>JGI20166J26741_11583474_pt1 | contig 11841 bp, 9 predicted proteins | sample TergutCu122P5_FD_26741 | JGI IMG/M metagenome (IMG submission 26741) | reverse complement strand
GAGGAATTATGTTTGTGGAGCTTACTCGGAGAAATAGCTTACTGAACTGTGTAATTATTAACTTATTACACTTACGGTTTCTGTAGAGAGATATTCATAAGCAAGCGTCTGAAAAAAGGCATTAAGTTCTGCATTCATACTTGTCCTACCATCATATGAAATCGTCATAACAGGAAATGTAGATGTAATATCGTAAATATTATATTTGTCTGCTGTGGTTAGCTAAAACAAAGAACTGGCTGAATTCTAGAATCACATTCCTGAGGTGGATAATCCAGCGGAAAAAGGAATGCGGCTGTTGTTGGAAGTTATTTTCTCTTATTTTGTATTTCAGTTAGGCAATTTCATAATTAAGTTAATGCGATATTATTAAGGAAATGATATTTAATCACATGTTTATTGCAACATGTAGAAATAGGGCAAAGTAAATGGCGGAATAGTTCAACCTGGCGCGATGATTACATTTTTTGTTAACTTGCTTCAGATCGTCCTTTCCTGTATGTTCGTACTGAATTACATGCTACTGGATTTTTATTTATTTGCTTATTGTTTAGTATATTTAGTGGCTCGACGTGCGGGATACTTATTATAAGACGTTGTTTATTTACTCAAACTTCTACGAGAGGTGAAGTTTGTGCTGTTGCTTAGGAAAGGGCGTAGTTCATAATGCAGTAAACAAAATTTCCAAACTGCAATTTTTGCAATCCGTGAATCTTATATTTAGTCCGTGCATAATATTTAATAGAAGGTTTATGATATGTATGAAATATATAAAATGTGAATAAATGTAGTGTTGTGTAGTATATTTCATTTCAGACACTGTTGAAAAATTTTGATTTAGTTCATTACAAGCGGTTTCTATCAGAAGGTGATCTATGTCGTTATAATACAACTCCTACATGCAGTGGAAGTCAAATTGATAACTATTTATTTTCTTAATAATCTCTTATTATCAGAAAGTACTATGCACACGGAGTAAAATACAAATGTCTTTAGGACCTACAGCATTGCTTAAATTATCCCTGTGTCTTATAAGTACTCAATTAAGCAAGGGGGAAATATTTGTGGATCCTATTCAGTTTCATCTGTTCATTCGATTTGAAACAGTAGATCTGTTTCTGAAAGAATTGAACATTGCAAAAAAATTCTTAAATTTCACCGGACACTTACGCACAATATGCCTACTGAAAATGTGAGTTGTAAATTTGATTCTTATTTCCGTATTATGCGCAGTACCAACACGTAAATCACGCAAGATTAGTGTTTAACCTCTTAAAGACCACTGGCTGTTTAATGTACCTCCAGATTTAGCATTAATTTTCCACATTCTGTCCACAGAATCTGCTGCTATATTCCATATGGATCTCATAACAAAAGCAATTGCTTGTGCCACTTTAATTGATCGGTCTTTGTAACGGAGACGCCGTCTGCGGTGCCAAATCAGTGTCGAAATGTAATTCAGGTTAATTGTCGTCGTCAAGAGTATCAGAAACATTAATGTCACAAAACCCAGTTTTTGTAATGCGTTTGTTACCTTTGAAAAAAATGATTTTGTTTAAACAAGTCCAATAATAGACTAAGAGACTTGACCTAATTTCATTTTCTGATAATGGATGTCGAATAATGGAAACTTAGAGCGTAAAATTTATTTCAATTTTAAGTTAGAGGCAAATCCAAAACTTGAAAGAAAGTTAAATTATTATGCTGTAATTGTGTGATGACTTTGTTCAGTAACGTTGTACCGAAGTTGCCACATCATAATATAGGCAACATACTTTGATACTGAGATATTTATAGCACAGGTGAAGAAGGCAGGTAAACGAAAAGGTCTAGTGATGTGCTAAACGTCGCCTTATTTAACCCTTGAAAGACGAAGTGAAGACTGCTTAATTTAAAGACCCAGGTCGTACCGCGCAGTAAACTCTTTTCAACTCGGTTATAAAAACCACTCAGTTTGTGAAGTAAGTGGCATCACGTAGCCAGTAGGCTTTAAAAGTTTAACCTTTTAAGGCCTAATGCTTACGTGATGCAGCAACATGTTTAACATTCAACAACTGCACCTTCTACCCACACTGTATTTATGCGTTTTGTATTTATCTGAGAACAAACGCGACTTGTGCCACTTACATCATGCACTGAGAGACGCTCTTCTTCGTCACCGGCTATATGATATCGAATGACATAATGGGAGATTAATGAATAAATAGACACGTCTGAGGGCTGGGTCACGCTCCTCATAAATGTCTGAAGCTGTTGAGGGATACCAAGGGAAACTTTAATCTGATTTAACCTGTTTATCTAATTTCATCTTTTACATAGGAGATTGCGTGCTTTGCACGGGTAATTTGTTGCCACTTACGGTTTCTTCATTTATGTAAGGGCTTTGTATATAAGGGGGAGGAGGAAAGAGAAGTGCACTTCAAGTATGTTGTTAGAGAACCATTGAATAATTGATGAATAGTTTATACTTTGTTAATTTATTTCTTATGGAAATAAATTTTCGAATTAAAGCGGGAATTTTGGTGGGTAACAGTAAGTACTTGAGAGATCGTGAAATATATTTTTTTCGAAGTCGCAACACACTGGACATAATTACGAAAGTATTGTTACTGCAGGTGAAATGTTTTCCTTCTGCTTGGCTGAATGTTTACTATAGCTGAAGATTTTAAAATAAGTATTTCGTATTAAAATTGATCTATATTTTGTGCTGCATAGAAATGTCCTCACAAAGGGTCGTATAATATGATAGCAGTGAAATCGTATTTAAACTTTATGAAGTGTTCGGGTTGTATTGGATAATTACGCACCGACACTAAATAGAAAAATAATTTTAGTATAGGCCCCCCCCAGTATAAAATTTCATCGAGATCCGTCCGTTAGTTATGTGGCCAAACAGATTTGCACGACCTTTCCACCGTGTATTCACTTTGTATACTTTGTGTAACATAAACCACAGCAGTTTGTTTTGTGTATTTTCATGTTGTTACCTACTGACTGGGTTTCTAAAGGTATTAATTTTCATAATCCAGGCGATATGGGCTTACTCATGATAAAGAATCAAACAGTTTATAATGTTTCATCTTGGTATAATGGTCTGACATTAATGAGTTTACATCCTTCCTTAATTTTGTAAGCTCAAAGTAACAAGTTATGTTGCACAAAATTAAACTTCCAAATTTTATAATCCTTTTACCTTTGACGGTTCATGTTTCGGCCATGTATCCTACAGAATACAGTTGGCGCAGTTGGTTGGTGCACTGCGCTACAATTAGGAAGGCCGCGGGTTCGATTCCCAATGGTGTAATTGGAATTTTTCTTTGACATAATCCTTCCAGCCGCACTGTGACACTGAGGTCGACTCAGCTTGTAGCAGAAATTAGTACCAAGTATATATCCTGGAGGTAAAGGCGGCCGGTGCATAGGGCTGACAAACTTGCCACCTTCATGTGCCGATTGTCTTGAAATCTGGGAGTTTCACCCTCCTGGAACCCTCAGAGCCTGTCCAGGCTTTACCTTTATCCAAGAGGGTAAGGGACGTCTTTTGTGAACCACAAGCAATGTATCTCTCAACCAGAAAGGTATGCGAGGTGTTTGGCCTTCACTACAATTACCTATTTTTCTGCTTCATGACCGGTCAAACTGCCGTGGATTTTCGAAAGACCCATTCATGTCTGTCGTACACAGTTTTGGTTCAGTAACAGTACTGACAAACATCGTGTTTTGATATCGCCAGAGCTAGATACGTAGGTGTTGAAATATGTAGAGGTCGTGAGTTTTGTTAGTAAAACTGAATGCTCGTATTTTTCAAAGGTCTGTCGAGAAAATGAAAGATTTGTTAAAATCTGACAAGAATAATTGGTACTTCACGTGATGGCGAATGCACATTTTTGATGATATCTCGCTCATTTCTTCTTAGAATGAGAAACGTTTCGGACAAAAGATGTAGAGAAAATCGAAACACACATCGTATGTTCCGTAACGTATTCATCGAAAATGGCGCCGTTTATGAGATAATGTGAAAAAATGTAATTGGGCCGGGCAGACCATTTCATGCTGGATACATAAGGCTACAAACGCACACTCAGGTTATGTAATACTTATTGCTTTTCTATTGCAACAATGGTTGAACGAACGCGTCGCAATGTTACATCATGCTGGGTTTTATCTGAAATATTACTTTCAACAAAAAATACCTTAACGGTGTAATATTTTACGTACATCCGATGTAATACATTTATAAAGCACTTTCCCAATTTAACAAAGGTGTGGTTGTTGTTGTTTATCAAGCCATAATTCACAACAAATACTCAAAATATTCTCAACCTGAATCAGTGCATGCATGTACATATCTGATCCTGTGCTTTTCCATCTTTTCAAATTCCCCGGGGCGGTTGCAAATGGAATGATTTGAGGGGCATAAAAGATACGATGGTGAAATGTCTCATCATTTGCAATTATTGCTGAGTACGCCGTGGTTTTTAAGTGTTTCCACAGATAGAAATATGGAGAATTGATGCTGGGCAAACATTGTGGCTCTATATCTAAAAGTGTTGGCGGACATGTATTGATGTTAATTTTCTCCCTCGTTTTGGTGAGGGTAACTCAACCCTGAAGTTTTTCCAGGCATTTTAAGTACATGCGTTATACTCGTAGATGTCAAGCGGTAGGGACAAAAAATCTCGTACATATCCAGTTTTACTGCCACAACTAGAATATGTGTATTTACAATACAAGAATTAAGACCCCTGAATAATACTGTACTTATATCTGATAGATTTGAGGCCATTCAAAAAAGTCACCCTAAGGAATTCTTCAATCTGTGAATTCGGAAGCAAATTAATAACACACCAAGTTTCAATTCTAAGATTTGTAAAATTAGTAGTAAATTCAGTAGCATAATTTCAATGTTTCACCGTGCATTTTTCAATTAAATAATTGACAAACACCAACACATGCACTTCATATTCAACAACATATTAGTCTAGAATACAGATTTCAATGTTAAAATACATAAAAATACGTAAAAGTACTCCGAAATGTTTCGATCTTAACAAATCATCATTAGGGAGCAGGTCTGTACCTCGTTAAAGTTACTGAATTATTTAAAAAACTGAATTTAAAATCCTGAAGATCAATGCCGGTGTTGTGGCAGCAATACATGTAGCAGGTTTTATTTAACAGTAAAAATAAATGACTGTTTTTTAAGAACTACGCATGAAAAGGGCAGTGACCCATTTGTAAACTTAAAGGAGTAATTGGCGTTTCTTCTGGTAATTTGTTCTCTTGCGGGTTCTACAATATTTAGAAAGTGAAACTTGTCTTGTTAACATTTTTAAGGCATTGAATAAGTAATAACCTTGAAATCACGAATGTGATTAGATCATACGTGAAGGCAGCGTTATGAATGGTAAAGTTTATGTCAGAAAAGAGGTATAGTGTTCAATCTTGTACTTAAAATATAAAATACAACACGACACAATAATACTCTGTAATAATGCAGTTTCAGTCTGCAATTAGCATACCACCCACATTCAAAATCCTGAATTGACAAATACGCTTGAGGGTGTATAATCTTTCCGCCATCGCCTATAGCGTAAGGTTTATAATGTTCATTTGATAGGGCTAGAATAGCTTTATAACATTTTTTTTTCTGAAATATCGCCCCTGGTATGCGAACGTAAGCATTAGGCGGTTGACATTTCTTAATTTAATCGGTATTAAGGTAGTGGAGGAAGAGAGTCGCCTGTAATTTGCAGTTTGTTACGTACGGATGTATGTTTGGAAAATGATGTTGTGGCTTCTTATGATGCTGCAATTGTTCTATTATTTGTATCAGACTATGTCACCCTGCACCGTGAATGCCGGTGACCTAATTCTGTTTGGGAGAACAGTTCCTGTTTGTTGGAAGAACACATGAAACTCCTACATATGGGTATAATGTGTGGGTAGTATGAAAATTTTAGAATATTTATCGTTGTATATATATATATATATATATATATATATATGTGTGTGTGTGTGTGTGTGTGTGTGTGTGTGTGTGTGGGGGGGGGCTAGCCAGGCATAGATTTAAGTAGGAGGGTACAAGGGGGCAGCAAATGCCCATCTCCCAATATTATTTTAGCTAAGAATTTTTTGCTACTGAAATGAAGAGGGGCAAACGTAAAATATAGAAATATTTTCAAAACGATTATTTTGATGGTGTAAAGATAGAAAAACAGAAAAACCTGCGTTTACCGGACGCAGAATAGAGGCGAGTTCCTGATACCTATGGTCGGTTTTGCAGTTATATTCAACCCGTAACAAATTTGAGCTTGTACGTATTATATTTAAACTTCAATTAGTGTGAAGGTAACCACGTTTGTTGCGCCTTTACTGCTCGGAATTATTCCTGGGAAGAAAATAGAAACAAATCGCACGATTTTGGCTGTCTGGTTCATCCACATGTGCTTTGCTGTAAATTTTTTACATCTGTTTATAGTGACATGTATTTAGTATAGCTGCATAAAACAAATCTTTTGATTGTGGGATTTACGGCAGAAAGGCAGCTTACTGCGGATTCCATGGGGGCGACTAACAAATCCCTTAACTCTTCAGAATTAGAGCTTTAGTTCGTCGAGAATTGCAAGAGGTGTAGTTAAGTGAATATCAACATTTATATTGGCAGAGGACGTTTAACAGCTAGAATCTGAGGAATTCTTAAACATGTGCAAGATGATTTTAGCCAGAGAGAAAGTCTGAATTCGCGTAAACTACATTAAAAATTTTCGGTTATTAACTCGCATCTACGAAATTTATTTCTATTTACTTTCAGAATGAATTAAAAACTGAGGCTCTGAATATCTTTGTTGTCATTAATGCTGCCGTACTCTCTGTTGATGGAGGTGGTGTGTATTTAATATTGAAATGTAGTGTGAACAATTTTTTGGTATCCAGTCATAGTTTGTCTCCATATGGTGTATGATCTTACGAGGAACACTAAACATTGCCAAAAGGATTTGAGAGAAAATGTGAAGTGTTTATGCAGCGATGTCAGCAGTGTTCTGAAAAGTGGAAATACGAGGGCGGGCTGATAAGTTTTGCCTCCAATTAAATAGAAAATAAACGGGAAAAGATATTTTAAAGAAATAAAAAAGAAATATGCCTACATCAATTATTTTCAAAGCTGTGCGTAATTATTTTTGTACAAAATCACCACGCAGATCAGTGCTTCAACGCGATCTTGATGAAGCTGATCACTTGCAGTCACAGGCCTTCCACTTCGTGTTTGGTCACTCATATCTGCTTGCCCCAGTTCTCCATTTTTGAACCGCCTTACCCAGCGTCTTACTGTACTCACATCAACACACTGATTACCATAAACGGCTTGCATTCGTCTGTGAATTTCAGTTGGAGGAACTTTTTCCGCGGTTAAGAATTCAATAACAGCACGCTGTTTGAACCGAACGTCTGAAACCTCTTCCATTTCGATGTGCACTGGATGAGGACTGTAAGCATCTGTGTGTTCAAGGTGAAGTATGATGGAAGAGAGATACCATGCGACTACACAGAACCGGTTTTATCCACATATATCTAATTCAAATAAAAATATTACAGTGGAGGCAAAACTTATTAGCCCACCTACGTACATTTCAAGAGCTGAACAATTACGTTGTGAAGTGGAATGCTGGGGAGAGGTAGGAACGGTGAGAGGGAAGGAGAGAGGCGACTACCTATTATGCTCACAACCACAAAATATTACATCCTTAACTTTTTTTTTGTCGCTGATTCTTCGGCGCTGTATTTTCGTGTTTGAATATTTCATTAATTTCCCATTTTTTCAACAAAAGTGTGCATCTTATTATGACGACTATCGTATAACCAAAATATCTGTAAAATGTCTTTAAATTACGTGCACAGTTATAAATAATTTAATCAGAAGCCAATATATTTATGATGTACATTTACGTAGTTAGAGATCAGACCTTCCTGTGGGGGACTCCGTATGGACAGGATGATATATATAATCAGGGTCTTTGACCATTAGTTTTGTGTAAGACTCTTATCACAGTTGTTTCAGTGACACTGCGGATGAATTCGATTTGGCACACTTTTCCAGACAATAATTGTACTTAACCGTTGCTGTCCCATGTTAATCCTTTCTTCATCTTCACAAAATCTGTGCACCCAAAAGCCACTTTAATTTCAAACAGTATGAAAATTCTAAAATCAACAATGTTTCAAATGTTCACTTGCCATCACAAACCCATCCGACTAAAGTTAGCTTGCAGTTGGCAGTTCCACTCGGAACCCTATAATTGTGTTCAGTTGGAAGTGGAGCTGCTCTGTTTGGCTGTTAGGAAATTAAGCATCAGGTTAGCCTGAAGCCGGTGTGGCTTATGTAGTTTCGGACAAATGGTACATGTAAAACGATGTACAAGAAGGGGTTCATGAATGCAGAAGTTTGGTAACTTCATCAAGGGCGTTAGTAAAACCATAGTACGGGCTATTCTGTGTAAATCGGTACTGGTCTGCTGTCCACTAAATACTGTAGATGTCACTCCTGTGTCTAAAGCAAGGGCTTTGTGATTAGATCTTGAGAGTGTTGGCATTGTATTATTGAATGCGTAGTAAAGTGACGGCCAATATAACCTAGAGTTCTCTTGACTTGTGACATCCCGGTGTTTGTCAGTGATATACAGAAATGAATAGCAGTCTCAACACAACCAGATGATAGAGTTCGCTGTCTTAATTGAACTACACATTTCGGCCTAAATTAGGTCGTCCTATGGACTCAACCAAATTTACAGAATTTCACGAGGAAGACAGTACACGTAGAAATATTTTATTTAAGAAGGTTTGTTCCCATTATGTTGTAGAAAACAAGAATCTAAGTAGATTCAGTAGAAAACAAGAGTTTATATATTCAGTATTACCTCAACAACATGTTTCGGGTCAGTGGGCCATCATAAGTTTGGCAAGAATGGAAGATTAAACACAAATTTTTGGTGATATCTCAGCTTCCATTCGAAACTCTGTATTTAATCTTCAATTCCTGCCAACCTGATGGCGGCAAATTTGGCCGCAGCATGTTGAGGTAACAATGAAAAAATGAATTGTGTTCTACTGAATCTACTGTGATTCTTGTGTAAGTAATCACTTGGTAACCATCGGTTATTTTAAATATATAAATGTGAAGTAAAATAGAATAATATACGAGTATTTCAAGTAGAAGTTTTCCTTCAAGTGTTTATAAGCTTATTACATTTGTCAATCTGAAACTATTAAGACATATCTATCATTCAAAGTGTTTTCGTAGATACGAGTATACATAATTTACAATTTTAATTTCGGTAGCAGAACTCGTTTTTCTTCTTATGTTCTTAGTAAGCAGAATACATGAGTATGATTTGTTTCGTTCGTGGTTGCGGCATCGTTAAGTTATCCGATGCTGCACTTCTCCATTCTACGATACTCCGAAGTTGACCTACATACAGTGAAGAAATGTGTAAACCAGGCGAATAAAGTCGGTACTCCTATGTTAGAAGCCCTTGAAAATTCCGTAGGCTCGAAACAGTTCGATTTGTTTGCAAGACTGAATGAAAAATTCTGACTTGTATTGGAAGGTGAAAGGTTAAACATCTTTGACTTTCTTACCTTGCAGAAACTTTCTTCTTGTACTTTTCTTGTTCTTGTTCTTGTTCTTGTTCTTCTTCTTCATCATCATCATCATCGTCGTCTTCTTTTTTTATATATATAAACTTACTTCGTAAAGCGATGTTTAGTTTGGCTGTAATTGTCAGCTTTATCTTAATTAGTTACGGAACACGAAATTATGTATCTGACGGGGTGGTAGGTTTCTCTTTGTGTTCGCTTTTTAAAATCTTTTTATAAGTATTGACTCTTCAGAATTTTTTTCAGGATCGGTAAATGATCATCCGACAGGGCGGAGGATGTACCGTTATCTTGAAGCAGATCACAAATTAGGCCCTTCTCCCAACTGACAATTTCAGCTCCGTTGTTTTGATGCCGTTTTATCGGAGCAGTCGGAAGCCTACCGTATCTTTCCACGACCTAAGATTGGATTACACTTAAGTTTGTTTCCGGAGAATTTTAAGAACGTGCCTCTCACGTAAGGGAAAACGCTGAAAATTCGTATCCAGCTGAACCATATATTGAAAACGTATGGCTGGGCTGTTTTAAACGTGACCACCATTTTATGTGCGAAACTTTTGTTGTGTTTGAAGGATATTTTGACAATAGAACGTAGATAATAATATTGCATGTGGAGCAGAATTTCTTACTCTTCCTTTCACCGATTCAAACCCCACACATTTTTAAATACTGCCTTACAAAATGCACGCGCCCCTTATAATTTACGATGATACGATGATATATGATATGTCAAAAATTATTCTTTTGGTAGGCGGTGGGTTGAATTGCACCACACGTAAAATTCGAGTGGCCTAAATATTTGAGAAACGGAACCCACAAGTTGAGTCGGCGAATGCCTTCATGTGGCGAAGAATTTGTCCCAGTCTCAATTCGTCTAACGTAAATTTTACTTAAACTGCCAAGGCGTTGAACCTGGGTCTCCGCGGTGAGATCTCGACGAAACGGTGTAAAAATATCAAGCTGTATCAGAGTTCTAATATTATCAATGTAATTAGCCAGAATATTTAGTATGTATCATTTCTAAACGGGAGCCGGGATAGCGTAGTCGGTAAAGCGACTTGATAGAACTGGACGGTCCGGGGATCGAATCCCGGCGGGGGCGACATTTTCCGCACCTGTCCAGACCGGCTCTGAGGCCCACCCAGCCTCCTTGTATAATGGGTATCGGGTCTTTCCCGGGGATGAAGAGGCCGGGGCGTGGCGTTGACCATCCACCCCATCTAGCGCCGAGGTTAATGAAAGAGTAGAGCTATACCTCTACTCCCTCTCCACTCCCCCTCTGGGCCTTCGTGGTCTGTTCTAGGGTGAACTTTACTATCATATATAAACTAAACATTTCGGAGTCCAATGATAATTACGAAGTGTGTACAAACAAGATTCATGAACCCGGAAAATAGGAGGTTTGGAGAGCTACAGAAGTGCTTATTAAACTTTGGCAACTAGCGGTGCGCTGTTTCTATATGCTTATCCATTAACTGACTTACATTTATACACACATTTTACTGCAGCCAGGGAAAAACCTAAGTTATGTTACACTAAGTGACATTGTTTCATTTTTATATTTGGAAAAGAAGGAGATTGTTTTCAAAATATCGCCTCCCCCCACCTTTATGATTCTGGCTAAGAGAGAAAAAAGGAAGTAAACAAGGCATTTTTTAAAATTTATTCCTTACCAAACATACGAGGGCTGGAACTTTAATATTGGCAACTATTTATTTACTCGTACAACTGATACAAAATAGATACATGTTTCGAAGATTGACTGTCCTTCAATGTAGTCACCAGCATTGTGTACAACCCGTTGCCAGCGATGTGGAAGTCGTAGGATACATTTAGCAGCGCCTGTGGTGTTGATAGTTCGAATGGAGCGGTCTACCGCCTGAAGAATATCTGGAACAGTTCTGAAGCGAATGCCACGAAGTGGTTCCTTCGTCTTAGGAATCAAGTCGAAGTCATAAGGGCTTAAGCATTGTGTACAACCCGTTGCCAGCGATGTGGAAGTCGTAGGATACCTTTAGCAGCGCCTGTTGTGTTGATAGTTCGAATGGAACGGTGTACCGCCTGAAGAATCTCTGGAACAGTTCTGCAGCGAATGCCACGAAGTGGTTCCTTCATCTTAGGAATCAAGTCGAAGTCACAAGGGCTTAAGCACTTGTGACTTCGACTTGATTCCTAAGATGAAGGAAC
>JGI20166J26741_11583140_pt1 | contig 11844 bp, 12 predicted proteins | sample TergutCu122P5_FD_26741 | JGI IMG/M metagenome (IMG submission 26741) | reverse complement strand
TTGCCGGTCAATGTCGATGACGAGCCGAAAACCAGCTACATCGACGCCCTGGTGGCGAAAATCAAAGCCTACGCGCCACAGCTTCCGGCCGGCATTGTCGGCATCGGCGGCGGCGCGGCCATGGATATCGCCAAGGCGGTGTCGCTGCTTCTCACCAATCCCGGCTCATCGGCCGATTATCAAGGTTGGGATTTGATCAAAAATCCAGCGGTTTACCATGTCGCCGTGCCAACTTTGGCCGGAACCGGCGCCGAAATCTCCCGCACCTGCATCCTGACCGGGCCGGAGAAAAAACTCGGCATCAACAGCGACTACACCCTGTTCGATCAAATTCTGTTTGACCCGGAACTGTTGGCCGGCGTGCCGAAAGACCAGTGGTTTTACACCGGCATGGACTGCTACATCCATGATGTCGAGTCGCTGAACGGCAAATTCATCAACGCCTTCAGCATGGCCTACGGCGAAAAATCGCAGGATCTGTGCCGCCAGGTCTTCCTCGAAGATCACGCCGACGCCGACGACCGGCTGATGATGGCCTCCTATTTCGGCGGCATGAGCATCGCCTATTCCCAGGTCGGCGCCTGCCATGCCCTGTCGTATGGTTTGTCCTATGTGCTGGGGATTCATCACGGCATCGGCTGCTGCATCGCCTTTGATTACCTTGACGATGTGTATCCGGCCGGCGTCGCCGAATTCCGCAAGATGATGGAGCGCCACGACATCCGCCTGCCGCGCAACCTGACGAAAGACCTGGACCAGGCGACGCTTGACAAGATGGTGAAAACCGCCTTGAACCTCGACCCCTTATGGACCAATTGCTTCGGCCCGGATTGGAAGAAGATCATGACCCCGGAAAGGACTTTGGCGCTGTATAAAAAGATGTGAGCGCGGCCTTGCCGCTGTCGCGTTTTCCATATTGTAGGGGCACGGCGCGCCGTGCCCCTACGGTTCACCGATGACCGATTTTCCTGCCTTTGCCCCACCAGACGCCGCCTGGCGCCACGATTTTCACCAAAAGCTGCTTGCTTGGTTTGCCGCCAACCGCCGCCCGTTGCCCTGGCGCAAGGATTATGAGCCGTATCACGTCTGGATTTCTGAAGTCATGCTCCAGCAAACCCAGATGGGACGCGCCGTCGAATACTTTCGCCGCTGGATCGCCCGTTTTCCCGATGTGGCGGTGGTGGCGGCGGCCGAACGGGATGAGCTGCTCAAATACTGGGAAGGTTTGGGTTATTATTCGCGGCTCGATAATCTGCGCCGGGCGGCGGCGGCAATCATGGAGCGACATGGCGGCCTCTTGCCGGAACGGCTCGAAGAATTGCGGCAACTGCCAGGCATTGGCGGCTATACCGCCGCCGCCATCGCCAGCATCGCCTTTGGCCGCGATGCCGCCGTGGCCGATGCCAATGTCAGCCGTCTTTTCGCCCGTCTTTTCGACCTCGATCAGCCGCTGCATGACGGGGCCGGGCGGCGGCTGGTGGAAGGCATCGCGGCGGAGCTTTTACCAACCGGCCAGGCGCGGGACTACAACCAGGCTCTGATGGAGCTGGGCGCTTTAGTCTGTTTGCCGAAAAAGCCGCGCTGCCAGGAGTGCCCACTGGCTGAACTCTGTCTGGCCTGGAGACGAAACACGGTGGCCAAGCGGCCCGCGCCGCGCCCGGCCACGGCGAAAATCGACTTGCCGATGGCGGCGGTGGCCCTTGTCGTTTGCGGCCGCGTCCTGATCCGCCAGCGTCCGGCCAAAGGCATGTGGGCCGGTCTGTGGGAATTCCCTGGCCTAATCCTGCAAGCGGGCGACGAAGCGGTCGCGGCGTTGCGCCGGGAATTGCCGTTCCTGGCCGGGTCGGCCACACCCTGGACAAAGCTCGCGCGCATCGAACATCACCACACCAAATACCGCGTGTTGCTCGACGGTTATTTCTGCCGCTTGCCGCCCGACGCCGCCATTTTGCCGGACGCGCCGCCCTACCACTGGGCGCGGCTGGATGAACTCGCCGCCTACGCCTTTTCCGCCGGCCACCGCCGCTTGGCCGGGCTGATTACGAATATTATCCCGCAAGCCTGCTAACCATGTTTTCCCGCTGGCGTTTACGGGCAAAATGCTCTATGAATGCTCGCGGCGCCGGCCTTAAGCAAAAGCCAGGAAATGCCCTCTCCTGGCCCAGCCGCCCCGGCCCTCGGCCACTCCTCCCCAAGGAGAGGAATCCCGCCTCGCTTTTCCCCCGCCTTCCGTCTTCTCCCGGCGCGGGCAAGAGGCCAGCGAATTCTGCAATTGACAAGAGAGCGCAACAAACGATTTCCGGGGAGCTCCCGCGTTTCCCCGTTTTAGGAGGAAGCTGTGACCAGAATGGACAACAATTGCGATGTGATTCTCGTGGGGGCCGGCATCACGAGCGCCACGCTCGCCAGCTTTATCAGCCTGCTTGAGCCGGATTGGACGGTGAGGGTTTTCGAGAAATTGCCCAAGCCGGCCCTGGAAAGCTCAAACCCGTGGAACAACGCCGGCACCGGCCATTCCGCCCTGTGCGAGCTGAACTATACTCCGGAAGAGGACGGTCAAATCAGCATCGCCAAGGCGGTGGATATCAACGAACGCTTCCAGATTTCGCGCCAATTTTGGGCCGCCTTGACAGAAGACGGCCATTTGCAAGCGAGCCGCTTCATCCGTGGCGTGCCGCATATGAGTTTTGTGCGGACTCCCGAACACGCCCGTTTCCTTGCCCGGCGTTATCAGGCGCTGAAAGATCATCCCCTTTTCGCCGATATGGCATTCAGCGATGAGCCAAATGTCATCAGGGACTGGGCGCCGCTTCTGATCGAGGGCCGCGACCCAAAACAGCCGGTCGCCGCCACCTTCAGCCGGCATGGCGTCGACATTGATTTCGGCGCGCTGACCGAAGGTTTGCTGTCCTTTGCTGAAAAGCGCGGCATCAGGCTCGGCTACGGCCAGAAAATTGTTGGCGTCAGCCGCCTTCCTGACGGGAGGTGGCGGATTACCACGAAAGCGGCCGACGGCTCGCGCGCCCACCACGCCGCCCGCTTCGTTTTTCTGGGCGCCGGCGGCGGCACGCTGCCGCTCTTGCAGAAATCCCGCATCCCGGAGGCGCGGAGCTATGCCGGTTTCCCAATCAGCGGCCAGTTTCTGCGGGCAAAAAACCGGCAAATCGCCGCCAGGCACCTGGCAAAAGTCTATGGCCAGGCGGCCCTTGGCGCGCCGCCGATGTCGGTGCCGCATCTCGACACCCGCTACATCGCCGGCGAGCGGTATTTGCTGTTTGGGCCATACGCCGGTTGGTCGCCAAAATTTTTGCGTAGCGGCGCCTGGTTCGATCTGCCCGCCTCCTGCCACAGCGGCAACCTGCTGCCGATACTGTCGGCCGGGCTGAAAAATCGCGATCTGATTAAATATCTTTTTGGAGAACTGCGGCAAACCCAGGCCAAACGGGTGGCGGCCCTGCGGGAATTTTACCCACAGGCCCAAGACGCCGACTGGGAGCTGATTACAGCGGGCCAGCGGGTGCAGATAATCAAGGCCGGGCCAGGCGGCAAAGGCGGCGTTTTGCAATTCGGCACCGAAGTCGTTGGCTCGGCGGATGGTTCGCTAGCCGGTCTTTTGGGCGCTTCGCCCGGCGCTTCGACGGCGGCGCCGATTATGCTCAAGCTTCTGGCCAAGGCATTCCCAGGAAAATGCGCCGGCCCCTGGCGGGCCGCCCTTGACCGCCTGGTGCCGACCGGCACGGCAAAACTCAGCGATGACCCGGCGCTCGCCCAAAAAACCTTGCAAAGAACGGCGGAAATCCTTGGTTTGCGGGCGTGAGCATCACAGCATACTGGCAACCGCCTCGCGTTCGCCGAGCAGCTCCTGTTCGCTGGCTTTCAGCATCTGGCGGCTGAAATCGCTCTGGGCAAGGCCCGTCACCTCCCGCCATTCGCCATCACGGCACACCACCGGCAGGCCATAAATCAGATCACCGTTGATGCCATAAGAATTGCCCTTGCTGTACACCCCCATCGACACCCAGCGCCCGTTGCTGCCAAACACCCAGTCGCGCATGTGGTCTATGGCCGCCGCCGCCGCCGAGGCGGCGCCCGATTCGCCGCGCGCCTTGAGGATCATGGCGCCGCGCTGCCGCACGCTGGAGATGAAGACGCCGTCGCGCCATTCCTCCGTGACGAATTCCTTGGCCGCCTTACCGTCTATTGTGGCAAAATTGATGTCAGGATATTGTGTGGCCGAATGATTGCCCCAGACGGCTATCTTTTCCACACGATTGCTGGGGCGGCCGGTCTTTTCCGCCAGCAGCGACAGCGCCCGATTGTGGTCGAGGCGCATCATGGACGTGATATTTTTCGGATTCAGGCCAGGGGCGCTTTTTAAAACGATCAGGGCATTGGTGTTGACCGGGTTGCCGACCACCACCACTTTGACATTGCGGCTGGCATGTTCGTTCAGAGCTTTACCCTGGGCCTGGAAAATGGCGGCGTTGGCCATCAACAACTGGGCGCGCTCCATGCCTGGCCCGCGCGGACGGGCGCCGACCAGAATGGCGTAGTCGGCGTCTTTGAAGGCGATGTTTGGGTCAGCGGTGGTGACGACGCCAGCGAGCAGGGGAAAGGCGCTGTCGCCGAGTTCCATCGCCACTCCTTCGAGCGCCTGCATAACCTGCGGAATTTCAAGCAAATGCAGGATCACCGGCTGGTCGGCGCCCAGCATGTCGCCGGCGGCGATGCGGAAGATAAGGGAATAACTGACCTGACCGGCGGCGCCGGTGATGGCAATGCGAACGGGTTGCTTCATATGATGACTCCTGATTTGAGATAAGCCGGCAAGCCTTTGATCATCGCCGCGAAAGCCCGACGCATATTCATAAAATATTTTGCCCGTGAACGCCAGCGGCAATCAAAGGGGGACACGGCCTCAGAATTTGTCCGGGCCGTTTTATCGAGAAGAAGCGATGCCGCTTTTTTTATCGAGAACGGCCAGAAGCGCCCGGCCAGCGGCAAAAGGAAAGCGCTCCGGCGCATCGCTTGAAAAAAAACGGATGCCCCAGCCCGTTTCACAAAAAAGACGGCGCCAGCGCTCCGGCGGCCAGGCAAGCAGCGTCATCTCCCGCCGGTAATTTTGCGCGCCCAGGCCATCGCCTGGCCGGTATTTATAGCGTTCGGCCAGAACCACCGTTTCGCCGCCCGGCGGATAATGGCGGATGATTTCTTTGAGCAACCGGCCGCCCTCGGGCAAGGGTATGATTTTGAACTGCATACGCCTTACGGGTGGCGCTGGCCGCTCCGGCAGGAAAAGATGCAGCAACAAGCGGCCATCCTCCCGCAGCGCCGCGTGGCAGGCGGCAAGCGTTTGCCTGGCCTCTTCTTCCCCGGCCAAAAGATTCAGGGTGTTGTGGGCGATAATGGCCGCCGAAAAAGGCCGACTGAAGGCCAGCCGCCGCATATCCATGGCCGCGACGGCAAAGCCAGGCGCTGGGTGGCTCGCGGCCAGGCGCAGCATGACCAGGGAATTGTCTATGCCAAGCACCTTGTGCCCAAAGGCCGCCAGGCGCCGTCCCAGCCGCCCGTCGCCGCAGCCGGCCTCAAGAATCGTCTCGTTTTGCCCAAGAAAATGCCGGTAGAACGGGAGATCTTCGGCATAATCAGCCATTTCCAGGGCATGGAAACGGGCATGGTCAGCCGCTGTCAGCCGCTGGAAAACTTCCGGCGGCTCATCCTGATAATCATTTTCCATGGAAGAAAAGCCGCCGGGATGTCGATGGGCGGCCGGCTGGCTCATTCGCTCAGGGAAGCCTCGAGGTTGGAAGCCCGGTGGCCGTTGAGGCGTATCAGCCAATACTGACTCGGCGTTTTTTTGATGCTGGCGACGGTGGCCGACGACACCTGATGGCCATGATCGATCAGGTTGTAAAAACGGGAATCGACGCAGACATAGCCATCGGTCAGGTGGCCAAGAATATGGAGCAGTTTGCTGGGATAACCCTGCTCCATATTCTGGATATCATCCACCGAATGAAAGCCCATCTGGTTGAGTTCGTTGATCAGGAAGATGATATTTTGCTGATGCTTTTTGATGGAGGCGCTCAGACGGCGGCAGAAGTTTGGGTCAGTGCCACAACAGCTTTCCGCCTCGATAAACTCCAGGCTCTCATAATCCAGAACCTTGTTTCCCTGCAAAAAGCCGCGCACCTGCTGACAACATGCCGCAAAATCTTTGCCGGAAACGAGAATGGTATGTGGAAATATCATGGCTGTGATCCAAGGTATCGGGAAACCGTCAGTGTTTCTTTATCGCCTCGCCGAGCCGCTTGCCCAGGGCAACGCACTGGTCAAGCGTTTGCCGCGTCGGGACGTATTTATGCTTGATGGCCGCGTCGTCAACCAGCGCGAAACGCAGATCGGTCATCACCGCCGTAAGCAGCCCGACCGCCTCGCCGCTCCAGCCAAACGAGCCGAAGGCGGCGCCGATTTTATCAAAAGGCTTCAAACCCTTCATGTAAGAGACAAATCCGGCCATGTCCGGCAAAAGATTGTTGTTGATGGTCGAACTGCCGAGCGCCACCCCTTTGGCGCGCAGGATTTCGGTCATGATGTCGCTACGGTGGCTGGAGTCGAGATCGAAGAGCAGCGCCTGCGCGCCGGCATCGGCCAGGCCCCACATCACCGCCTCGGCCATCTTCTCGGTCGAATGCCACATGGTGTTGAAGATGACCACCGCCTTATCGGCGCATTTGCCGGAACTCCAGGTATCGTAGGCTTCGACGATGGTGTTGGGTTTATCGCGCCAGATAACGCCATGATCGGGGGCGATGGTTTTGATGTCGAGTTTCAGGCTGGCGACGGTTTGCAGCAGCTTCTGCACCAGCGGCGAATAGGGATAGAGGATATTGGCGTAGTATTTGGCGCACTGCTCCATGACCACCGGCAGGTTGACCTCGTCGTCGAAGCGCTCGCTGGAGGCGAAGTGCTGGCCGAAGGCGTCGCTGGAAAAGAGAATCTTTTCGTCCGGCAGGTAAGTGAACATCGAATCCGGCCAGTGCAGCATCCGGGTTTCAAGAAATTGCACCGCGCGCTTGCCCAAAGATAATTGCTCGCCGCTTTTCACCACCGCGAACGGCCAGTCGTCGCGGTGAAAATGGTCGATGATCGCCTTCTGGCCCATTGGCGAACAGAACAGCTTTTCCGGTTTGACCAGATCCATCATTTGCGGCAAGGCCCCGGAATGATCCATCTCGACGTGGTTGACGATGAGATAGTCGATTTTGGCCGGATCGATGATTTCCCGGATACGCTGGACCTGTTCCTCGAAAAATGGCTCTTTGACGCAGTCGATGAGGGTTATTTTTTCATCGACCACCAGATAAGCATTGTATGTCGAGCCCTGACTCGTGGAATAGCCGTGGAAGTTGCGGATACTCCAGTCAATCGCGCCAACCCAGTACACCCCTTTGGCAAGTTCTGTAATCGCCATCGATCTTCTCCATAAAGAAAATGGGCCGCGCCATGCCAGCGCCGCCGTTTTGAGATTTTATTGTCAGACCGGGGGCATTGTACAGTAGAGTCAAAGCCTTGACAAGCGCGGCCGCCATATGTAGGAGCCATCGTATGATTGCATTTCTAATTTCAGAATTCGCCGACCCTTTCCCGGCCCCTCTCAAGCCCTCCGTGTCATTCCGCGTGTGTCATTCTGCGCGTAGTCGCAGAACGCGGAATCCAAGGCCGGATGGATGCTGCGAAATGGATTCTGCGACTCCGCTTCCTCTGCGGCTTCGCGCAGAGTGACACGCGCAGAATGACGGATGGGTTAATCGCGTCTTTTTCCTCTCCCGTTAGCGGAAGAAGATTGAAAAAAGCATTATCAAAATGGAAATGGAATGAGATGATTTTATCTGTCTTCCGCCATCCGCTATCTGCCATCTGGTTTTGGCCCCTCATTGCCAAAAAACGTCAGCCGCGCCGCCGCAAAATGTCACTTCATGGCGGCCAAAATCGCGCCGGGAAATGAAGCGGGGAAAAACCTCTCTTGTTAATGCCGCTGACTACGGGGCAATGCCTTTTGTCATAGACATTAAAATTACAAGATAAAATTTGAAATATGGCGCGGGCGCCGGTGTTTTTTGCCACCCGCGCCAGACCCATGGCACGCCGCTTGCTTAAAGGGCTGCGGTCAAGATCGAACATCGGCTATGAGAGCCGATAATTCACAATCCACACAAGGAGGATGTACCATGAAGAAGTTGCAGAACGAGAAAGGTTTTACCCTGGTCGAACTGATGATCGTCGTTGCCATCATCGGCATCCTGGCGGCCATCGCCATCCCGCAGTTCAACAGCTACCGCATGCGCGGCTTCAACGCCAGCGCCCAGAGCGACGTGAAAAACGCGCTGGCTTCGGAAGCCGCGATTTTCTCCACCGCCAATCAATACGGTTCTTCGAACCCCAAAGGCACTACTACTCTTACTACCGGTACTGTACTGCTTGGTGGTGACACCACCATCGATGCTATGCAAACCACGCTTTCCGATGGTGTTGTAAGAGAAGAACTGCTTTCCATTGGCAATGGCGTTTCCTTGTGTGCAAGGACTAATGTTACACCAGCCTCAGGTTTGGTTGCTAATACTTTTGTCATCCAGGGTAAACATTTGAACGGCGATACGACCTTTGGTGTGGATATTGATTCGACGAATCTTTATCAGAATAATACGCTCGTTCCCGTCGGCACTGCCATGGTACTTACTAATGTCGTTACGCCTACAATTAATGTGGACAATTTTGCCGCCGCAAGCGGTTGGTCTGTACGGTAATTTCGCTTTAATGGGTGGGTGGCCCTTTCGCCAACACCCACCAGTTCTCCTTACCCCATTCCCGCTTGCGGGGGTGGGGTTTTTTATTGGGTGGTTTGCTTGCCGCTAAGCTTGCGTTCTTTTCGCGTCAAGATTATTGTGACAACATCTTTTTCTACCACTGGGCCAGATAAAAAATTGCCGTTATGGAAATCTGTTTTGATGCGGATAAAAACGAAAAGAACAAACGTGAACGTGGATTAGCTTTTGAGCAAGCGGCGGACTTTGATTTTGCCACAGCGATATATTCAGTGGATGATCGCAAAGATTACGGTGAAATCCGTTATCGGGCGTTGGGGTTTCTCGGAGACCGCATCCACTCTTTGGTGTTTGCGGAAAGAGAAAATGGTATCAGGGTTATCAGTTTTCGCAAAGCCAATGAACGAGAGGTGAAACATTATGCGCAAGCCAGAGATGGAGATAACGGATTTGGATAATCCTGAATGGACGGAAGCCGAAACGAAGAGCGCGGTTTCATTTGCCGGTTTGCCAGCTTCTCTTCAAGGGAAATTGCGGAACATTACCGATGCGCCGGCGGCTGGCGCTCGCATTGCCGTGCCTTTATCGCCTGGGGTGGTCAAAGCGTTTCGCGCCACCGGAACAGGTTGGCAATACCGCATGGAGGCTGTGCTCAAAAACTGGCTGGAAAACAATCCCCTCTAAAAATAAAAAATACCTTAAGAAAGACATCCTCGATCCGGCGCTTTGCCTGAAGCCATTGAAACAAGGAAAAATCCAGCTCACTGAAACATGGCGTTTCTTTCGAGGAAGCGAAAACTGTCTTCCACGACCCGCTTTATGTGGATTTTTACGATCCAGACCATTCCCATACTGAACACCGTTTCATTATGTTGGGAGAATCGGCATGGGGGCGGTTGCTCTTCGTATTTTACCGGGAAAGAGATAATGTCATCCGTCTTATCAGAGCGCGGGAAGCGACGCCGTCGGAGCGTAGAGCCTATGAACAGGATTGAAATGGAAGATAAATTGCGAGCGGAATACAATATTCAAGATTTGCACGTCAGGAAATTTGGGCCGGAGCGCACAAAATTTTGCGATACGGTTCGCCTTGAGCCTGACGTTATCGCCGCCTTTCCAAATGCGGAAGCGGTGAATGGGGCTTTGCGGCATCTGCTTGAAGCGGCTGAACGTCCAGGGCATCAAATAAGATAGAATGCGTTGAGTGGAAAAACGCGCCGTTCATTCTTGCCCCACTCCCGCCCAGCGGGGGTGGGGTTTTTTGTTGGGGGTTGCGGGTTGCCTGTTTCACCACTTGCGGTCAAGGGGTTTTATGCTTTATCTTGTTTATGTATATATGTATCCGATCAATTTTTGGGAGGCTCGCCATGGCCATGAATTTGATAATAAACGATGGATTGTTGGAGGATGCCCGGCGGCTTGGCGGCTATAGCTCGCAACGGGATGCCGTACACGCGGCTTTGGAAGAATTCATCCAGCGGCGCAAGGTGGAGGATGTGATTAAATTGTTTGGCGATATCGATTTCGATGACAATTACGACTATAAAAAGCTGAGAAACCGATGACCGGAATTCTAGTTGATACATCCGTCTGGTCGCTGGCATTCAGAAAAAAGACAAAAAATGCGAATGAGGAGAGAATTGTAAATTATCTCGCTAAGATAATAAGAGATAGTCTTGTGGTTGTCATTGGCCCCATTCGGCAGGAGGTTTTGAGTGGAATTCCAGATAATGCCAAGTATGAAGAACTGCGCGAAAAGATGTCGGTATTTCCTGATCGGCGGATTTATACGGCGGACTATGAATTAGCGGCCTGATTTCATAACGAATGCCGAAAAAATGGCATTCAAGGTTCTCATATCGACTTTTTGATCTGTGCCGTCGCACATAATAATAATTTCGCAATCTTTACGTTAGACAATGATTTTTCCTATTATGAAAGACACATTGAGATTGAAATGATAAAACCACAATAACAAAATAGCTCGTCCCGCCAACCGAGTTTGTCGCTTGTTCGGGCGCTTCGCCTGAAACCATTGTTTTTCACCCCACTCCCGCTCGCTGGGGTGGTTTTTTTGTTGGGTATCTCACAAATTTATGACGTAATTTTTGTAGATTAACACGTCATTATGCCGAATCATATTCATTTGATTTTACGTCGTAGAGACAAGGCATGCCTTGTCTCTACCTATTTGGTGACAAAATCCAGGTAGTTGTCGCGGCCAATCGTCTCGAAGGCGGCGTCTGGGTAGGCTGTTTTCCATGCCTTGGCGGCGGCGGGTTTTTGTGGCCGAATTTGATTTCGTAGGCGGCGAGGCGTCGCGTTCAATGTAATTTCGTTCATTCATACTGACTATATTTATATAAATTCAGTCAGTTTACATGACTGTTTTTATATTTTGCCGCCAGCGTCAAGTCTTGCCGTCAGCGACAACAATCAGTATTGTGTGGGGCTGTCTGGCAATTTCATCATAACATTAACATTTGACCGAAAGAGAATTATGCCCGCAGATCCACTCACTATTTTTCGCCAGCTCGAACAATCCAACTGCCGCCAATGCGGCGAAAAAACCTGCCTGGCCTTTGCCGCCCTGGTCTCCATCGGCCAGAAAAAGCTCGCCGCCTGTCCGCGGCTGAGCCCAGCGGCGCGGGCGGCCCTTGCCGAGAATCCGCCGCAAATCCCGGCCAGCCAGCATGGCGAAAAGCATGTGGCGAAATTGAAAGCGGAATTGCGCCATATCGACCTGCGGCAGGCGGCGGAACGCTGCGGCGGCGAGTACGACAATGGCTGGCTGACCCTGCACATTTTCGGCAAGTCCTGCGCCACCGACCAGAACGGCAATCTGCGCACGCAACTGCACATGAATTACTGGCTGGTTTCGCCCTTTTTAACCTATATCATCGGCTCGGCGGGTCTGGCGCCAACTGGCAATTGGGTGAATTTCCGCGACTTTCCTGGCGGTATCGACCGTTATCCGTATTTCCGCAGGCAGTCGGAAGAGGCGATGCGGAATCTCGCC
>JGI20166J26741_11582918_pt1 | contig 11844 bp, 9 predicted proteins | sample TergutCu122P5_FD_26741 | JGI IMG/M metagenome (IMG submission 26741) | reverse complement strand
ATTTGATTAATTCCTTATAATCTCCACTTCGAGCTAGATCGATAGTCTCTTGAGTTACTAATCCTTTTCTCAGATACTGTTCTATATGATTGTCGTCTAAAACCACTCTAAAATATTTATTGATCTCATTTTCTTTAAAAGTCTTGTACCTTAATACAGCTTTCCCTCTTAAAGGAATTATAGCCTTTAAAACCTCTTCAACCATACCGCTTGCAACATGCATAGTAATCTTAGTTGTGCTTGGAACCATTCTAAGAGTTCTCTCTATCTTCTTCTCCCAAGTTTCAGGTATCGATTTTTTTAAATCCTCGTCATATACACCTTTCCTAGGACCAGCAAGCATCTCCTTCAATTTGGGTATGTCATTTATTTGATTTCCCAGTTTATTTATGATCATGTCTTGAGTTTCTTTATCCTCTATCATGGACAGGATCCTTGCTGCGCCTCTTGTCATGTGATTTTTATAGAGCAAATCTAAAGCTAAAGGTGATAAATTCTTAAATCCTCTAATTGTATTTGCTGTTGTTCTTGATATCCCTGCATTTTCTGCAATTTTGTCCGTTATATTCATCTGGGTTCTATACTTTTTATTTATAGATAAAATTTTATCTAGTAATAGCACAGCTTTGATCTGGGTGTCTTTTGGTACCTTTCTATAAGCTAAATTCGTCGAAATGATTATACTTTGGATTACTGATGAATCTGTACTGGGATCCAGAATCAAACACGGTGCAGATGAATACTGTTCATCATGAGTAGAATTAAATAAGTGGTTTAAAGCAATGAGTCTGGATCTTCCACAAACAACAATATATTGATCAGTATCTTCAGCTTTTTTAACTAAAAGTGGACTTAATATTCCGTAAGTTTCAATGTTCTCCATCAAATCCAGCAGTTCCTCATCATCAGGAAGAGGAAAGAAATTCATTGAAGCATCTATCTCCGCTAATTTAGAAAGACGAATGTGTTCAACAGCATCATTGTATTTAACCCTTTGGTCTAAGGCAAAATCTTTTATTTCAGTTGGCTTAATTTTTTTTGAACTCCTAACGGTAGGCATTTTACTTTCATTGACAACAGATTGACCATCTACACTAAGAACAGTTATAGTTGCATTAGGGAATAAATCCTCAATCCCTAAACTTTCTTCTTCTTCCTTAGGAATAAAAGCATCTTCAACATCCATATACTTATCAAAACCAGTTCTCTTTAACAAATCTTTAAGATATTCCTGGTTCTTTTCATCTAATTCCCAAAGATCATAGCTCTCCATCACTTCATCATTTTTATCAAATTCATATTTCATAGGATACCCTCCATCCTTAAACGTAATTGTCAATATTATAATATGCAGGTAGAGCAAAATTTGATTCCAAAAATTTTAATATAAATTTTTGTAACCATACTTAGTATTTAAAAATATTATAATATGTACTGACTTGTTTTAAAGTTTGTAAACTTATGTTAAACTAGTTATAATCTGTTTTTTTATCTCATAACTATTATAGACGATAATTTTAGGGATGGTGTTATGGATAATAATGGAGAAATTCTATATAGCTCCCTTGAGAGATTTGAAATAATAAATATAAGCGATGGAGAAAAGTATAATTTATTAAAGGATAATGATATTATTGTAGATGAAGAAGGTAAATTTAAATTTTTAATTCTTCCTGCAAATATTTCATCGGGTTCTTTTTTTTCATCTAATAGAGAAGAATATTTGGAGATCCCTTGGGAATGTGTGAAAAAAATAGGAACAAAAGCCATCATTATAGACAGTGATCAATTAAGTAATTAGTACAAAGGGTGGATGAAAATGAGATTGATTGTTCAAAAATTTGGAGGCACTTCTGTTGCTTCAGAAAATTCCAGACAGATGATTGTAAACAAAATAAAAGGTGCTATTTCTGAAGGACTTAGTCCAATTGTTGTAGTTTCTGCTATGGGTAGAAAAGGATCTTCATATGCTACTGATACTTTGCTTTCTTTACTATCACCTGGATTTAAGCAAAAAAATAAAAGAGCTGTTGATTTTTTGATCTCTTGTGGTGAAAATATTAGTGCAGCTGTTCTCTGCAATACACTTTATGATGCTGGATTAAATGCAATGCCTTTATCAGGAGCAAATGCAGGAATAATAACAGATGACAATTTTACCTCGGCAAATTTTATTAGAATGGATAAGGATTTAGTCCTTAAAACAATTGAAGATGGCTATATACCTGTAATCACCGGCTTTCAAGGTGTGACTGAAGACGGACTTATAACCACAATAGGACGAGGGGGAAGCGATACATCCGCAGTCATCATTGGTGAAGGGCTTAAAGTTTTAAGAGTTGAAATATATACTGATGTGGATGGCATAATGACCGCAGATCCTAAAGTCGTACAGAATGCGAAGATAATTTCTGATTTAAGCTATTTTGAAGTTTTTCAACTTGCAGATCAAGGGGCAAAGGTTATACACCCTGGTGCTGTAGAAATTGCTATGAGAAGCAATATTCCAATTATAATTAAAAACACTTTATCAGATGAAATTGGAACATTGATTCACGATGGGCTTTCAAGGGAAAAGAAGCTATTTACCGGCATTGCAAGCATAGATGACAGAGTGCAGATTAAAGTGGAAAATGATTTTGAACTGGATATATTTTCATTTATGGCTGAAAGGAATATCAGCATCGATTTGATAAATGTATTTCCTGAGGAAAGCATCTTCACTATTTCTAAAGATGATTTCGAAGCCTTTGAAGATATCATGAAACAAAATGATATAAACTTTAAATACAAAGATAATTTAACTCAAATATCCATAATTGGGAAAGGCATGACTGGTATTCCTGGTATTATGGCTAAGATACTCAGAACCTTAAAAACGAATGGCATTGAAGTCCTTCAAACTGCAGACTCAAATGCCACAATATGGTGTCTTGTCCATAGTGAGAGCAAGTTAAATGCAATAAATCTTCTTCATAAAGAGCTATTAGAGAATAATTAATGAATTAACCTCCTTTTTTGGTTAACAATAATATATATTATTAAATTAGGAGGTTGTTTCGTGTATTACTTTGATGATGAGTTAAATGAATTTGAGCTTGAAAACATTAGATTGATGAATGAAGATGAAGCAGAGGAAGAATCAGAAGATAATAATGATCAAGATGATAATAAAGGCAATAGCATTAAAGATAAACTTCAAGCCATAAAAGAATTAGGGGTTCCAAATTTACCTGAAATCGATGAGAGGATCCAAATTTTACCAATAATTGGACAAATAGAAGGTCATCAGGTTTTAGGACCTCAAGTGAAGAGCACAAAATATGAGCATGTGCTTCCACAATTATTTGCAGCGGAGATAAGCAGTAAAGTAGAAGGGGTTTTGATAGTACTTAATACTGTAGGGGGAGATGTGGAAGCTGGTCTTGCCATAGCAGAGATGATAAGAAGTATCCATAAACCTACTGTGTCACTGGTTATAGGAGGTGGACACTCAATAGGAGTACCTCTTGCTACTGCTGGGAAATATTCGTTTATTTCTCCATCAGCTACCATGATCGTCCATCCAATTAGGATGAATGGTCTTATTATAGGTGTTCCTCAAACATTTCAATATTTTAGTAAAATGCAAGAGAGGATCATAAATTTCATCGTGGAAACATCGAGAATTACTGCAGAAAAATTAAAGGAATTTATGAATAGAACTGATGGGCTTTTAAACGATATGGGGACTATTTTAATAGGAAAAGAAGCTGTTGATGCTGGTCTTATCAATGAAGTCGGTGGTATAAAAGATGCAATTGCGGCTTTGGAAAAGATGATTAACGAAACTAAAAAATAGATATTGGGTATTTATGAGATACAATCTTATGAATACCTTATTTAATTATCTGAAAGGATAATCTATAATTTTGTTGAATATACCAAAGAGGTGAAATTTATGCCAAAACAAAAAAAGGAAGATAAAAAAATAGATAAAAAATCGTATTTTTCATCGGATGTTTATGGAGTGTCTTTGATAAGCCTTGCCATAATATTTTTTATCGGTATCTTTTGGAATAATGATGCTGTACTCATTTATCATATAAGGAAAATCTTATTTTTTTTATTTGGTGTTGGCTCATTTGTCATACCTTTTTTAATTTTTTTTATAGGCATTTTTATTATCATTAAAAAAGGGGAATTAAAAATTAAATTAAAATTTTATATGTTTATTGCTATAGTATTCGTCATCATGCTTTTGTTTCAAAGGGCCAATATGTTTAAATACTATATAAATAACGATATAAAAAGTGGAATTTCTCTTTTATTTAACTCAGAAGATCATTTTCATGGTGGAATTTTCTCATATTTAATAGATATTCCTATGGTTAAATATTTAGGTCAGACTATAACAATTATCATATATTTTTCTATTATGATTATATGCTTAGTAATTTTTTTGGAGATAAATTTAAACAATATTTATGAAAATATGAAAAAAAAAATAAAAGAGGACCTAGATAATATAACTAAAAATAAGAAAACTAACGATAACACCAATGCTAATAAAAAGAATCTTAAAGATATCATCAAAAACATTGAATTAAATATAGGACTCAAAAAACATGGAAATACTAAAGAAGAAGCGATAACGGAAAGCGAAAATATTAATAATTCTGAAGAAGAGCTTTTAAATATCATCGAATCAAGTTATGATATAAAAGAAAGCATAAAAAATCCTGAACAATTAAGCTTATTTGATGATGCTAAAAATGATGCAGTAAAAAAGGAAAAAAAATCAGCAAATGAGAAAAAAATAAACTATAATTTTCCAACTTATCAATTGCTAAAAGAAAATAATTTAAACCACATTGATGGTGAAGATAAGAGAGAGCTTTTAAAGAGTGCTTCAAAATTGATCGAGACTTTAGGGAATTTTGGGGTAGAAGTAAAAGTCACTCAAGTTACAAAAGGACCTTCTGTTACAAGGTTTGAGCTTCAACCAAAGCCAGGTACCAAGGTGAGCAAAATAGTTAATTTAGCAGATGATATCGCACTTTCATTAGCTGCAATCGGTGTTAGAATTGAAGCTCCTATTCCTGGCAAACCTGTAATAGGAATTGAAATCCCAAACAAAAAACAGACTCCTGTGTTTTTAAGAGAGGTCGTTGAAAGCGATGAGTTTAAAAATACAAAATGCAATATAGCTTTTGCTATGGGAAAAGATATCAGCGGAAAGTGCATCATTTCAGATTTAACACAGATGCCACATTTATTAATCGCTGGTGCTACTGGTTCTGGGAAATCTGTATGCATTAATGCTTTAATAACAAGCATATTGTTTAAATATTCGCCAAATGATGTAAAACTATTGATGGTGGATCCAAAGGTAGTAGAACTAAATGTTTATAACGGTATACCACATTTATTGATCCCTGTGGTTACAGATCCTAAAAAAGCTGCAGGTGCTCTTAACTGGGCAGTAGGAGAGATGACTAGAAGATACAATCTTTTTGCTGAAAATAATGTTAGGAATATACAAAGCTATAATCAGATGTTTGCTGATGGAAAAATAGATAATAAGATGCACTGGATTCTGATAATAATCGATGAACTCGCTGATTTGATGATGGTTTGCCCTAATGATGTAGAGGATTATATTGCAAGGCTCTCTCAAATGGCAAGAGCTGCAGGAATGCATTTAGTCATTGCTACTCAAAGACCATCTGTGGATGTAATTACAGGCGTTATAAAAGCAAATATTCCTTCGAGGATTTCTTTTGCTGTTTCCAGTCAGATAGATTCTAGAACCATATTGGATATGTCAGGGGCAGAAAAGCTTTTGGGAAAAGGCGATATGCTATTTAATCCAGTGTGGGAATCAAAACCTTTTAGAGTCCAAGGTGCATTCATAACAGAACAGGAAGTTGAAAGCGTGGTTGAATTCATAAAGAACGAGAAAGGTGAGGCTAATTATCACACTGAAATTATCGAAGAAATTGAGAAGAATTCTCCAGGATCTAAAGAAAAATCCAATGCTTTAGATGAACTGTACGATGAGGCTGTTGAGATCGTAAGAGAAACAGGGCAAGCTTCCACATCCTTAATTCAAAGAAGGCTCAGGATTGGGTATAACAGGGCTGCAAGAATTATAGAGCAATTAGAAGAGCAGAGGATAATATCAAAACCTCAGGGAAGCAAACCTAGGGAAGTATATATAAATAGACTAGATTAAATTTGGAGGTAAACAATGCTAAATGTTGGGGTGGTAAGTCTTGGATGCGATAAAAATAGAGTGGATTCAGAAATTATTTTAGGAAAGCTTAAGAATAAGTATTCCATGGTACAAAACCCCGAAGAAGCGGATATAATAATTGTAAATACCTGCGGCTTTATACAATCTGCAAAGGCTGAATCCATTAACACTATTTTAGAGATGGCTGAACTAAAAAAAGATAGGTGTAAACTTTTAGTGGTAACAGGTTGCTTAAGCGCAAGGTATGGAAATGAACTATTAAAAACATTGCCCGAAGTCGATATAATGCTTGGAGTAAATAATTACGATATTTTAATGGATATAATAGACAAATTTTTTAAATCAGAAGAAAGAATAATTTTAAACGATTATTCTGATTCGAATATTAATTTTGGGGAAAGAATTTTAACGACCAATAAGTCCACAGCTTATATAAGGATAGCTGAAGGTTGCGATAACAATTGTACATATTGCGTTATACCAAAGATAAGAGGTAAATACAGGAGCAGGAAAATTGAAGATATATTAAGTGAAGCTAAAAATTTATGTGAAAACGGAATTAGAGAATTGATTCTTATAGCTCAAGATACGACATATTACGGAAAAGATATTTATAACGAAAATTCTCTTTCTGATCTACTCCATGAATTATCTAATATCGAAAAATTAAAATGGATAAGAGTCTTATACTGTTATCCGGAAGAGATTACAATTGCACTTATAGATGAAATGAAGACAAATGAAAAGATTTGCCATTATTTAGACATACCTCTTCAGCACATTTCAAATAGAATTTTGAAGTCTATGGGTAGAAAGAGCACAAAGCAAAGGATTGAACAGCTAATGCAATATATAAAATATGAAATACCTGATATAGTCATAAGGACTTCACTAATAGTAGGATTTCCAGGTGAAAGTGAAGAAGATGTAGAAGAATTAAAAGATTTCCTAAAGAGATATAGAATACAAAATGTAGGTGTTTTTAAATATTCAAATGAAGAAGGAGCTGCGTCGAGCAATATGAAAAATCAAATACCTTTTAAAATTAAAGAGCAGAGAGAAAAAGAAATAATGATGCTTCAAAGTAAAATATCTTTAAATTTAAACAAAGCGTATGTAGGAAAAATCATGGAGGTATTGATAGAGGGGAAAAATAATGATTATTATTTTGGAAGAAACGAATATATGATTCCAGAAGTAGATGGAAAAGTATTGATAAGGTCAAAGGAGAATTTAGAATTTGGAAAGTTTTATAAAGTAAAGATATTAAAGTCTTTAAACTACGATTTGATAGGGGATGTTGAACATGAACTTAGCTAATAAAATGACCATGCTCAGGATTTTGCTTGTCCCTATATTTTTATTTTTTTTCACACAGACTTATATACCTTATGGAATACTCATAGCAAGTGTAATTTTTATCATCGCATCTTTGACGGATACTTTAGACGGTTTTTTTGCCAGAAAATATAACCAGGTCACTAGATTTGGAAAATTCTTAGATCCTCTTGCAGATAAGCTTTTAGTCACCGCAGCTCTCATCGGTTTAGTGGAGTGTGGCAGTATAAATTCCTGGGTTGCTTTTATTATAATAGCTAGAGAGTTTATGATATCAGGATTGCGGATACTTGCAGCTGCTGAAGGGATTGTAATTGCTGCAAGTAAAATAGCAAAAGTGAAGACAGTTATTCAATTAATAGCTATTTTGCTTGCGCTCTTCAATTTAAATTTAGTCGAGATAGAGTTTTTAAACATTCCGTGGCTAATTAATTTTACTAGTTTTAGTACAAATGCGTTTATGATTTTAGCAGTTATTTTCACAATAGTATCTGCAATAGATTATTTTTATAAAAATAAAAAGGTACTAAATGATTTGAATGTTTAGCATAGTGAAAAGATGACAATAATTTAAACAAGTTATTGAATAAAGTAAGTTTTTCGTGTATAATATTAATATATAGAACAGATGTTTGTATTGGAGGAGAAGATGGTTAAAATTAATAGTGATAAAATGAAAGCTTTAGAAAAAGCTTTGGCTGATATTGAAAAGCAATTTGGAAAAGGATCTGTAATGACATTATCCGATAATTCTAAATTAAATGTTGAGAGCATTTCAACAGGATGCTTAGATTTAGATATAGCTTTAGGAATTGGGGGAGTTCCAAGAGGAAGAATAGTTGAAATATTTGGACCTGAATCTTCAGGTAAAACCACAGTAGCACTGCATATCATAGCTGAAGCGCAAAAAAATGGAGGAGCCGCTGCATTTATAGATGCAGAACATGCTTTAGATCCAAACTATGCTAAGAATTTAGGGGTTGATATAGAATCACTTCTAGTCTCGCAGCCTGATAATGGCGAACAAGCGTTAGAAATTGCAGAAGCTTTGGTTAGATCCGGTGCAATTGATGTAATTGTAATAGATTCAGTTGCAGCACTTGTGCCAAGAGCAGAAATAGAAGGAGAAATGGGAGATTCACACGTTGGGCTTCAAGCTCGTCTCATGTCTCAAGCACTTAGAAAATTAACTGGCAATATAAGCAAGACAAAATGCGTAGCAATTTTTATAAATCAGCTTCGTGAAAAAGTGGGAGTTATGTTTGGAAATCCTGAGACAACAACGGGCGGAAGAGCACTGAAGTTTTATTCATCAGCCAGATTAGATGTGAGAAAATCAGATGCAATTAAACAAGGCGATGAAGTCATCGGAAATAGAGTAAAAGTTAAAGTTGTAAAAAACAAAGTTGCTGCACCTTTTAAGCAAGCAGAATTTGATATAATGTACAATGAAGGGATATCAAAAGAAGGGGTAGTTTTAGACGTTGCTGTTAGAGAAAATATAGTTATAAAATCAGGTGCTTGGTTTTCTTACGAAAAAAATAAGTTAGGGCAAGGTAGAGAAAATGCCAAACAATTTTTAAGAGATAACCCAAATGTGCGACTTGAAATTGAAAATTTAATAAGAGAAAAATATAAGCTTCCAGTTAATTATAGTTTAATAGACGTTAAAATTCCAGATTTAAAAAATTCAGATGAAGTTGCACTCGATATAGAAATAGAAGATGACAAGTGAAGAATAAAGATCTTGACATAAAAATTTACTTAATATAAAATTATAATGATTTATAGTATATATATTTTCTGGTTTATCATACTTAATATACCAAATGAATAACTATGCACTTTCTCCGCTTTTATATTTTGCCATATAAGCAAAATATAGCAAGGAGGTGTTAAAAAACGACGAAGTATTTTTATTTAATTTTTATTTTAATTATTTCTCTTTCTATAGCGGCTATAGCTATAATATATTATTTGAAAAATAAATTTCATATTAATATAAAGCTTTCTGAAGAGAAGGCAAACCTTATAGTGGAAAATGCTTTAAAAGAAGCAGATACAAAGAAAAAAGAAGCTATACTCGAGGCAAAAGAAGAGACACATAAACTTAGAATTGAATTGGAAAAAGAAACGAAAGATAGAAGGAAAGAGATTCAGCAACTGGAAAAAAGGCTAATACAAAGGGAGGAATTTTTAGATAAAAAAACAGAATCCCTTGAAAAAAAAGATACCCTTTTAAATGATAAAATTTCAAAGATCGAAGAGTCTGAAAAGGAATTGGAAAGCGTCTTACTTTTGCAAAAAGAAAGGCTTGCAGAAATTTCAGGACTTACAGAAGAGCAAGCTAAGGAAACTTTACTTAGAGATGTTGAAAAGGAAATTAAACAAGAAACTGCGCATCTAATAAAAGAATTAGAGACCAATGCAAAAGAAGAAGCAGAAAAGAAAGCGAGAGAGATAATCACATATGCTATACAAAAATGCGCAGCAGATCATGTAGTTGAGAGTACTGTTCATGTAGTAGCATTACCAAGCGATGACATGAAAGGCAGGATAATAGGTAGAGAAGGAAGAAATATTAGAACTCTTGAGACTTTAACCGGCGTTGATTTAATAATCGACGATACACCGGAAGCTGTTATATTGTCAGCTTTTGATCCAATAAGAAGAGAAGTCGCGAGGCTTGCACTTGAAAAGTTAATTATTGATGGAAGAATTCACCCAGCGAGAATCGAAGAATTAGTTGAAAAAGCAAAAAAAGAAATCGATACTATTATTAAAGAAGAAGGTGAACAGGCAGCTTTTGAAGTTGGCGTTCATGGGTTACACGCTGAAATTATTAAAATTTTAGGAAGGCTTAAATTTAGAACTAGTTATGGACAAAATGTTTTAAAACATTCTGTGGAAGTCTCACAGCTTGCAGGTTTCATGGCTTCAGAGCTTGGATTAGATCCTACAGTTGCAAAGAGGAGTGGGCTTCTACATGATATTGGTAAGGCAATAGATAGCGAAACAAGCAGCTTACATGCAATCATCGGAGCTGAATATGCAAAAAAATATCATGAACATGCAGTTATTGTTAACGCTATAGCTGCTCATCATTTAGATGTTGAACAGCAATCAATTGAAGCAATTCTTGTTCAGGCAGCAGATGCAATTTCTGCAGCAAGACCTGGCGCAAGGAGAGAGACAATAGAAACATATATTAAGAGACTGGAAAAATTAGAAGAAATAGCAAATTCATATGAAGGTGTTGAAAGGTCATATGCAATTCAAGCGGGAAGAGAAATTAGAATTATGGTTAAACCAGATGCCATAAATGACGACCAAGCATTAGTAATGGCAAGGGATATTGTGAAAAAAATCGAATCAGAACTTGAGTATCCAGGACAAATCAAAGTAAATGTCATAAGAGAAATAAGAGCAATAGAATATGCAAAATAGTTTTTAAGTTTATTTATGGGTGAGAAATTAATCTTCACCCATTTTTTAATTTATTTTCTAAGATCTTCTAAGAGCTCTGTTTTAGATTTTGTCTTATCATCTACTTCTTTTATTATTTTAGCAGGAGCTCCAGCTACTACTACGTTTTCAGGTACGTCTTTAGTTACTACAGATCCAGCAGCAATGACAGAGCCAGATCCTACCCTCACTCCTTCTAAGATGACTGAATTTGCACCTATTAAAACATTATCTTCGATGACGCATGGGTCTTTTGATGGTGGTTCAAGGACTCCGGCTATGACTGCTCCTGCTCCAAGGTGAACATTTTTACCGAGTTTACCCCTTGCGCCCACCACAGCATTCATATCCACCATTGTACCTTCTCCAATTTCTGCTCCAATGTTTATTACAGCACCCATCATAATAACAGCACCTTTTTTTATAATGACGTTATCACGGATTATTGCACCGGGTTCTATTCTGGCATCTATGTGCAATAAATCCAGCATTGGTATTGCAGAATTTCTTCTGTCATTTTCAATTCTATATCTCTTTATATTTTGTCTATTTTTTTCGATTAAAGCAAAAACTGAATCTGCTTCTCCAAAAATAATCGTCGCAGATATTTCACCATAATGCTCATATCCAGTCATGTCGATTTTTCGGATGTTTCCAGCGATATAGGCTTTCACTGGAGTTGATTTTTTTGCTTCCTTTATGTATCTAGCTATTTCATAAGGATCTGTTAAATTATAATTCATCATTGCCTCCTATTGTGCTTTGCTTTGTAATATATTTATATTATAATAAATATATTTATT
>JGI20166J26741_11582807_pt1 | contig 11846 bp, 10 predicted proteins | sample TergutCu122P5_FD_26741 | JGI IMG/M metagenome (IMG submission 26741) | reverse complement strand
GAAATCAACATGCTAGACTAATATAGTGTTGAGTAAAAAGTGCATGTGTTGGTGTTTTATCCATTATTGAATTGAAAAATGCACGGTGAAACAATGAAATGTTATTACCTGTTTAAAAATACCCTGTTTACAATAGCATTAACTACAATTTTCATTCATGACTTCCTGCTTACAGTTAATAACGTGAGAAATGTGCAGTTTCAGCACGTGCAACACAGTGTTTGCCTCATGCAAGTGAGGTTGAAGTCGCAACAGGCCCACATTTTGGAGGCCGTATTGCCGTTGAGGCTGCCGATGGAGAACGCTGTGCTGTAGATGGTGATCCTGACAGTCCTAGAGATACATATATACTGCGCATAGATCACAAGATGTGTGGCACACATGTGAATGAGACCACAGTTGCCACATTTGTACTGGTGCAGGAAAATTTGCCCATCCTCACACACAGCACTCGACGGTTCTTGGTACTCTGCACCTTCCAGCCAGAAACTTTGACTGTTAGAGCTGGGTAAATACAACAGATATTTGTTTACGGAACTACATGGACATATGGCAATCAAATGTCATGTCATTACTGTATCACGCTCAATTTAACAGATTGATAGGGGGAATGGGTGTCCATTCAACCTGAGTGTCTGTTACTTGTAAAATGGCATTCAAAAACCCCTTATATAAAAAAAAGTTGTTGATAGAAAACATGATATGCACTAGAAATGTGATGCAATGTTCATAGAATGTTTTGTTTGTTTGTTTGTTTTTTGGCATGACAGCCCCCCAGTGGGCCAGGGCCTCCTCATTCACAAGGTTTCTAGATCACACACAAAGACGCACCATGGTCGGTAGGACTCCTCTGGACAAGTGATCAACTCGTCGCAGAGAACTCTACCTGACAACACACAACACTCACAACAGACAAACATCCATACCCCCGGTGGGATTCAAACCCACAATCTCAGCAGGCGAGTGGCCGCAAGCCTACGCCTTAAACTGCATGGCCACTGGGACCAGCGCATAGAATGTACAGTATTTAAATTATTACAGGACACTGCAATAATTCCCCGCAAACACCCACCCAGGAATCTTCCTGTCTAAGTACTGTGCTGCTGTACCGCATCATCATCATCATCATCATCATCATCATCGTCGTCGTCGTCATCATCATCATCATCATCATCATCATCATCATCATCATGTAGCTATCATGGAGATGGGCCACTTGTTGACCTGTTCCTCTTTCACACATCCAGAAGTCTCTTCAGTGGTCTCCCCTGGTTCCTTCTGCCTTTTGGTGTGGAGTTTTTATTGTCCTGGGTATTCTGTTACAAGGCATTCTCTTTACATGTTGTATCCAGTTTCTTCTGCAGTCCTATATTTTGTCCAGAACTGGGGCTATATTTAATTCCTTCACTATCTGTGGGTTTGTTTGTAATCTGTCCAAGTGTATCCTGGGGGCACATGGTGGTGCAGTAGGTTGAGACACTGCCCTACAAACTGGAAGGTTGTGGGTTCAATTCTTGATGATGACAATGGAATTTTTCATTGACATAATCCTTCCAGCTGCATTACGGCCATGGTATTGAATCAGCCTCTAACAGAAATGAGTACCAGGAATATTTCCTGAGGGTTAAAGGCTGCTGGTGCATAAGGCTGTCTACTTACCACCTTCATATGCTGATTGTCATTAAATTTGGGAGCCTCAACCTCCTGGAAACTTCGGGGGCTGTCCAGGCCTGTACAGGGATTGCTTTACCTTACCAAGCATATGCTGCTGTTTTTCTTATACATTTCATGTGAAGAGCAATTTTCTGCAATGTTGTAACAAAGGTAGTTACAGCATTAATAAGTAAAGACACTGAGGTTGATCTAAATTAACACTGAAATGTGTTTGGTCAGATGGTGGAAAGCTATTTGGTGTAGGGATACCGATTTTTGTTAACTTACTATATAGCCAGCATAAAAACATTGAATACAAGACAGTGTGGGCACACACCATAACTTAAATACTGCCATATTTATGTATTTATTTATTGTCTGTACATGTTTTGCTATTACAGATAACTGGCATTTAAATTTTATGATTATGGTAAATGTAGATCAGATTGAAAGTTCTGTGTCCAGAAACTTAAAATTCTGCAAAATAATAAATAAATGTGCAGTTGGGAAGTTACACTGTAGCTCAGAACATGCAGAGATAATGTGAGTCATCTCAAGATACGAGATTCTTTAGCAAATCACTGATACTGCCATTCTACTTGTGTGTGATGCATGTTACAGAACATCACAGGTATTTTCTCAAGGAAATATATGCATTTATGAAGGGAAATATAATAGAAGTATGGTTTTTCTTTTCTAAGAATAGAAATTAACATCCTTGTGTATGGAAAACAGTTTGGTGCACAAATAAAATGCTGACTTCATTAACTTTATCTTTGCATACCAAGTGGCTTTCAATACAAAGTGTATTTGTTTGTTATCAGGTCCTGCATGAACAGTGAAAATAACTAATAAGGAATGCACTTAATCCTACAACACAGTAATTAAATGAAGATTTAATACTGCTTATCAATAACAGGATTCATCCTACAACATATGGTATTTTGACCCCATAAAGAAAAAAACTCTAAATACTAATGAAAGAGAAGGTGAAATTTAGAGTTATAGATACGTTTGTAAGTCATTGAAGAATTGACAGTTCTTTCAGTGTTGAAAATGGCCTCTTTCAGATGACCACACTTACCAACTCAGCATTCTTGGATCTGACCTGGCACATTGGTCACCACATGTTACAGCACACTGTTCATGGTGGTTTCAGTATACTTCAGAATTCACTGTTGAAGTCAGGCATACTGGCAGTATGGGTTCACAAATTTTGGCCTTCAGGTAGCCCCACAGGAAAATCTGCTAATGAAAGTTTTGGTGAGCAAGGAGACCAGTTAATTAATGTTTATCTAGCACAACATGAGTCACTGTGGGAACCCAACTGCATCACAGAGCACTGTCAGTGTTCTTGTGGAGTGCTCACTGGGCTCAGGTTTACATGGAGTGTTGGTCTCTTCAGGAGTGAACTGTGGCTGTGTTGTTGTTTATTGAAACAATCTTAGTTACAGCAAGCAGCATCATTTCCAAAAATTGGCCTCATTGTTTATCCGATCTTTTGGCAGTGAATTTTTTTGTGGCGGCTACCTGAATGCCAAAGTGTATGAGATACCTCCTACCTGAATCTGACTTAAAATATTGAATTCAGCAGTGTCTTCATGACTTGTTAAAACGTATAATGACCTATGTGATAGGTAAAAGTGTCATCAATATATACCCCTCCACATACTCGTGTGTTTATTATATATAACAGAACAAGTAAATGAAGCAAAACATTGCAAAACAAAATTAAATAATTGAAACACTTCCTACTTGATAATGCAATTCTTCTACACTTCAGTGACCTGATTGTAGTATATACATGTTGCTTCTAAGGATTTTGTATTTAATTTCCTATGTTGTGTTATTTTAATTAATATTTTTTACATTATATGTATATTTTAACTTGTACAGGTTGAGATCTCAAACCTGAAATATGGTTGTAAAATCCCCCCCTTTTTTATTCTTGTAATTACGCCTGGTGATGGCTAATAATTTATAGCCAAAATATTTAGCCTTATTCTTACTGAATGTAATGTTGTATTGACTGACTGAAACATTCATCTGTATTTAATAACATAACGAGACGTACCACCTTAAAGTAAAATCCAGGAGTGCAGATGTGGCCATGGTGGTCACTGGAAAAATACCATTTTCAAATGCTGAAGGTCAGAATATTTCTACATGCATGTCAACAAATGGCATCTTTTCTTTTGTTAGTTACTTCATTTCCAACGTTCTATTGTTTTGCACAGTATCAACCTACCATCACATCGCCACCGTGAGGACCCTAGTAATAGCAACAGAGTGGAGCACTTACAACCTGAAGTGATGCCATTTGAGACAGACGTTGCTGAGTCAGTCAATGATGTACAAGTTTCTCATTTCCAGCGTCACCAACAGACAGTAGAGGCACACATGGGAAGGATGCTACAAGGTGAAAAACTGTTGCTGTTTCTCTATTTGTCCACTAATTTTACACCATCTCACTATTATGGAAGCATAACATATACAACTGTGACTCAGTACAGTTTTGTAAACAGGTATGAACATTTCAGAGGTACCCGCTGTCTCAATTTGTAGGGTAAACAAAAGGTTCCTCTGGAATGTTCATACCAATGTGTCAGATTAAAGAAGGCATTAATCTGCATATTCAACTCTAAAAATCTAATATCTCACATATTATATAGAGCCTGTAAACTTGTGTCAAAAATGTTATGTACTTACAAGGTGAAGGTAAGTTCGTGTGCCTAATTAAGCCATGTACCATGAAGACAAAAGAGGAAGTGGAGGTATAGCTCCACACTTTCTTATCTTCAGCAATAGAGGGAGGTGAGTGGTCATTTTCACACCATGGATTTTTTACTACTGGGAAAATAGCCCCCATAACCAGTCTTAGACAATTTGGAAAAGATAAAATTCTTTTGTCCCCTGTATGCAAACAAGAGAAATCTGATGATGGTGTCATATAGCCATCTCCATGCACTGTGTACACTACACTACACACTTTCTTTTTACATTATTTTACTTTTATTTTACCACTTATGCCTTACTCTGTCTAAAAACCTTCCTTTATTTACCAGTTCAGTTTATTACTCTTCTGTATGCTAATTCCTCATTCTTATCTGCCTTTGTTCCCATAAAACTGCATTCTCCACTTCTATCTTTCCAGGAAAATAACATATCCTCATTACCAAAACATAATAGGGAGTTTTCTTTATTCATTCCTCTATTAACTCTTCTTAATTTACAAACTTCTGCTTCAATAACGAACTTACAGCTAACCTAATTTCTCCTTGAATGTGGTGCTTCACTGACATCTACATCTACCCCTACTACTTATATTAGTACTATTTTTACAATGAACTACAACTTCACTGTTGTCATTGTTTCCTATACTGCTCCTCCTACCACTACTACTACTACTAGTACTCATGCTGATTATGTGTTCAACATTTAATCTCTCTACAAAAGCTCTATTTACATATACAGTCAGAATATGTCCTTTATCATTGTAATGATCTATAGGATGCAAATAAAGAATAGAATAGAATTGAAAACAAACTGTACACAAATTAAACACACACCGAATACTTCAAACTCTGGAAATTATATTAATCATTGACAGCCACAATGTGCTCTGTTAAACCCATACTGCTTTCTCTTGTTGTTAGCCCATGTGTCATGAGGTTTCATCTCCCAGATTTTAAGTTTTGTTAAAATTCTTTAACAGTGTTTTGGAACTGAAATGTAATGCTAATTCAAAAATGGGAACAGTGGCAGGCTTCACACAGTCCACTCAGTGACCAGTAGGACAGACTACACCTAACATGAGTGAACCACCTATATCATGGTCTGTTGAATGAACATGTGTGGAAATGACATGGCAGATAAACATTTAAGAACTGAAAGTTACTTCATCACTGTATGTTCAAAACAAACTGGAAGTGGGGGAAATTGTTTAAGGTTGTGGTGTAAGATTGTGATGGTTAGCATATATGTATATATTAACAGGGTGAAAAATTTGTTGCATAACTTTTTGTGCTTCCTTGGCTGGAAATCATTTTAAGTAGGTAATGTGTTACAAGGGCAATGGATGCATTAATCAGATGGAAAAATCTTGATAGTAAATTTTACTGATATCTTAGACAGGAAAGCAGGGCTATCTTAAACAGTTTTCAATGTATTTATTGTTACAAAAATAATTATAATAATTGTTGATAACAGCAGCAATATCAGTAGTGGTGGTGGTAGTAGTAGTGGTGGTGGTAGTGATAGCAGTAGTAGTCCCTGCAGTGAATTGGTCAAAATACTGAAATTTCCTCAATCCATGATAGAAAGTATAATTTATTGCAAGGTCTCCAGACCAGTTTATGACAGGATACAACAAGGGTAGACTTTAAGAGATGCATCTTGCCTCTTAAGTTGGCTCTGATATACACAAGTCTCTTATTCCTAGGATTTTTAAGTCATTGCCACTGTGTCAGCATCTCATTCACAAAGTGTGATTCACTCTCACTGGAACACACAGTGCAATCACAAGAAGCTTCATCTGCCAATACAAAGGTGGTGTGTCATCCGCCTGGACTCAGAGGTTTATGAATAGCATTCAGGCATGGTCTGCAGCCACACACATTGAAAGCAACACTGACGTTTATTAAAAATTGCAGTTTTTTTAATAATATATAAAATAAAAATTGCAGCTTTTCCCACCAAATCAATTTCATCTGTTGCAACTTAATTTCAGCAGAGCAGTGCATAAAAATACTGTCATGATACAACATGATGTCTAAATGCTTCTTATGATGACATGTTACAACAAATGTGGAGTTGATAAAAATATCTGAAGTAGTTCAACACATTTTTTGTGTGCACGTTACCATACAATTTGTGAAGTGCTTGGGTTTCACATATTGAATTCATGGTGTAGGAAATTCAAGGAATCAGATGCTGTGACTTGTGTGACCAAACAAATAAGGCAGCCTAGTCTGGGGATTTCTCCCATTTGGGTTCTGCTTATTATTGTAGCAGTCAGGAAGTGGCAGGACAGTCTGGTTCTGTCTGGCTCACTATTGTCTATCAATTTGTATAATTTCCTCATTCTTAAGCTTTTTCAGCAGTCTGAAGATTTTTTATGGGGAACAAAGTAATTTAGGATAAATTGGTAACACATCAAAATAACTGAAACCAAATGTTCTGTGATAGTCACGAAACAACCTGACAGTATGTTTTAACCCTCTTAGAGCTAGGCTGTACAGGTGGTTTACACTAAAAATTGATAACCTCACAAAGTAGAGGAATATCAAGATATGTAGCCAGTAAAAGTGTCACTATTCAATGAAATGATAGCAGCTGATATCTCTCGGATGGAGAAGGAAGCTTGATGTGCTTAAAATGTTAATTTATTCACTTCACAATGACATAAGGAAAGCGATTATTGAGGTGAGTTAAAGAAAAATAAAGTGTGAGGAAAATCATTGAAAAGTGTAGTAAGGAAGTGAAGTGAAAATCATCTAAGTGTAAAAAAATTGTAGTAAAGTGAAGTGAAGTGAAGAGAAGTGTAGTGAAGTGCAGCGTAGGGAAGGGGTGAAAGCCGGATATAATGGGAAGGGTATATATGGGTGGTAAAGTGGTGAGAAGCGAAGGACTAGGGTCTAAAGCATGTGTGCAATATGGTGGGAAAAATATTAGAAACTACATACAGTACTTTCTTCACTTGTTGTTTTCCTTATGTGCATTTTTGTTAACTGTATTTGTCTTGCATGTATTGTTGTCATCTTATGTGTATTTGTTTTACCTTATATGTATTTGTTGCACCTTATGTGTATTTGTTGTACTATGTGTGTGTTGCTGTTCTTACTTTAGATGCCGGATTGCTGGCTAGAAGTCAGTATCCGGAAAGTCCTGCGACTGGCCACCTCGACACAGGTTTTCCTTGGCTTCCGTGTCTACAAGCGCATGCTGAGATGGTTCCCAAGTTTCCAAGTTGCTACTACATGCTTCTCATGTAGCCCTCCCCACTTAAATTTCCTAGTTTTTTTTTTCTCTCCCCATATTTGTGTACATGTAAAATAACCACTGCCTCTGGGTGATAACCCAATTGCAGTTAATAAATATTATTATAACCTGCAAAAGCACCAGTGGCCAGTTCAGCTACCTGGCACTGAGAGAGTTAAAAGTATATTTCTTTCTTTCGTTGAATTTTGAAAACAAAGCTTATCACAAAATGTCTTTACAGATCAGAGTGTGGTGCATTTGGTACTAATGATTATACTAGTGGTGGGAGGTGTGATTGGCTGCACACTAACTGCTTGGTGGATCATCCCTGGTTTCCGCAAACGTCTGCCAGGTTTGTATACAAAATAATTTTTCAGTAATAACACTTGATAATTCCAGCGGCTGGGTGGTCTAAAGCGTGGATCTGCAGCCACTTGCGTGCTGGGATTGCTGGTTCAAATCATACTGGGGGCATGGACAGCCATCTCTTGTGGATGTTGTGTTTTCAAGTAGGTCTGTGCATCAGGCTGATCACTCATCCAGAGGACCTTAGTGGATATGGTGTCCCTGAGTGGGATCATGCAGTGGTCCTGGCCCACTAGGGGCTGTTGTGCCATGGAAAATAAATGTAATACTTGAATCCGTGTTAGACAACAAACCTAACCTTATGTGCATGTGCTCAGAATATCACTATTCCCTGCGCAAGTTCTGTTAGCACATTAAGGTAGCATATAATTAAGGCGTATGTAGTAGACATAGCACCACACATTTGTAACCTGTGCTTGATGGGATTATGAGTTAGTTTTACTACCTTGCCATGAGAGGAACTCCCAAAGCAAAAGATTTTGTCTGGACCCCTGAGCCAATCTGGACACTATGCAGGACAGAAACATATCCTGCCCCCAGCAGCAACTGAACCTTGATTCATTGATATTATCCAGCCCATAGCCTAGTCACTACACAGGCTGAGTTGGTTTGGCTCCATAAATGTAGCAAAGCTACATAAAGTGTGGTTCCATATTGTCAGATACCAAATATGTATCACTAAGGAATTCCTAGTTCCTACAATTGTCTGGCAGAATACATGAAATATCTTCCAGTCTCATATCAGTGAAACTGAGAACTTCACATGAATAACAGTTCAATAGCTCGATCACATTTGTGCAGTTGTCATACTATGTGCCATATCGTATCATAATATGAAATTGCCTTCCCTACAGAATTCATTAAAAGCGGTGGAACCTCAGTTTAATGTTGTCTTAGTTTATAATGCAGGGATACCCAAATCCATAGTGTCAGGTCATCTTGGTGACATTTTCCAGTGGCACCTAATATTTGTGGTTGCTTAGTAGGGAACTTTCTTCATGCATCATTCTGGCACCTAGAATTTTGCAAAAGCTCCAAGGTTTTTGTAAACTTTGTGGATTCCTGTTTTAATGTTCTATTCCAATGACCCAAAGCCAATAATTTCTGTTAAAATTCCTCCATTTAAATTTTCATATAAACTACTAGATGCCCCCCCCCAAAAAAAGAGAGAGAAATTTAAATGGGCCTTTCACTCTAAGTCCATTTTGTAATGCTGCACTAATAATAACCATAATTGCAATATACATTTGTTGTGAATATTTTGAAAAATTGTTGTTTTACCTGCACCTCACATGGCACTTTATCCATCTGTAAAAGAAGTGAACCTTCATTTGGACAGCATATTGAATGAAATTTAAATTCTTACCCTAATACAGGTCGCAATATATCACCAGATGATTCTTCTTCAGTCTCCATTTACGAGAACTTTGAAAACTCACTGCGAGATTCCAGTTCAAGCGACACAGCTTTTGAAGGATCCATTCATGGAGGAAATGAACATTGTGATATTCAAGCCATAATAATACCAGAACAGGGAGAGAGTGAAACAGAATGTTCAGAAATTAACAACCATGAAGACAATAATTATTCTGGAGTCTTTACCATCAGAATTCCAACACATCACCTTATCCGAGAAGAACAGCCATGCATCATGATTGAAACTAACTCTCACTCAGAAGCCTGATAATTTTCAACCATGAAAAGGATATGAACAATTTTTGTTTATTTATTTAAACAGCCAATTAGTTCATCTTGCACCTTACAATATACAAAAGACTCTTTACACAATGAGAAGAGGGAAGCCTGAAATTTTTGCTTATTTAAGCAGCAGCTCATCAAAATGCTGTATATTCAGCTGAATTTACAAATTTGTGCTGCAGCATGAACATAAGCACTAGGGACAGTACTCTACAACAGCATTTCTCAACTGGAGATTCACAAGTTCAGTAAATTCACAACTTCAGTACATTCATTTCACCAGAACACACAGTTTTCCTTACCTAATGATTTTCCTAACCTTAGTTTCATTGTCATTACTTCTAGGAAAACTACTCTTCATGTAATAGGCTTAATAAAGGTTTTTATAGATTATTATTTTTAAGTATACCAACTTTAAATGTTACTGTGAATTATCTCAATTTGTGGCCCCAAACTGTCTGCAGATGGAGATTATTTTTGGATGGGTGTCTGCAGAATTACTGATAATTTGTAAGGGACCTTTGGTACAAGAACGGTTGAAAAAGCGCTGCTCTGTAATTAAATCTTCAGTCATTACTGTTATCAAGTGTTTTAAATAAAAGACTGATTGTTAATTTAATAAGAAAGTCTCCTTGGTATCAGTGATAGGAGCTCAAATGCTCTCAGAACTGGGATATTGAACTGACCTATAATATGAACGAATGGAAAATTTAGCATCTTACATGTGACCATTCACTTGACTACACTATATGTATATTTATCTGTTTTTCAGAATGAAGTTTATTGTAATTTTAGATACATTTATTTTGTATTTTAATGGGCATAAATAAACAAAGTGCAAAACCCAAGTAAAATACAGTTCTTTTATTGCAGCCTATTGCTTTCCCACCAAATTCAGAGAATAACTATTATTTATTTTAAATAGACTCAATAATATCCACAGAGATGCTTGTACTTTATATAATCTCCCAGCTTCAGCTGAAACAGAAAAATTAAATGCCATTACCAGTCACATTTTGGTTCTATGCAGTGTCCACTGACAAAATAAAATATAATTTCAATGAGGCTAAGTTAACAATACACTTTATTCTGGTCCATACTTACTCAAACTAGCAGGTTCAAATAAAATTTCGGGCATGCAATTTTGATTGTATCACATTCAGCTTCTGAAAAGTATGGCCTCATGCATTTTGGTTTTATAAAATTTTGCATTATCTTGTAGAAGATGGCACACAAGACCTCCACATATTCACCACTGATATTTAAGAACTTTTCCCACCATGGTACTAAGACTAGCCAAAAAGTGACAGTTTGCTTCACATTGCCATCTGCTGCAAATTGCTTGCCAACCATGTACTGCTTAGGTGGTCCAAGGAGATGGAAATTACTGGGCCCCAATACTGCCAGCAGACTTGAGACTAGTTACAGCACTATGGATGGGAGGTTATGAACCACCACAACCACCACTAGCCCCCCCCCCTGGACCGACCGACCCTCAACAGTCACAGCCTTACTCTCGGTGGCTTCTTTCTTTTGGAAGCAACTGGGTAGCAAGCAAATTGGGCCAGTTGCTGATATGAAGCAAGCTGTCACCTCCAGTCTACAGACACTGAACTCTGATTTCTCCTGTACTGGGATGCAAGCCTTACTGCCATGGTGAGACAAATGCTAAAATGTGAATGGCCTACATAGAGGTTTTTTGTGATGTATACATCAAATCCAGAATAAAGTTCTTGGCAATGGTGTCACCAGTACTTTATTTTTTTTAATTTTTTTTGTATGTACATTCAGACCTTGATCTATGCCAGTTGATTTTATACCTTTTTTCCTTAATGCCCCTTGACAATTTACACTACTTATTAATTCACACCCTTAACACCTTAGAGCTGGCCACATGCTAGGACGCTACCAAGAGTGTATAAATGTCATGGTGTAGAATGTTGGAGGCAGTGCTCTCACTGCAAACTCCCTCAGTCATTGCGTCTTCATTGTTATGTTCACAGTGGCCTTTGCGGTGGGTTTATTTACCTTCAGGGAGTTGTTTATCAAAATGTACTACAGCATATGTTAGATAGCAAACCATGGAAAGCTTAACCTCTTGAGTCCTTGTGTCCTAAGCATAGGAAGGTATGTAAACCCCCCCCCCGTGG
>JGI20166J26741_11582474_pt1 | contig 11850 bp, 5 predicted proteins | sample TergutCu122P5_FD_26741 | JGI IMG/M metagenome (IMG submission 26741) | reverse complement strand
TAGAAAAACACAAACATTTTGGAAGAGTGCGGGCCGTGCCCCGTCTTGGCTAGTTATACCCTGGCATTTGCCTTACAACTGAGGAAAAAGCACGGAAAAACCTCAGTCACGATAGCCGCGTCTAAGAATACATAGACAACACATATATAACAATAAGAATACAATATACTAACAATAAGAATACATAGACAATAATAGGAATACATAGCCTCTCCCAATAAAAATACATAAATTACAACCGTATATTTATAAAAAAGGAACCTAAAGAATATGAGAGAATGTGATAAAAGCAAAATACATATAAGCAGCAACTTCCTATTGTCTATCATCATCTTTAAATATTATCTGTTTCTAAATTATTCCATTGTCTTGTTCCTTTGGACACACGAATTTGTTTTGTGACCAACTTGCAAACCCCTCCCTGATCGCCCCTCATACATCCAAGCTCAATGACTACATATTTCCACTTACTCTTTGGTTATAAGTTATTTTGTCCTTTCTAGTAAAAGGACACACACTGTTGTCAGAAAATCCATTCTGTTCTTTTTTGAAGTAGCTCTGAAAAACTTCTTTTCACAAGCCACTGAAATATATTGCACCTATGTCAGAAGATACTGTGTGTTTTTTAAGTTTATTTTTTGTATAATAAACCTAAGGTGTGCCACATTTTGGAAGGGAAAAGAAAAAACTGCAAGAGGCATCCGCCCATGACGAGTCTCTTGACAACTTGCGAAAAACCACGTGTCACTTCCACGTTTGCTGCAACGTCATAACGGAAAACAAATTAGTAAGGTCTACCGCTGGATTAGAATCACACCGCAAGTAAAACTCTGACTTCAGGAGAGAGAGAGAGAGAGTTAAATTAAATAACTAGTAGCCGTAGGAGCATATTCAGAAGGGTAGACGAGCAAAGTAAAGTGACGGGCTGTGTTCTGGTTAGTGGACAGGAGATGAGACAGGACACACTGACGAAAGTTAGAATAAATACATTAACATACATCATTTTGAAACACTAATGATAAAACAGAAGAACAAGTTAGACTGTAGCCATGTCTCACAATACACAGGCACTATATTTCCACAATTTTTAGGTAAGGCATCCCCGTTGTGTTTTTACCTGTTAATTAAATAATATAATATAGTATAGGGGTGTCCGATAGCGTAGTGGTTAAGGTGTTGCGCTACTAGTCGGACGGTCCCGGGATCGACTCCCGGTGTTGTCACTGGGGATATTTTCCGTGGTACCCCGACAGAACCATGTGCCCTGAGGTCGACTGAGCCTCTGAAAGTGAGTACGAGGGATTTCTCCTGGAGTAAAGGCGGTCGGTGCGTTTGACTGACGACCTACCACCCTTGTAGTGCCGAAACGTCAAGATAATCCGGGGCCTTAATCTACCCGGAACCCCTTGGGCCACCTCGGGCTGTCGCGGGAGACCTTTACTTTCTTTTAATATAGTATAGTGCCGGTCCCATTGGCCGCGCGGTCTAATGCGTAGGTCTTCGGCCGCTCGCCAGCTGAGATTGTGGGTTCGAATCCCACCCAGGGCATGGATGTTTGTCTGTTGTGAGTATTGTGAGTTGTCAGGTAGAGGTCTCTGCTACCGACTGATCACTCGTCCAGAGGAGTCCTACCGACTGTGGCGCGTCGTTGTGTGTGATCAAGAAACCTTGTACACGAGGAGGCTATAGCCCCGCTAGAGGGCTGCAAAATACAAACCCACAACGGGCTGTAGCGCCAGTAAAAAAAAAAATATAGTATAGTCTAGGGCGCGCGGTGGAGTAGTGGTGAAGACATTACGTTACAAAATGGCAGGTCGCGGGATCGATTTCACAAAGCTGTGAGTTGGCGAAAGGTGTGTTGTGATGTTTTGGCATAGGGTAACGACTTAGAATATGGGTAAAAAATGATTTGAAAGCATCAAGGACTTTGGTACTTAACTCCGTCGACTATAATTTACCCTGCTCAATGCAAGCGTTAGTAGGCACCGACGAAGTTGAAAGCGTGGACCTTACAAGGCTGATCCCTACATGCAAGAGCAAATATGTGACTGTTCAAAACTTGGATGTTTCTTGCAATGTCACAACAGTCCGCCAATGTGCCCATGCAATGTCATTGGTTGAACTGGGGAAGAAACTGCTTCTTAGTGTCAAGGAAGGTGATACAGAGCAAGTACGGCTTCTCATGAGCAAAGGTACACCTTTCACTACTGACTGGCTTGGAACCAGCCTACTCCATTTAGCAGCTCAGTATGGTCACGTTGCTACAGCTGAAGTACTTCTGCAAGCTGGGATATCACGTAATGCTAGGACGAAACTAGAACGTACGCCACTTCACATTGCAGCTCAAGAGGTCAACACTGGCATTGTACATTTATTGCTAGCCAATGGAACAGAAGTGGACTCAAAGGACATGCTGCGAATGACTCCATTGCACTGGGCAGTGGAACGTGAGCATGTGGACACTGTGGAAGTGCTTTTGCAGAATGGGGCTAACCCCCATGAAGTTTGAAAAAAATTTCATTCCATAATGCACAAGACAACAATCGCCAGGACATTTTGCAGCTGCTTGAGGCAGCTGTAGAACAATTGTCACCTCTGCAAAAAGTGTCAGCTTCAGCCGCTGAGCAGCTTATGGAGGTTGCAACACTGACTGCCATTCAGAGTCTTGCATTTGAGTTAGCACCAGTGCCCATTCCTGCCCATCAGGAAGAGGCCCAAACTTCTGCCACTGCCTCATCCACTGCAGAAGCTGCGTCGTCGCAGTCAACTCCAGTGGAAAGGTGGGAGTTCTTAGCACAGTCCATAAAGAAAGCTAAGACATCAATTAACACAGAGGGCTCTCCACATCAAAACAAAGGGGAATGGTACACTGCAACTGCTGCAAGCACATGGTATTACAATATTACCTGCTGATGAGACTACACTGGTGGCATCAGCTGTGGAGAATGGACAGACTGTAGTGCTGACAGAAGCAGGGAAGCTGGCCTTGAATTTAACACAAGAGACCACAAGCAACAAGACCGCAACTGGCAACACGTTTGCAGTTGTACACCACAAAACCACACCCATAACATTACCTGTTACAGCAAAGAAGAAAGTGATTACAAGACGTGCAGGACAACTCATTGGACTGGGCCCAAAATTCTGAAGCGAGTTGATCCCTGACCATCTTGGTGGCCCTCCCACAAAATTACTTGTGACTAGAACAGGCATACCTATCTCCACTGTTTCAAAAAAATGCAATGAACAATGTGAAGCTGACAGTGTCTGATGTGACTTGGCAACCATTACATGGCAACTACAGGAAGAGCGGACGGAGGCAGAAGAGTACAAGAAACTGCATAGTCGTAAAGAACGAGAAGGCGAAGAATACAAACAGCAGATTCAGAACATGATTCAAGCCAAATAGAAACACGCATACTGCTAGAAGAGAACGGTGCGCATTATGTGGAATACTTCATCGGCAGTTCAAGTTGCTGTGTAGTCTCATAAAATTCAAACATCACTATAGCATTTGATTCACCACAAAGTCACAGAACTGTTCTAGTTCTGTGTTACATACTGCGTAATTTTACAGAAAGAGTTACGATTGTTGTGTGGTTAGCAGCAACTGGAGAATTCGTTACGTGTGATGATAAAAACTGTGAAAAATCATTCCATAACACGTGAATGACGTTTTGTTGAGGCAGTTATCTTCTTGTTATAATTTATACAGCAGCAGCCTTTCTTCTTGCACAGATATAAGTAACAACTCAGATGACAACCACTTCCTTCTGCATCCCCAGTTTGTAAGTGCTGTGAAGTCTGTAAACGAAAGTCTTGTTTTCATTTACTTTGTTTATACATTTCAATAAACAGAAAGTCTTGTGAAAAAAAAAATCCAGTTGGTGTCACTGGAAATTTTCATTGGCATAATCCTTCCGGTCGCACTATGGCCCTGGAGTCGACTGAACCTAACAGAAATGAGTACCAGGAACATTCCTGGTGGTAAAGGCGGCCGGTGTGTAAGGCTGACAATCCTACCACCATTCTGTGCTCTTGTCACGAAATCTGCGAAACTTAACTTCCTGGAACCCTCTCGGCCAATTCAGGCCTGTAACGGGACTGCTTTATGTTTACTTTTTTAATATAGTATAGCCTAACACAACTTTTTATTAAATATTTTATAAATTTACAGCTTTCAGCTACGTGTTTCGGCTTTTCAGACCCATCTTCAGGCTGAACTTAAAAGGGTTCAGCCTGAAGATGACTCTAAAAAGCCGAAACACGTAGCTAAAAGCTGTAAACTCATATAATACCTAATAAAGATGTGATAGACTATAATTTATAATATTATGTAATTAATAGACTATTTCTACATTTAAAAATAAATCTTTTAGAAGAAACATACCTTTTATTCTTATATTGTGCTGCTTTAATAGTAACTACAGACATACGCAAAGTGCTTTCTCGTATGTCGTAATAATTAATCTTCCATATATCAGTTGCAAGCATTGAAGAATTTAGTATTCTACGAAGTATAAAATAGAAGGAAAACTAACTGGGTTGGTCACAACATGCGTAGAAACTGCCAGATAAAAAACTTAATTTATATGGAATTATAAAAGTAAAGTTATAGAGATGGAGAAGAAGAGGAAGGAAACGTAAGTACTTACTGGATGACGTAAAGGAAAAGCAGAGATACTGGCAATTGAAAGAGGAAACAGCATATTGACCTCTGTGGATAACTCGCCTTGGAAGTGACTATGGATCTGTCGTTAAGAGAAACTACAAGATAATTATATCAGTTGTCTCTTATCTACGTAAACTTCCAGGGAGACGCATGAAAATCAGTAAAAGTATAAGGAAACTTGATGTGAACTGAACTTCAACAGACTCGTGTATGTGAGCTGAATTTTTGTGATAACCGGACACAGAGCCATGGTGATCAGTGAATCTTATAAACAACTAATGCACTTCTATATACAATAAAATATTAATCTAAAATGTTCACATTAAAACACTTAAACACATTCAAACATTTTCGATCAACATTCAGACCATCTTCAGGGAGCTCGTATGTTTCTTTTTAAAAGTAACTGATTTTAAAATTTGTTAAAAATGTAAAAAGCCAATGTGGTGATGCGGCAGCATAACATTTGGTGTGTGCGCGTGCGTTCTGTGTGAAGAGTTATGCTGGACTGCAGTCCAGCATAACTCTCCACACAGAACGCACGCACACACACCAAATGTTGCGCTGCCGCATCACCACATTGACTTTTTACGTTTATAACAAATTTTAAAATCAGTTACTTTAACAAGAAACACACGAGCTCCCTGAAGATGGTCTGAATGATGATCGAAACATGTTGGAGCGTTTTTAAGTGTTTTAATATGAACTTTTAGACTAATATTTTATTGTATATAGAAGTCCATTTTTTGGTGCATAAAATTCAGTGAATTAAAATGCACGGTGAAACAGTGAAATTTCATGGTGATCAGTGTTTGGGACTTTTCCCTTGCAGAATTTTTATTGGCAATTTTTATTACTTTACAGTATGAATGTTTTTCTTACTGCCATAAAATCGCCAGTCCATTTGCCTATTAGAAACTACTAAAATAGTTTGAATGTAATAAAAATTACAAGTATTTTTTAGAATTAATATGGATATCATGCAATTAGATGCCAGTCAATTTTTTTTTAAATTTAATATTTGTCGTCCCTTTTTATAATTCGCTAAAATTAAAAAAAAAATCAATTTTCAGACTAAACACAGCTCTAATTTGTACTTGCTTTTCAGCACAATGTTTCCATGTCAGTAAGAGCCAATATCAGGTTCCTGCATATGAACCGTATATTAAATTTCAAAAGTTCAAATATACACTTCATTAAGAGATCTCGTACTTTACAATTTTTTCATTGTCTCTGAATCTTCATTGTAATTTATTGGGTTTTTACGAGTTTATTAAAGATTCAAAGAAGGAAGGTCAGTAATAATTGTCACTTTAAGATTAAGAATTTCCGAAAGACCAAAATATTAAAAACATTTTACCTTTAGTATAAAACTGTATAAAGGAGCCTGATGAGATCCTTATTGGGATCGAAACACGTAGCTTAAATTATAATTCATATTTGTTTTTAGACCTCAACTTGAACTTTGAGAGTTAACGTGGATTCCCTGCGATGAGGTAATTCCAAAATTTTGGGGCTATGGTAAAGAGATAATACAGCCACTTAACATAGAGTAAAGAGGTATTAAAAACCTAATACTTATCACAAAAATGTGCATGATTACAGGCAATAAATATATATGCACTTTTATATGAACGTGATTTTACAGGCTAGTAATAATAAACCTGGTAAATTTTAGGAACTTGGGAGTCCCCTCCCCCCCCCCAAGAAAAAAAGAGAAATATATCGTACTGGTAATATGTAGTGTGAAAAGTAGGCAAACATTTGAGTTATAAAATTAGGCAATTATTAATTTAAATTTACCCATGTCCTCCACACCACACAGATAGAAATACAGGCCTATATGTAGCAAAGTAAGTGGCATTGACTATACAAATATTGTTTAATAAATATATTTCAACTTTCAACAAATAATGTTACAAGTTAAAATGTATTAACAACAAGTGCTAACTGAATTTTACACACCAACTAATGCACTTCTATATACAATAAAATGTTAGTCTAAAATGTCCATATTAAAACACTTAAAAAAGCTCCAACATGTTTCGATCATCATTCAGATCATCTTCAGGGAGCTCGTATGTTCCTTGTTAAAAGTAACTGATTTTAAAATTTGTTAAAAATGTAAAAAGTTACTGTGGTGATGCGGCAGCATAACATTTGGTGTGTTTACGTGCGTTCTGTGTAGAGAGTTATGCTGGACTGCAGTCCAGCATAACTCTCCACACAGAACGCACGCACACACACCAAATGTTATGCTGCAGCATCACCACATTGACTTTTTACATTTTTAACAAATCAGTGACTTTACCAAGGAACATACGAGCTCCCTGAAGATGATCTAAATGATGATCGAAACATGTTGGAGCGTTTTTAAGTGTTTTAATATGGACATTTTAGACTAATATTTTATTGTACATAGAAATGCATTAGTTTGTGTATAAGATTCAGTGAATTAAAATGCACGGTGAAACAGTGAAACACGTGCTATCGTCTTTAAAACCTCCGGCGCAAAGGTGTAGATTTGTATCTTCATACCAAAAAATTCGGTATATGTTATTTCCCCTATATATTTTTTAGGAATAAATTGTGCCGAAATTTTCATACACGCCATATTTTTTCTATGTGTTATAAACTCTAATATATTATACATATATCACAGACCATTGTTAACGAACAAAATGACAGAATCAACCCAGTGACGAATGAAAACATACAAGTGAGAACCTAAAAATTTTGAGAGCGACACTTTTACACTGAAGGTAAGTGGCCTCTCTTTACTATGTTGTCGAGTAGAGAAGCTGAACAGTTGCGGTATCTAAGAGGAATTTTTGACATAAAAATTGGAAATTATATACAGGGGTATTCAAAATGATTGTCGGGGTTTTAACAACTTGTCATACACAATACACTTGAGATATGAGTATATGTATTTTTTTATTTAATAGAACAAAACTCCAAATTTTTGTGACATACCTTACAGGTGCTCTATATGTGCACCCTTTATGATTCTACAAATATCAACAAGAAAATCGAGTTCGTTCCAAACTCTTTGTAGCATATCAGCGGTTCGCCGTTCGCCGCCATCTTATTAAACTGCGCTCCAAGCGGAGAAACGCGTAACTACTGCACACCGCACATCACAAAAGAAAACTTTGAGAATTTCTTGATCCATCGGTACAACTATACTTTCCTATCTCAAGTGTATTGTGTATGTGAATTTGTTAAAACTCCGACAATCATTTTTAATAACCCTGTACAGTGGCGCAATGTTTATGCTAACGTTGGTTGAGGACAAAGCAGGAGACAATGATACGTAAGACACAATGCAGGAATATAGAGAATGGAAATCATGACTGACTTGAAAGACATTCGAAAATTAAAGTTTATCTAAATTATGTGTAGTACCTCTTACCTAAAGCAAATTTTTTCGACCATGCAGACAAAATCACTGAGTGGTGGTGAGGCGACAAATGGTGTCAAATGAGAAAATAGTACGAAAATAGAAATAAAAATGGATGATAGAACCCCTGAATTAAAATTTACAGCAGGCGGTACTGGTGGGCTTACAGTTGTTGATATTCTGTCAGCCGACATCATATCAAGTTGTAATTAGCGCTGAATAAATGACTTCTCTACTTGACACGTTTTATGAGACAGAAATAAAACAATATTCCAGATTTTTCTGAAAAGACGGAATTTGACTCCAGTCACGTATGGAGAATCAAAAGAACAATAAATATGAACTTGATTTGTGTTTGATCGTGCATCACCAATGTAGGTAAAGTAATACAGAAGAACCAACTAGATGCAACAATAATTTATTGATATATAAGATCAGTTCAACATGTTTCGGGCAATCTTTTGCCCATCATCAGGAGCGTGAGACTGAGATTTTTGCAGAATATGGCATCCTACAAAGATGGATATACAGAAAGTTATATAGTTTCGTATGTGATGTGTCGTAATAATTATTAATGTCATAGACTGGTGGATGTGTAGTGTTATGTTTAGGTATTGGTGTTTGTATGCTAAATGTATGTGGTTGATTTTAACCACATACATTTAGCATACAAACACCAATACCTAAACATAACACTACACATCCACCAGTCTTTATAATAATTATTACGACATATCACATACGAAACTACATAACTTTCCGTATATCCATCTTTTCAGGTTACCATATGCTGTAAAAATCTTAGTCTCACGCTCCTGATAATGGGAAAAAGATTGCCCGAAACATGTTGAACTGATCTTATAGATCAATAAATTATTGTTGCATCTAGTTGTTTCTTCTGTATTACTTTACCTAAATAAATCTGAAATTTATCAATGAATTTCTCAGTAGGCTAAAGACAAAAAAACAACCAGACAAAAATATTTGTTGTTTTATAAGCCGATGAATAGAAAACGGAAGCCGATTTGTGACGAACGTTGCATATTTCCATTCACATTTATTTCGGTTTGGACAGATAATGATATTGCAATCTCTGTAGGAAAAACGAAAATGGTTTGCAAATGGTTTATGTCGATGGGAAGTGAGATTTTATATTCAAGGGGATCTAAACAAACAAACAAACGCAAACTTATAACATTAAAGACATCTAAGTTGGCTATGGTGAAAATTGGAATAATTTTAACGAATCATTAACGTATTGTCACAATAATTAAGACTCGTCTAAAATAGGCTTTAAATGATCCATACCAGAATATAATCTATTTGATAAGACAGAACACAATCCCAAACCTAAACAACATGGAAAAATTTCACTTCTTCAGTATTCTCGACGGTTTCATTACTGTTACAAATCGTAGTTGCTTATGGGAATTTTGTGTATTGTAGAGCAGTTAGTTGTTGTCCTTAATTGCTTGGTGGGTTCGTTAGGTATTTATTAATTAGTTAGTTCGCCAGTCTTTCAGTAATCTGTGGTGGTAGCAGCCCCATCAGGAACATCTACTAGTAGCAGGAGTAGGGTAATGAGGGCGCTCGTGCATGGCATAAATTTCCATAATAATATTTACATAGCATTTTCTAAGTACAGTCAGTACACCAAAATATAAAATTCGGGGGCGCGGGGGGGATAAGGGAAACATCAAACGTAAGAACTGTTAAAATACTGTAGACTAGAGCTTAAACTGAACTTAATATTATTGAAGACTGTAGTTTAGAGTGAGATGGCATATCCAGAGTTTCACATGAAAGTTCACTTAGTTTAAATAATTCTAAGACTACGAGGAAACACGTGCAGAAAACTTTAACACATTTTACGAAAGAAATTCTTGTAATAAGTGTTTGAAAACTGAGTCATATTCCACAGTAGATATAGTCTCGGTTATAGCAACAATTCGGTAATTCTGTAAATGCATGTACGTAACCAATGCTACTTCCGAAAATTGTAAGTAATACGTAAATACACGCCATGAAAAAAGAGACAGGTTTTAATATTAATGCACGCACTGGGTATAGAACCCGGAGCGTCTTAAGTTTTTAATTTTGTTCCCATATACTGCTACTTGAATTTTGTATAACACGGAATAAATTGTTCATAAACTGGAAGTAAAATAGTATTCGCATGTGAAAGTGTTCAATTAAACCTTATCCTGCTAACGTGGAGAATATGGTGAGCTCCTAATAATGCCAGCAGATGGCAGATGGAATTTAACTTGTCGTTTAAAGGCTTAATTTTGTCACTCACTAGTTGAATGAAAATATAAAACTGTATTTTACTATTTAAAAAATTCTCAGGACTTTTAAAAAGATGACATAAAAGTTTCTAAATATACGAAGGCTACATTTACTGTTAGGAACGACTAACTCTTTTGGGTATTTTAACATTATTTCTTTAGACTCTTTGTCCCTATTGATTTTTTAGGTGATTACATAAACACTACAATCTTTTATGAAAACATAATTTTAGTATATTTATTTTCGAACACTTTCTTTTATTTAAATCCCGCCCAAATTCCAGGCCTATTTCTGGTGCCTATACTCTTGGAAATAAAGGATAAATTAGAGACTGTGTTTACGTAAAGTGAATGGTTCTACAGTACGGAGACTTCAGTCGGGTTACGTAAGAGGGACACTCACCTGATGTGTTCATTCTGAAGAAAAGTAATTCTGTAATCCTAATTAAAGGTACGTGGGTGGTAGACCGTAAGGTCCTTACAGGGTAAGCAATGTAGGCGCACAGGACCTTCCTCCCATTTACCTCTCGGATCATCCGAAATAGTATGATTTTCTATTCCGCCAGTCTCCGCCAACATCCACCTTTTGTACTCAGACAATGTCTAATGTTTCTTGCTTTATCCGGGGTTAAAAGTCAGGAAGGGGATTTTGGAGAGTAAGGAGGCAGAATTAACTCATTATGCAGAATTTCTGTTTACGATTTCTAGTTAAGGCGCTGAAGCTATAAAAATACGATACAAAAGTGGCACATTTTACACAACCCACTTATTATATTTTAGAATAATTAGGCAGCCTACTTGTTACGAAATACTAGTAAGTTTTTTTCGAAAATTGTGGGTGTACCGGAGAAATTTGGTTGTGCATATGATTAAAAATATTTTTAGTACACTAAAAAAAAGAGCACGTGAACCAAACGTCGAAATATAGATGTAAAAAAAGGCACACGTAAAAAATGGTTCTCCCAGACACGATACACGTACAGTAGATCACACATATAAAGTGTTATTCGTACAAACTTCTTACATGTCTTTGACAAGCCATACTCATATATTCGAAAAGTTAAAAACATCTCTCTCACTACTGCGAAATTATTAAGACTGACAGCAAATTATTCTAATTCGAACCCCGGAAAGCACAGAGCATTCGTGGGTTCGAATTGTAACAAACGAATTAAAATTCGAGAAGTGAAGAATGTGAAACTTAAAGCAAAATATAGCAAAATTTCATAAAATTGTCATTAACCCTTATCCTACTAATGTGGAGAATATGGTGAGCTTCTAATAATGCCAGCAGATGGAAGATGGGATTTAATTAGGCGTTTAAAAGGTTAATATTAAACAAAGCACGATTAATTCGTGAAAATTTCACTGTTTCACCGTGCATTTCAATTCACTGAATTTCACACACCAACTAATGCACTTCTATATATAATAAAATATTAGTCTAAAATGTTCACATTAAAACACTTAAAAACGCTCCAACATGT
>JGI20166J26741_11582363_pt1 | contig 11852 bp, 11 predicted proteins | sample TergutCu122P5_FD_26741 | JGI IMG/M metagenome (IMG submission 26741) | reverse complement strand
ACCAGCAACTTGAAAACCACAGCACGAAATACCACAGGCAGCAACCACTGTCTAATACTCTTGAGCTCCTGATGATGGGCATAGTGGTGCCCGAAACATGGTGAGCAAGTAATAAGATCTGCAATAAAAACCTCTGTTGCATCTAGTTGGCATTTTATTTCCACATATTAACGACGATGCACGGTCAAAATCACATCAAGTTTGTACATTTTTAACATTACAGCAAAGAGACAACTCACATAATATAATTACTACGTACTGATATAACAAGACAAGCAATGTACGTATAACTTAACACTGAAGCGCGTTCGTACAACCATTTCTGCAGTTGAAAAGCAATAAGAGTTACTCATTATACGTACGGTATAATTTTCGTTTACGTTTTCTGATACGTTCGTGTGATGATGGCTACGTTATGCAGCCGAAACATGTAGCTGCTATTGGATTTACTGTAATAAAGTTCGCGTGTCGACGGAATGTGTCCTTATTGTTACCTGTTGTTATTTACGGTTTGCAATTAGGCGTATAACATTTGCATGAAGGTGCGCTGGGAAATGAGATGCAAATCCATTTGTTTTAGCACGGGAATTACATGTAAGTAGATGCCATCTTCACACGCCACCTACATTTTGTCCTTGGGTGAAAAAAAGCTCTCGATTATTGGGTGGGCCCCGGAATGATCATGACCTTTTGATGAAGAGAAAATCACCAACAATTCTACTGGGAGTCGAACACTGACCTCTCAAGTCCGCATCATGTAACTGTATTCGTGGTGCCAGAGATCTGCGCAAGATTTTTGTTTGTCATACATACAGAGGACTAATGTCCTGACTTTACTTCTTGTAGCTCAGGTGAACCAGCTGATTTTCGTCATCCTCTATATGCACCAACATACGCACACAATTAAATTATAAGTCTGGTACAATGTACCGCATTATCTAATAGGACAGAATGTGAGCGATACTGGGAGGCCAGGACAAAAATGATGGAAAACTGATTTTGTTCCTTCTCTGTTACTATTTTTGTGACTACTCCTTATCATTAGGACTTTTATATTTCCTTTGAATGTTTTTCTTCCTTTTTTTATATTTTTCCTCTGTTAATGTAGTATTTCTAGTGTAATTTTAGATTTTTACTTTCATTGGTCGCATAGGTCAATGATAAACAATCAATGTACCTGTCATTAGAAATAAAAAAATTATAAGTTAACCATAAGTATTACCTTCCTACATGTTTCAGCGATAAATCGCCATGCTCAGGAAGATATCAACTGTTTGTTGCTGAACATAAAGGAGGTTGATGTTTAAGGATAACTTATCATTTTATTGTGTGCATATATTGGCGTATTATAATGTCTGCAAGCGCAATGCAGGGAATAATATTATATATTATAATAATATTAAACGTGATTATCGTTAAATCCCATAATGAGAATTTCAGTTGTGAACGCGATATCATTTGCTTAAGCACAAGCGCCGTCGTGTTGCTTGGATATTTAGTCTGATCGTCCGTATACGGAAGGAACAAAACATCCGCGGTTACAATGACATAATTTGTATCGTAAGCAGAGGAGTCGAACAACAAAAACAGCTGGTGCTTCGATGCCGGTACGGCAGGAGCAGGACATTCACATGACGTAATCAATATACGAAGGCAGCAGTAGGCAGCCTCAGGGGCTTCTCTGATGACGCATCCCTGGCGCGTGGCTGCGGCTGCGACTATGTAACTGGAAAGCCCGTTGAGTTGTGTCATACCTACTGAGTGCATGACAGGCGACTCTAGGTAAAGCCATTCATTTATTTTTATTTCCAGGAAGATCCAAAAATATGCATGGTTATAACGTTTATATAGACTTGTTAGTGGTACTGGTCGAACTTCGGTTGACGAATCAAGGCAGATGGTTATGTGGTGAGAAACGGGAACTGTTTATGCACCAGAATGTGTTGCTGTGAGGCATAAGCACTATGTGTATTAGCCAGACACTGCGGAAACTGCGGAGAGCAGATCGGGATTAAAAACTTCATATTTGTTAATAAAAATTAATATGTAATTAAAGAATTGCTCAGATGAATAAGGCAAACAACTGCTTCCCCATTGCTGCGTGCTGTGAACAAGTTACCTGTACCTCAGATTCACAATACTGTAAAACTCATGAAAGATCGTAAAATGCACACCCGCAAAATAACTGCCCTATTCGACGCTTTACACTTTTGCCATAAATGTTTGACAGTCTGTGGATTGGATTTTTCTGGCTCAGCATAGGGATCTGTGTTGGGCTGTTGCGAATACTGTAATAAAAACTTAGGGTTTCTTAAAAAGCAGGAAATTTCTTGGCAAGCTAAGCGACTGCTAGCTTCTCAGTATGGACTCTGATGTCCGTTACATGTCAATGAAGAAGTTTTTGTCACCTATGAATCTGTAATAAGGCGGAAGTAAGTGTGGCGTATTAGTGGGTACCATCCCAGTGCGGACTGACTCCCCCGGGAATTCGTTGTCCTTTTTTTTTCTTTCTTTCTTTATTTTTTTCTGTAGTTAAACTTAAATTATTTTCTAGAAGAGTTTCGAAATAGCGTCCAGCTTCTTAAGCAGGCGTCACACGTTCTGAAAATATTTATCGGGAAACGTCAGTGCTCTAGTCTTGAAATATTGGCAGTTTATCTTCGAATATTGCCTCCTCTTTCTTGGAAGGAATGTGGAATGTCCCACATTTGCTTTTCGTCCATGGATTCCTTGAAGGTAGGTTTCAGGAATTCGTGTCTTTGAAAAATACGGAACCTTGGTTTTGCGCGCCCTCACTGCATTTATATTTACACACGTATGCTCTGTATTTATATGAGTGTTGTGGTTCTCAGTGCATACAGCGACCTCTTTTTTCGTCTACAGATTTAAAGGGGTTTTTATAACCGAGGAGGAAAATATTTCCTGTGCGTTACGAACTGAATCTTTAAATATAGATTGCTTTTTCATCAAAGTCTTTAAAGAGTGAACCATCACGTGAAGAACAAGCTTACAAAGGGGTGCATTGTGACCATGATTGTTAATGGTTTGCGGTTTCAGAAGGGAAGAATGAAGCGCTGTTTATGTGTCTACATCAGTGCATCCCCCGCAATAACCCTCCAAAAAAAGGAGTGATATTCACAGTCATGTGAATGTCGTGCTGTTGAATTTAGCAGGTTCCTACTTTCGATTCCAGCATGACAAATGTAAGAACTTTGGAGATGAGAGTAATGCTAGCGCATTCAATCAAATAATGTAATTTAATTTACGAAAATATACGGAGTATTTTAAGTGTCTGTCCTGACGTCGAGCCAGGTCTTTGCTGAACCAGCCATGCAACAAACAGTTGGTTTCCCTGTTCGACCTTCTGGCTTAGAATCCTCTGATGCAGGGGCGCCCATTGATCGAATTGTTACCCCTACCGATGGGGGTTGAACATTGGAGTGGTTGTCAGTAGGGGACACCCCCAGCATAATATCGGGCTCCGAAGCGCGTAGCGCCTAAATATGTCTTCGGTAAGTGTAACGGCTGCGGATCGAACTCAGAACCCTCCGAATTATATTCTAATGTTGTATGCCGAACCCCAAAAGTCCCCTGTCTTGCAGTACATTGTCCTTTCAAGTAAACTTGTCAGGAATTTATAAAAGTGTCGTTCTCGTGTAATGTTGTAAATAGTATCCTATACGAGTATGAACTACTTTGGTGAGGCCTTCGCTGTTGTGGGATCTTATGCGGCCTAGGTTGGTAGCTGGGTGCTGACGTTTCGAGACAGCCTATCTGTCCTATGTTCAACGGTCAACCTTGAGCATTGAAGATAGGACTGATAGGCTATCCCGAAACGTCGGCGCCCAGCTACCAACCTAAGCCTTGACCGTTGAACATAGGACGGACAGCTGTCTCGAAACGCCGGCACCCAGCTACCGACCTACGCAAAATAATATCCCACAACAGCGAAGGCTCCGCCATACTAGTACACGAGAACGGCGCTTTATCCCACAAGAGCGATGGCCTCAAAGACACCCGGCGGAAGCCTGAAATCTCGCAACCAGTACGGTATTTTGATTTGAGTAGACAGAGAAGCAAGAAATACCAGTCTTCATGTCAGAACGCCAAGTAACACGTAAAAAACATAGGGGAAGTCGGGTCTTAATTTGGCCGTTACCGCTCGTAAAACCGTAGAATTTGTAGCTGGTGGAGTTGATGGCCGGAGTATAAATGTGTGACGACGCACGAAATACAGAAATGAAGGCATGGTGGTGAGGCGATGTCTGTCCGCATGTTCGTATGCGGGACTGCTAATTTGGTATTGCAATTCTACGTCAGATAACGTCGGTAGAGTCATGTTTGTGGATTATGTCAGTTCATTACAATCCCTAATTGACGTGACGCTCGTATCGAACACAGTGTTCTCTAATGCGATCCGTCGCACTAAAGTAAAGTTGCAGATAACGTGCAAAATGTAACAGTAAAGTCTATCTCGCTATTCTGAAACGTGTGTCATTATGCTGTATATGTCATGGCGCGACAGCCCCTGGTGAGCCAGGACCTCCGCATTGTCGAGATTTAGCGATCATTCTCAGACACGCCACACTCAGTAGGATTCCTCTGGACGAGTGATCGGCCCGTCGCAGAGACCTCTACCTGACAACACACAACTCTCACGAGAGACAGACTTTGATGACTCCAGTGGAATTCGAAACCACAATCCCAGCAAGCAAGAGGCTGAATACCCACGCCTTAGACCGCGCGGCCACTAGAATCGGCCATCATGTTATATGCTTTGAGGAAAATAATCAAAGTACTAAATTTTTGCACTCAAAATAACTTTGTCATAAACAGATTTTCATCGGGGTTACGAGATTCAGTACTCATTTCTTCCGCAAGATACCGGCTTCAAATGGAGAACAGGAGCAGATGGAAGTATGTATTTCCATCTACCGTAGGAAGATATAAGTGCTGTTGAGGAAAGCACATTCGGAGACAACGAAAATTTTGGAAGATGCGTGTACCCGTTTTGGAGCCGGGGTAGCGTAGTCGGTGTAGTAACTAGACTACGGGCTGGAAGGTCCGGAGTTCAAATTCGGTAGGCGCAAGAAGTTTCTCTCTTCTTCAAAACGACCAGACCAGCTCTGTGTTCTACCCAACCCCCTACTCAATTGATACCGGAATGCTTTCCCGGTGGTAAAACGGCCGGGGCCTGAAATTAACAACCTATCTCCTTTTGGTGCCGACGTTAAGAATGCGTAGGACTGTACCTCTGCTCCCCATGTAAGCCTTCGTGAGGCGGATAGCGACAGCTTTATGCATTTTACGATGGGATGCTGATAAGTCCTTAGCCCGACCAGGAAGGAAACAAGCTACAGCGACTAAACTCGGGATTTGTTCAACATACTCCCCACGAAGCTCAATACACTTCTTAGCCCGTTGCTCCAACTTTTGCAAGCCACTCAAAAAAAAAAAAATCAGAAAGTTGTCCGTCCAACCAGGTCTCTGCGGCAGCAATGACCTCCGCGTCGGACAAAAAATGTCGACCTTTCAATTGTTTTTTCAGTCCAGGGAACAGGTGGTAGCCCGACGGGACCAGATCCGGAGAATAGGATGGGTGATCAAGACACTGGAAGCCCAGGTAGGCCAGTTTCTTCTGGGTTGCAAGTGCCCGGTGAGCCGGGGCATTGTATTGCAAGAACAAGACCCCCTTCGTGACCTTCCCGCGGCGTTTTTCCTTCAAAATGTCCTTCAATTGCACTAGCAGAGATGAGTAATACTCCGCGTTGATAGTTTCTTAATGTACTCCGTTTGGAATACGCCTTTTCAGTCTTGTATCTCACGACACGATCAAAGAATGCGGGTGCTTAATGACGCAGATTGTCTCTATATAGGCTTTGTCTTTTCTCTGTAGAACTTCGACAGATTTCGTAAGATCGGATGCTTATTTGTTTTCGTCAACAATTTAGAAAGTTACATACGTTAGTACCTTCGTGATGTATGCAGTTGAACTGGTATTGTCACTTTAGTGAAATCTAGGAGGTTATGATGGGCGAGACATGCAGCTAGGTTGGAGGAAACAAGGGAAATTATACAGAATTGTGGTGAGAGAAATATTTTGGAAAAGTAATAATTGGAGGAGCAAAAGAGAAAGGATAACGTTAAGATGGATGGAATTGGGCAACGTCTGTGTCCAGTGGTGGGTTACTGTTTTAGGAATGTAGAAACGCCTGATTCTGCAATATAATGTTCATCTTGTTCTTACAGTCACAAATCCTGGAGCGTGTGAAACCTGACCGAGTGACGGCAAGCAAGCCCGAAGAAGACCGTCGGCGCCGCACTATTATCGTGGAGAAGAAGAATGGCTCGTTTGGGTTTACGCTACAGGTAATGCAGGCCGCAACTTCCATGGTTACGAAATACAGGAAAAGTGTGTTGATGTTGATGGTGTCTGGCAGACAAGGTTGTCCAGTACTTGGTTACTTTCCTGCACTGAAACCAGTACGCAGTAGTGCATGCCTTCTGCCTAAAGCTAAGATAATGCATTCTCTGTGTATTTACAAACATATTGAATGGTAATGTGTTCTTTGAATCATACAGACCTGAGAGCACCCTATAAGGAATTCATACTGCATTGAATTCTTGTGTAGTAAATACAAAATTATCAACGTGATGTGCAACCCTAAATAGCCTGTTCTTCAGGCATTTTAGGCGCGTTCGCAAAATTGCAAAAAGCATCGTTATGTCTTTTTTAATTTCGGGTTTTAACCGTGCATTATTACAGTCAATCACTTTCATTAGCCGACTAAATGCACTTGATTATACAAAACTTAGAGTTTAAAATCTACGTTTTATAAAAATTTTAAAGGACATAAAATAAAAAATCACTCCGACATGTTTCGGATCGCATGTGATCCGAAACATGTCAGAGTGATTTTTTATTTTATGTCCTTTAAAATTTTTATACAACGTAGATTTTAAACTCTAAGTTTTGTATAATCAAGTGCATTTAGTCGGATAATGAAAGTGATTGATCGTTATGTCTGTCTTTCCGTCCGCGTGGAACAGTTCGGCTCCCACTGGAAGAATTTGCATGAAATTTGATATTTGAGTGTTTTTCGAAAATCTGTAGAGAAGATTCCAGTTTCGTCAAAACCTGACAAGAATAACGGGTTCTTTACATTCAGACCAATGTATATTTATGATCATATCTCTCTGAATTCCTCTTAGGACGAAATATTTTTCACGCAAAATTTGTTGAGAATATAAAAAACACATTTTTTGTTCAATAGCTCTTTTTTTTTCGAAAATCGTGCCTTTTATGAAATAATGTGAAAATATATTGTAGAGCCGGAAAGGCATGCGCATTTCATGCTGGATACCTAAGGTTACAAACACATACTCAGATTATGTATTACTGATTGCTTTTCCGCTACAATATGATTACACAAACGTGCCTCAATATTGCGTTATAAACACGTTGCCTGTCTTGCATAAAATGACGTCCTTTGGTATTTTATGGAGCGAGGAAAGGGTAGTCATTACAATGATTAGATCTGGCACTTGGGTACCTGCAGGACAAGAGATTTTTCTCTTCTCCAAAACGTCCGGAGTGGCTGTAGTGACCACGCAGCCTTCTATTGATGTAGTAATGGATTCTTTTTCCCCGAGGGCAAAGCGGCCGGGGGCCTGAAATTGATAATTTCCTTTATCTAGTACCGAATTTAAAAATGAGTGAAACTATATCTCCACTCCCCCTCTATACCTTCTTGGCGTGTGGACAGGGCCAACTATACCTCTACTTTAGTACCTCATAGCCATTAAATTTTTCCCTGTGCATGACATTTCGACTTGTGGGGAATTGGAAATATAGGTCTACTCATGTTTAATCTCTTGATTAGGTAGAATTGGTCAGATCCATGCCCCAGCCGCTTAACTCCTAGGGGAAAGAGCCCCCTGTGGGTGGGTGAGAGTGCTCCAGAGCAGATGTGGGTATTTTGAAGAAGAAAACAATCTTTCATTCTTTTGTATTTGTGTTTGTTTGCATCCATAGTGCCGAGTATTCCTCGGTATTCAGCCCTTAGGCCAATCATTAGACCCCCCAAAATCACCTCGTAAAAGAAACAGATCATTCAGGGAAGTGGCCACAGAAGATATCCACTCTGTTAAGGAATGGGCGGGAGAGGCCCCCAGATATTTAGTTCGTGCTGTGAACTACTTTGAAACGGTAAATATAGCGCCATCTTCCATTCACTGTGCCTTTGTGCCCTTTAATCCGATTAAATACTCTTCTCACACCTTCCGCAAATGGTGAGCCGTTGGATTCCCAGCTGCGCAAGAGATTTTTCCTCTTCTCCTCAATGTCCAAACTGGCTTTTTGACTCACCCGGCCTCCTGCTTAGTTGGTATCGGAGGTTCTTTACTGGGAGTAAAGCGGCTGATGTGTTGGCCATTCACCTGAATCTTGTACTGAGGTTAAGAATGAGCGGGGTTCTACCTCTTCTTCCGTTACACGCAGTCATGGCTTGCAGAGCGGCAACTTTTACTACACCAGCATCTTTACACTACCTAATGTATATACGAATTCTTCAAATTTGGGAAAAGTTTCCTATTTGATACCACTTCCATTTACTAAGATTATATAGCGTTGAAGGTATATGAATGCAAGCATGAGTACAGAGCATTGGTGGAATGGTACTGATAGAGGTAAATCGAAGTACTGAGAAAAATACCTGCCCCAGCGCTACTTTGTCCACCTCAAATGCTACACATTATTAATAATCATGCAGTAAGTAGAAGAGTTTTCTTTCTCTGTGCCAGTTAACAATTTTCTTTGATTTTCCGCTTTTATCACGAAATAAATTTTATTTGTAGACTTTATTACAATAACTATTAGAAAATTATATAAATTGGAGTTACAGCTCTTTTCATCTAAGGGTCAGAGATTTTGTCATTTACCAGAAACTACCAGTGACAAAGACATAGTAAATGATTTGATTTCTGCAGCATCTCCTAATGATTTATTATTGCTCCACCCTTAAGTGGGGGCTGGGGTGACGTAGTGGTTAAGGCGCTGCGCTACTAGTCGGATCGATTCCCGGTGGTGTTCCTGGAATTTTCAGTGACATATCTCCTTCCGACCGCACCATGGCCCTGAGGTCGACTCAGCCCCTAGTTAAAATGAGTACCAAAAACATTACTAGGGGTAAAGACGGTCGGCGCGTGAGGCTGACGACCTCACCACCTTCATGTGAAAATCTGGGAGCCTAAACCTCCTGGAACCCTCTGGGCCACACTGGGCCTGCTACAGGACTCCTTTACCTTTACCTTTACCATCTTTAAGTCAAAGATTTGTTTACAACAGGGATGAAGATTTTTCTGCTGGTCTCTGTCCCAAGATTGGATCTGGGGACCACACAGACTCCCAACCACTGGTTTCCCAGAGCTCTTTACTGATAATTAAGTGGTCAGAGCATGAAATGTAACCATTTTCCTCCACCTAGTACAGAGTTTAAGAATGTGCAGAGATTTCCCTCCATTCCTGCACATATTTTCATAGCAGGTGCTTAACCAGAGGAGCAGTTTAACATGTACAGAACATTCACAGGATGTCTTTATTTTTCAGTAATATTTATTCTAAATACTGTTTAATGGGACAATGAAAACTATTTCAGGGCAACAACATCACACATAAGTGAAATTTATCGTATGAATTATTTCATTCATATTGATTAAATATTTTTAAAAACAAATTAAATAATTTACTGTATTAATTTCTATTCCATTCTGTGTGACAGCTTGTACTGAGTAATTCAGTTGACTTACGTTTGGCATGTGAGAATTGTCTGAAACTGATAGCTTTCCTGTACATAAATTGCAACATTCAAGGAGCATCAGTTCTCTTGAAGATGGTGATGTGTAGCACATAGACCAGATTAAACTGAGCAACATGAAAAGAAAGCTATAAATGATCGAGGTTATGGCATTTTAATACCGATGGCCAATTGTCTGTTACAGAGCTATGGGATACACTACAAAAAAGAACAAGAAATAGAGATGATAACATATGTCGATTATGTTGATTACGATGGAGCCGCATTTAGGGCTGGCATGCGGGAAGGTAAATATATTTCATATTAAAAATGTTATTCTCAGGCATGTCATAGTTTTCCTCACTGAAGTCACTTGTGCATATGTGTATACTTGTCCATTTTTGTTTATTGTTTCTTAACACAGGCAGCACCCAATGGAATAATGACTGATGGCTGCACTAGCGGTTTTGTGTGTGTGCTAAGAATTTTCTCTTTGGCAAGTTGCTGTTTGCTGTAGAAATTGAGAAGTTTACATTTACATTTACACAATTCACATTTCGCAGATCCGTTATTTGAACTAAGTGGAAGAGAACTTGAAATTCGGCAATATAATACAGTACCGTACAAAAATTTGATTGCACAATACAATCTTGTCATAGTCCAACAGTTGTTTGCAGTTGACAATATGAGTATTACAGATTATTACAAATTATGGTGTCTAAAAGTTTGCATATGTACTTAATATGTAGTTGACTATTTTTTACCATTGTTCTTGATATTTCCTTTCTTAAAAATTGTAACTATTCTTCATAGCGATTACCTGACCTAAATTCATTTATGGAATAAAAGGCACTTTTTATGAGAAATTTTTTAGAGCATTCTTGAAGGCCATTGTATTTTCATTCAGTTGTACAGTGTGTGGTGGATGTTTATTAAATATCCTTATTGAGGAATGGCAGACACCCTTTTGGACTGACGTTAATCTTACTGAATGTCAATGAAATTGTTTTTTTGTCTTGTATCTTTGCTATGAGTTGAAATATTAGTTTGATACTTGTCAGGAATTTTAATGACAAACATCTTAATTTCAAGTATATATAAACTTGGTACCATTAATATTTGTAATTTCTTAAATTTCTCTCTACTAGATGTCCTTTGTGTTAATTCCACCATCAATCTTATTTTTCTGTTTTGCATTATAAGTACCTTAAGTAGGATTGTAGTCAAGCCACAGAAAATTACACCAAATTGCAATAATGACTGAAAATATGCGAAATAAACTTTCTTTAATGAGTCTAGATTCTGATAATAATATTAATTCCTCATTATTTAGCATGCTACACTCATTTTCTTCAATAATTTTTCCACGTGGAGTGTCCATGATAAATTGCTCTCTAAATACATACCCGAGAATTTAATTGATTCTGTAAGAGTAAGTTTTTGATTATCAAGAATTATATTTAGGGTACGAGCCAGAGTTTTAGCCATTGAAAAATTGCAAAATTTTATTCTTATTCAAAATAATGTGGTTTATTTGAAGCTATTCAGAAATGAGTCAAAGAATTACATTTACTTTTTTGTGTTAAGTCATTATTGATAGTAAATGTTACTATAATTTAGTGTCATCGGCATATAATATGGTGCGTGAAGTTTATCCATAATTTTTGGGAGATCATTCATATATATATATATATATATATATATATTAAACAGTGTTGGGCCCAGGACAGAACCTAGAGGAACTCTGCAATTCATCGACTCCCAGTCTGACTCAGAGCAATGGGTTGCTGTTTATTCTAAGGATACTGTCTGTCTTCTATCATTTAAGTAAGACCTAAACCAATTTAAGACTATTCCAATCACCATGTAGTGTTCCAATTTAGACAACAGAACCTCATGGCTATATATTAATTACCAACTTTGATGCACCGATTATTATTTATTCATAAAATACTATACTCCTCTACATGTTTCGAGACTCAAGTGCTCATCTTCAGGAGGATACAGTTGTACACATGCAGCATATGGTACTGTCACTCTCTATGAGAGTTCCTGGTG
>JGI20166J26741_11582252_pt1 | contig 11853 bp, 11 predicted proteins | sample TergutCu122P5_FD_26741 | JGI IMG/M metagenome (IMG submission 26741) | reverse complement strand
TTCCCGTTGCGGCTTTTTACGGAATCACATTGACGACTTCTCTTTGCCCATTCATGAGGTCTCGCATGGCAAATCACACCACCCGAACCAATCCCTTCTTTTTCGAATCCCCAAGCGATTACCGGGCCTTCACAGACCGCGAGGAACTCATGGCAAGCCTTGTCGCCCTCATGCGGCAACGCGGACGCCGCCTGCTCGTCCACGGCTTGCGCCGCATGGGAAAAACCTCGCTCATCCTCAACGCCCGCAAGGTTTCCGGCGAATGTCTTGTTTTCGTCGACGCCTCCGTGGCGACAAGCCTCAACGAAGTCGCGCAAATGCTCCTTCTGGCCGCGCCCCGCGAGGAAAAATCCCTGCTGCCCAAACTGCTCGAACTCGCGCAAAAATACTTCTCGTCCGTCACTGTTGGCGCGGGCGGAATCACGCTGTCCGGAGAATTGCGCCCCAATGACGGCCCGAAAAACCTCAGGTCAGTCCTGACCTACCTGAACGCCCGGGCCGGCGCCGAAAACAGGCCGTGGACGATATGCCTGGACGAATTTCAAGACCTGCGCATCCTCGGCGGCGAACGGATCGACTGGCAGATACGCGGTATCATCCAGCACTTTAGAAATGTGAACTTCATTTTCTCCGGCTCCGACTACCGGCTCGTCAGTTGGATGACGAAACCCAATGCCGCCTTTTTCAATCAACTCCAAATGATGGAAGTCGGCCCCATCGACGCCGACCTGCTGGCTGCCTGGCTCGCCGAACGCGCCAAAGCCGGCGGACTTGCGCATTTTCCCTTTGGCAAGGACATCGTTGAAAAAGCCGGCCCGCGCACAGGCGACATCATCAGGCTTGCGATGGTGAGCTTCGAACTCGCCGCCTCCGGCAAAACCCCGGACGGGCAATTGGTGACGCGGGCATTTGACATGCTCACCTTCTCGCAAATGGCGTCCGAATTTTTCGCCAGATGGCATGATTGCACCCTGATCCAGCGCGCCCTGCTCAGGGCAATCGCGCAAGGCCAGGCGCCCACGGCGGCGGAAACCGTCAGCAAATACGGATTACGCTCCACCTCCACCGCGCACACCGCGGTCGAGGCGCTGGTGAAAAGGCAAATCCTGTTCCGCGACCCCGAAGGCGGGATAAAATTCGACAGCCCCTTTTTCAAACACTGGTGCGCCACCCAAGGTGCGCAGCCGTGAGAATACGTCATTCTGCCAACTTAAACTTAAACTCTAAACTTAGACTAAAAATGCGCGCCCTTGTCATCTCCAACCTTCACGCCCCCGACTGCACTGGCGGCTACGAGATGGTCGCATCCGAATGCATGGACGCGCTCGAACGCAACCACGCCTGGCAAATCCGCTGCCACTGCACCCACACCGCTGGGAACGCCGAGTTTCCACTCGGCACGACGGTGCGCAGCGCCGCCTCAATCCAAAATCCAAAATCACCATATCCCCCCCGCGTCCACCCCGACCTCACCGGCTATTTCCCCCGCGGTTGGACACACCACCACGCCCTGTTACCCGCCGCGCAACACCTCAAACGCACCCCGCAAATCATCGAAACCCTGACCCGCGAATCCCGCGAAGCCGACGTCACTCTCCTCTTCAACCCCCGCCGCCTCTCCACCCTGCAATGGCTCCCCGCGATGGCCGCCGCCCGCAACCCTGTCGCATGGGTATCCGACTACTGGCCCATCGAATACCCCGATTGCGACAAACTCTGGCAAGCCGCGCAAACCAACCGCCTCTCCTATTCCCCCGCGGTCATGCTCGGTGCCGCCCGCGTCCGAAAACACTACGCCCGCCACCGCCCCGACCCCGCCGACCTCGCCTGCATCAAACGCGCCGCCTTCGTAAGCGACCACATCATGCGCAAAACCGCGCACGCCTTCCCCCGCCTCGAAGAAGCCACCGTCATCCACAACGGCATCGACCCCGCCCTCTTCCCCTTCGCCCCCATGACCCCCGAACGCTGGCGCACCTGGGGCTTCTGCGGACGCATCCAACCCGAAAAAGGCATCCTGCAAGCCCTCGACCTCTTCGCCCGCGCCGCCGCCACCCGCCCCGACCTGCGCTTCCTAATCGCCAGCGACATGACCACCGCCCACGCCGCCGAAGTCCGCCAAAAAATCGCCACCACCCCCACCCTCGCCCGCCAAGTCGAACTCCTCGGCCCAATCCCCCGCCAGCAACTCGCCGAAAAATTCTATCACCGCACTGGAGTCTTACTCTTCACCAGCCAATGGGACGAACCCTACGCCCTGACCCTTCTGGAAGCCATGTCCACCGGCACCTACATTGTCGCCACCCCCACTGGTGGCACCCCCGAAATCGTAACCCCCGACACCGGCACCCTCCTCCCCTCATCCCTCCCATCAGACAACTTAAACTTAAACCTTCAACTTAAACTCGCGAGCGCACACGAGCGTGCTGCGCAGCAAACAATCGCGAAAATGGCAGAAAAACTCGCGCTATTTTGTTTTCGGCAAAATAGTTGAAGTGGAAAGTTTAAGTTGAAGTGTGTGCGATTTGCACGCTGCAATTTATCTTAAACTTAAACTCTAAACTTAAACTGCGCCGTCAGGCGGCGTCGGCGGCGCATACGCCATAATCTTCTCGCGCTTCTCGGCAGCCCATTTGAGTTCACCATGTCTAAGACCCGCCAAACGCATCAAGGCATCTATCGTTTTGGTTCCGTTCAGTTTCCAAGGACAATGCAGGTGCTTGGAGAGATAATTTTTGGGCCAATCTTTTTGCCCCCATTTCGCAGTCAAATGCCCCCACCGCTGCAAAAACAACGCCTGATTTTGCATCTCATAATCCATCCTCCCCGGACTGGAGCTGACATGATGATAAACCACGCTCTGATAATCCACCCAATGCTGGTATCCCATCTGCCCCAGTCTTAAGCACAAATCCACATCCTCATACCCATTACGGAATCGTTCATCGAACCCGCCGGCGGAAAGAAACAAATCCCGCCGAATCATGCAACACGCCCCAGTCACCGCTTCGGAAAACCGCCCCTTGCCTTGCGCGGCGGACAACGATCTGCCCTTAAGATAATGATCCGGACGCCCCACTATATCAAAAATAATTCCGGCATGGTCAATCAGCCCCGTTGCCTTGCCCAACTGGATATTTCCAACCATGCTAATATTATCATTTTCCAGCAGCGACTGCTTCATCGGCTCGAACCAATTCTCAGCAAGCACCAAATCGTTATTAAGAAAACACAAAACATCCCCACTAGCCATGCGCGCCCCCGCATTGTTGCTGACGGCATAACCAACATTGCTTGCATTTAGAAATACCCTGCATCGATCTTTGGGCAATGTCTCCAACCATTCTCTTGCGCCATCACTGCTCCCGTCATCTACCCAAATCATTTCCCACTCCCTGCCCGGAGGATATGACAACAAACTTTCCCAATAAGTTTGGGTCAACTTATGTTTATTATAGACTGACGTGATCACACTAATTGTCATATTTTGTGCAAACCCTAAGGCAGACTATGCATAGTTATAATGTAAATCCATAAGATTTCCAACCCTGTAAGGCACCTTACCATCTTTGTTATGTGACATCCTGAGCCTACGGGCGAGGTGTTGTCGGATGGTCACTTGCCCTATATTCGAATAAAAAAACAGCTGTATCCGACCATGCAAAAGATATCCAAGACAAAAATGCTCCTGTCAGTTTTGCGATGAACCCTCGTATCTGTGGCTCGCCATCCTTGCTGCGCAGGCGATCTGGAAGCTCTTTTCCAACATCGGCAATATTGCGCCGTTTTATTAAATTATAGCCAAGACCATTAAATAGGGTCACCAATCCCTTGGATGAAAAGAAAGTATAATGCGGTGATATTTCACCCGAAAGAAGCAATCGCTCCATTAGGCCATATCTGCCGATATGAATTAGTAGCATGGCAATGGTTCCTATCGGTCCGCATCGCATGGGCACTTTGATTAAAAATTGCTTTGGTTTAACCGCCTTGAGAGAATCGATAAAAGCACCGGGAAATTCAGAATGTTCCAAAACGTCTAATAATGATATTGTATAAAAACCACGCTGTTGAGGGACCTCCCAGTATGTGTGTAGACGTATAAACCAATTGTCATCATCCGGTAGCGCGACATTTGTATCGGAGATATCGCAACCAGACGCGTCGAATTTATTTGCCTTTAATATATCGACAAATCTTCCCTGTCCACAACCATAATCAAGTAATCTTCCTTTGCGCAGATACACCGCGAAAGCGTCAATAATTTGCTTGGCTTGAAGCGTGCGTCGATATGCAAGAGCATCAAGGAATTTTGGAGTTATGCTCGTCATATTCCATGGATCTGAATTCACATCACGACTGGCATGCTTCACCCGTAATGAGCCGCAGTTGGAGCAACGGAACACAGTGACGTTTTTTGTTTCAAACAAAAAGGTAGCACTGGATCCACAACAGAGACATTGCAAGGTGGGAGATTTCATAAGTTTTAGTAGGATTAGTTGGTTAAAAAATCACTTTGTTTGTTGTCCTGCATCGACTGGATGGATTTGTCCGGTTTGTCAACAATATCCAATAGCATGGCCTGTAACAACATTTGAAAGCCCATTATAATCGGTAAAAGAGCGAGCGCAACGGTGCCAGCGGTTTGAGCCTGATTTTCAAGGATTCCGCTAATCCATTTAACCGCACCAAACACCATGCCGCCTAGAAATAATATCGAACCAAGAAGAAAAAGCACTGATGCCGCTGTGATATCGTAAATATAGTATCTCCAGATCAACCGCCGCATCAATCCACCTATCAATTTGGGCGGGAAACCAAGCAACACCCTGCCAATCTTCAGCGATGACTTTTCAGCGCCATATCTGGCTGGTATGGGGATGTCGCAAACAGTGGCTCTAACGATATTCAGTTGGATTAAAAAACTTATTTCAAAGAAATATCCCTTTGAAACAAATTCGCTCGCCACTGCATCCAATGCCGTTTTGTGAATGGCCGTGTAACCATTGGTGGGATCAGATATATGCCAAAAACCGCTCGCGACTTTGGTCAAAAAGGTTAAACCGAAATTGCCAACCTTGCGCATTGCCGGCATGGATCGAAGCGCCTTTAAATCATAGAATCGATTGCCCTTTGCATAATCCGCATAGCCAATAACGAGCGGATATATCAATCGTTGTAAATACGCCGGATCCATCTGGTCATCTCCATCCATTTTAACCATGATGTCGCAATGCAACCTCCGAGCCTCTCGATAACCAGTCATGCAGGCACCGCCCACACCCTGATTCGCCTCGTGGGACAAAACAGTTATGCGCGTGTCAGCACAATCGTCTTGCAGATATTTACCCGATTGTTCCGGGCATTTATCGTCAACTGCAATTATATGATCCACCCATGCGGGCAATCCCGATACGACAGATTTGATTTGATCCCTCACCCTGTAACACGGGATGATCACGGCGATTTTTTTATTTTTATACATATTATTTCTCCAGTTTATTTATATAATCTTGAAGTGTGACAAATGGCGCGTCCAACGAATCCAATATGCCTTCTAATTTATTCCGGCATCCTTTAACGCCCCAATAATGGACAAGGCGATCTTTAAAACCCAATGGCAGGCGTTGCGCCTGCGGATTCAATTCCCGAGGATGTAGATAGACAAAAACCGGAAACCCTTCCCCATTCTGTTTTTTAATTTGTTTGATTATGAATTTTTTTGGAAACAGGCGCAAATAAAATCCGCCCGCAAACCCCATTTTTCTTCCCAGAACACCCGCAAGCCGCTGCGGAACTTCCCATACTTTTATATTACTCCCGTTAATAACGGGTTGATGAATATGCCCTTCAAAGCCTTCAATTCCGTAGAGATATGTATGCGCGGGAAATACGGACGAGGAATACCGGATGCCCTGTTCTCCCAGTTTATCATAAAACCAGTCTATAGTCTCATTCTTTATTGACCATGAGGGTGCCCTGAATCCAAGCACCTGTTTGCCTGTTATCGACTCAAGGATATCGCAAGACTGCTTCAAGTCCTCTGAGAATTCTTCTGGCTTCATCTGGTAGACCAGCTTGTGGGCATATCCGTGCGAGGCAATTTCATGTCCGGCAGCATGTAGCGCGTGAACAACATGCGGCTTTTTCCTCGCCAATAGGCCGACGACAAAGCAAGTCGCTTTAATTTTTCTGCGTTCGCATATTTCAATTATTGAATCCACCTCCTTTTCTATGTCGGAAGGATGGTTTTCAAAACTCGAAGTATCCAGCCCTTCATAGTTGGCCATATACCACTCCTCCACATCGAAGGTCAAAAAATTGCATGGTGAAAAATTCATAATATTTTAAAGGTCGTCAGAGTCCAGCCACATTGTGTGCCAGTTATCAGCGTTGGAGAGGGTTTCATGGATAGCTGGATTCGTCAAGTCTTTTATGATGAGGGAGAAAACCTGATTGCTTTTTATGTAAAGCCGTGAGCGCAAAAAATATTTTCGTGCCAGATGCGGCGCAATCATCGTTGCTATTATTTCCGCATTCGACACTCGTGCAAATTCCTGAAGACACCTGTTCAATGCGAGGAAGTTATTTTCATGTCCCGGCAAAAGCATGATGTCCAAAATTGCCAAGGCACAAATGCCTTTTAAGTCAGCCACACGAACGATGCACATTCCCGTGACTGCGCCTTCTGGCGCTCGAGCGACAACTATTTTGTAGTTTGTATCCGGCGCTGAAAGCCGCCAGCGCAGAAAATCCTTGGATTTCAATAATACGTTTGTCTTGGTTCCAGCCCATGCTTGAAAAAATTCATCATACCATGAAGAATTTAAAACTTCATCCAACTCCATAATTTTAACTTCGGAGTTATTTGAAAAAAGCAAATCAGCAATCTTGTTGATTATTTTCAATACCCCGTTTGCGATAAAGCTCAGAAAGCCTAACTTGAATTTCTTCAAAATTGCATTACATGATAACAATTTTACATATACGGGCATTTTTGCAACAATTGACCAGCCTGCCTTGAGATGGCCCGGTATAACCTCAGGGCGCACTGGATAGCCTGTGGTAAAATCCACACCTGCCATTCCCATCTGCCCGGTGGCAAAGACGCCGAGCTTGGTGAACAGCCCCTTCCCGCGAGCTGATGGCGCTGTCATCACATCACAAACCATGCCTGCCGTGCGTTCGATACCGGCAATCCTATATTTATAGGGAATTGCCGCATAATATCCTGCCAGCCGCCCATCCAACCTTGCGCAATATTCATACGAAGCAACATCTGCCGGAAAAGAGGCAAATTTCCAGTTGTAATATTCTACTGTTGCCGCCGCCTTTCCCATGGTCTCGGGGAAGCATTCAAGGAACATCCTCCTTTGCTCGCTTAGCTGCGAAGGACGGTCAAAATGTTCATATTGAATAGGTGTTGTCATACCATGCCTGCGTTCAAATCAATGGCTGTGCCATTGATATATGGAGTTTCGATTATGTGTTTTATTGTGCGGTAAATATCCTCCGGCTTGCCCAGAGTGCCGGACGGAATGCGTTTTTTAATGTCATCGAGAAAAATTGCGGGCACTTCACGTATGATGCCTATGTCAAAATAACCGAGGTTCAAACAATTGGCTGTAATCCCCATCGCGGCATTTTCTGTCGCAATAGAACGTGTCAACCCCCACAAAGCTGCTTTGGAAGCCGCGTAAGCGCTTACACCGGGAGTAGGGATTTGTGCGACAACCGATGAAAAATTGATAATCCTGCCATAACGCTGACGTCTCATGATCGGTAACATTGCCCTTATGACATTGTAGGTTCCGATTAAGTTTACATTGATTACATTTCGCCACTGGTCGGGGTCAGTCTTGTGAGCAAAGCCATTTTGATTGATGGCGGCACAGTTTATCAAAACGATATTATTCAACCTGCTTTCAAGGCTGCCAATCCATTCTTGAACTTGGTCGAAATCCGACACGTCCATCCTGGTCAGCGATGAGTCATCGACCGTGGTGTGGCATGTGCCGGCAACCTCGGCGCCTTCTTGCTGGAATCTTTCCCGCAAGTATTTGCCGATGCCTTTGGATGCTCCTGTAATGAGATACATGATTTTAGTTTTCTTTTTAACACCACCGAATTATGGCCGCGCCCCAAGTCCATCCTGCGCCCACGGCGGCAAACAGGACATGCTTCCCGCTGGTCAAACGACCGCTCCGGTTCACTTCGTCAAGCAGAATGGGAATGGTCCCGCCAGCCGTGTTGGCATACCTGTCCATGTTTGTCATGACTCGCTCGAACGGCAGCCCCAAAATCTCGGCGGTCTTTTTTAGGATTCTGATGCTTGGTTGATGCGGAATGAGAAAATCTATGTCATTTATCGTCAAGCCGGTATCCTTAAGGACTTCTTTTATTGCAACAGGCAACACTTTGGTGCCCGCCTCATAGACTGCCTTGCCGTCCATTTTGAAATAATGCAACCTATTTTTTATTGTTTCTGCTGACGCAGGAAATTCGGAACCACCGCCTGGTATGGTAAACCCCTCTCGTCCATGCCCGTCCGAGTAAAGACGGAATGACAAAAAACCTTTTTGCGAATCGGCTGGTTCATGGGTAAGCACGGCCGCGCCCGCTCCATCCCCAAAAAAGCAACAATCCCGTCGTGTCCAATCAATGATTTTGGAAAAAGTATCGGCGCCTATGACCAGCGCATTGTTGTAAGTGCCAGCCGCAAGAAATTGAGATGCAATCGACATCCCAAACAAAAAGCCCGAACATACGGCGGACACGTCAGAGGCCACCGCATTGCAAGCCCCCAATTTATCCTGCACGATGCACGCCGTTGATGGAGCTAGTCTATCCGGTGTCGCTGTGGCGACTATGATCAAAGACACATCACTCACTTTCATTTTTGCGTGTTCCAGCGCCCTTTTGGCAGCTTCAACCGCAAGGTCAGAAGTGGCTTGATCAGGTCTGGCGATACGCCTTTCCCGAATTCCCAAATTCGCTTCTATCCATTTTGCTGTGGTAGGAGCACTTTGTTCAAGCTCCTCATTTGTGCAAATGCGTTCTGGAACATAGGAACCTGTTCCAGCTATTTTTACTCCTCTAACTATATTTCCTCGATTCATGGTGTTTTTGTGTGTGGTATTTTCCCAGCATGGCTGAATTAATTTAAATCGTAGTCGTTGTAATAGTATTAATACAATTATCGGATATTTGCGATGATGATCATAAGGCTCATTCCTTAATTTTTCACATCTGGGCAAGGTGCCTCTGGTTCATTGGGTGTCATAAAACATTTTCTTGGAACGAATATGGCATCCGGGGCGCCAATTCGGATAGTATCTTCATCTGTAACTTGAATATGAGCATAGCGATTAAAAATGAATTCTCTTTTCGTTGGATCCAAATTTGCAAATTTTACAATCCAGAATTTAAGTTGTGGCATAGCAATGGTATGCGCCACGGAAGGAAAGCCCAATCCATTAATTACCGCGCCAACGCCAGGACTGGGTAGATTAACATATCCGTAAGTTTTCATGCAATCCTCGAATGCATTATAAAGCCCTACGTGAGGAGGCGAAAATATGGGCTTAGCACTCTGAACAGGATTAAATGGAGCAAAACGCAAAAAGGCAAATAATGCGATTCCAACCAAGGCCGTTTCCCTCTTGGGACGTCGGAAGCGAATACAGAGAGCCATTACTAAGGCGGTTACGAAAGCCGCAATTACATCTGCCTGAATATCAGGCCAATTCATTTTATATATGACAATAACCAGTATAAAAACACCCCAAAACTGTATGAGCTTCTTGTAAGTCAACTGCCAATCAACGTGTCTGCCATAACTTATCAATACCATGGTGAACAGTAATCCAAAGATAGCCATTAATCGGTTTGGTTGGATTTGGTTCAAGCCAATAAAACGAGCAACGCCTGCCGGTATCGGCAATACCAACCAAGCTATCATCAGCAACATAATTAATATGGATAGCCAGTTTGAACGGATAAAATTGAGCACCCCCTTATTATTTCCGTTGCAAAAGAAAATCATCATCAAAGGCAGCAATGTTGCCCATGTTCCCGACTCACAAATATTTCCACCCCTTGCGTCACTCATGAGGTGATAATTCGTTCCAAAAAGAAGGGTCGGAAAAAAATGCGACGGAAGCATAAACCAAGAAGCTGCAGTTCCTCCTTGAAAATTTCTGAAACCGGGATAGCTCGTTGTGCCCATAGCATGGAGGTAGTCGCGCAAGTAAAATACCACAATAGCCACAGCTAAACAAGATGAAATACAAATGGCTCCAATTGACTTCCAATTCCTGGGGAATCCATTGACCATCCACAACCAAGCGACTCCAACAAGGCCAAGGACATATGTAAATGGAGGATAGAAATTACTTAATTGCCAACAAACTAATAGCCAAAATAATGGAATTGCCATTAAGGGCTTCGTTTTCGTTTCGTAAATGAGCAAGAAAACCCATGGAAAATATGCAAAAATTTCAGAGCCGCTTGTCCACCAGAACTGAACTGTTCCTGAAAAATATAAGGCACATGAAATCAACATGGATTCCAATACGCCTAGTCCCAATTTACTAAATAACAGGGCATAGCCGATAACAAATATTGAAAATAGAAAATAATAATAAAATGAAAATGCGTATGCGGGCGGCAGAAGCGAATATCCCCAGCATGCGGGTTTGAAAATCAAACCCCAATCGAAAATTGGCAGTCCGTAATTTATTCTCAAATCCTCTTTATATATTGATGTGGTATTGTAACGGGCGAATCCGTTATTTACCAATGCCTGTGTGAGAGGGGTTCTAGCAGCCCATTCGTCAGAGCGAATCCCCCGTGCTGAACCAAAGGTGGGCTTAACATCGGCACCGATCCAATTCAGTGCGCATGCATACGAGGACGGGGACCATGCATTTGCCACATATACCAAACCCATGATTAAAATAATTACAATCCATGTGGAGAACCGATTCAATATATTAGTTTTTACCACACCTGAATCACCAATTTGACCACTAGCTTGGGGTAAAGCCATGTTTTCAGACGAATTTAAAGCCAATGGAGATTTCAAATTATTTAAATTCTTATTCCTTTTTATTCTGATAATAATAAAAATAACCAAAAGCACTAAAATCAGGATGATGAATCCGTAAAACTTAAATAAATTGTTTGTGCGGGCAGGTTTGTTTGACTGGGAAGGAACCCGCCCCCAGACACTTTTTTGATAAATCAAATCGGTTTTGGCGCCGCTTGCAAAGTGAGCGACGGCCGTGACTGCATATTTATTTTCAGTGAATGCATCGGGGCTAATTCCTTTAAGCTGCCACCCTGAATTTACCCAATCCGAATGCCCCGTTGCAGATGCAACATCCGGTCGCGCCTCAGGCTGTATGCCGCTGCTTATCGCCAATTTTTTATCCAAGAATATATCAACGGAAATCAAAGCGTCATTCACCACATTGCTTGCAGCCCATCCTCTCGCTGTAATGTCGAGCTTGCCATCCTCCCTTGGGGCAATACCTAAGTCATCCACATAGCCGTCCGCCCTCAGGTTGTTTCCCAATAAAACAAATAGGATGGCGAGTAATACAGGAAAAATATTGGACGCTTTATTCTGCATATTTTCAAATTTGATCATTTGGTTGAGTGCCGTATCGGCCAAGCCAGAGAAAAGTCGGACTTATCAAGGCTTAAGTTTGGATTATATGCTGGATCGTTCTCAATGAGCTTTTGCCATTTTTTCTTCATATACTCGATCTCCTTTTTAAAGCGCTTTATTTTTGTTTCATTATTCTCCGCGCCGCGTGAGGCGGATTCGTGATGGATTAATTCAGCAAA
>JGI20166J26741_11582140_pt1 | contig 11853 bp, 13 predicted proteins | sample TergutCu122P5_FD_26741 | JGI IMG/M metagenome (IMG submission 26741) | reverse complement strand
CAAAACTGCTGCTTTTGCGTACGTACAAGTATGTTTCAGAAACTGAGGTTCAAAAACTCTACGACTCAGATGATCGTGAAGTATTAACGACTTTCGCCAACTAATACCTCCATAGGCACATGCTGGAGGAAGAGTATTTTCGTCTAACGAATCCAACACCTTACTCATCTTGCCCTTCCCTCTTTAACCTGAAGACGGAAACATAAGCAGCCTCCGAAACATTATGTACCTGCAATGTTTGGTTTAGTTAGACAAGTTCAATTAGAGTACCATAATAATTCAATACAGCATACATGTTTATTGACGTGCAGGTTTAACAGAGCACGTGCCTACTATAAAGTCAGCACAAAAACAAAAAAAACACAAAAACCTTACGAATACATAAAAACAAAATGCTAAACAGACGAAGGAAAAATCTATATGGCAGGAACAAACAATATGAAAGTGTTGGAACAAAAACCCTAATCCCTGACGAAACATACATAAGTTGATTTAAATTTGTCACAGATGAGCGCCCTATCTGTTTGACAGAAGTAATGGGTTTCCTTCAAGACATCGACGTCTTTCTACATACGGTTAGCAACCGCAACACATCTAGCAGACGAAGAGTTATTGCAAGTAGCAGTAATCAGGGAGGAGTTTCTGAAATTACGAGCAAATCTCGAATACCAGTAACGTGCAAAAGATTCGGGCAATATTTTGTAACCGAATAAACACAAATAAAAACAGTGCATCAAGATAAAATCTTGTGTCTTCCAGGACGTGATGCTTTAGAAATTTGAGAAAATCCTCGTAATTAACATGGTCAAGAGCAAATAAATTATTTTGACATAATAATAATAATAATAATAATAATACCCTTGTCCTTAAATTTTTAACCGTGGGCGTAAATTTATTTCCTGAGTTAAACTTCTTAACAAATTATATTATTGCACGAAGCAATGGCGCACACAGAACTTCCGCAGACCCCGAGGACCGCTTAACTTACGGAACACTTATATTTGGCGTGGGTTTTGTGAAGTGAGTTCCGTTCTTCTGACATTAGGAAGTGTTCTGAGATATCTGGGAATAACCTACGTAGTAATTGTGAGAGGAACCTCAATCTTCGTGTAGCGGGAAACCCCAGCCACTGCTCAGAAACAAAGATAAAGATATATAGGCAATGTCTGCTTATACGTAGGGCTTTTCAGGTCGGTACTGACTAGGCAAAGAGGGTGCCGCCATCAGTAGGATGTGCAAAAATTTGTCATCGGTTTAAGGCCAGCAGAACCGCGTTAAAAATCACTAGGTCATCGGAGACTATGCAGCAATGCAGCTCTGAGTGGATATGTACCTACTATCAGTGAGTGCCAAATATTGACTGTAACATTTACACTTACCATTCGATTCAAAATGTATGGGGAATATCCCCATGATCTTGACCAGCCAAAACATGGGCATCATGTCCGTCTGGAACCCCGCGCGCTGAAGCGTGCCGAGTGGGGGATACGCGGGTAATGCCGAGGAGGGTACGTGGATATCTTCGTGTATGGGGAGTGACTGTCCAAGTCTGTCCTTCGAAATTTCGGTATAAGGTATCTCCTTCGAAGTGCTTCTTCGACTGCTCCTGGAAAATGAAACTCTTTATTCCATAACGTGCGACATGCTGTTTGCTTCCTTACAGAGGCACGAGAGAGCCCAGCTATAAATGTGGAGATTTGTTAAAACTAGTGCTACTCCAAGTTTTATGTATATCCTAGTATCAGTAGTATTTGTATTGTTGATGTTGTCGTTGAAAGGTTTTCCGATCCATACTCGCCGTTCTACGAATTCCACCACCTTCAAATCCTTTGGAATAAATTACTATGCCTTTGTTGCTGTTATCATCACTACCATCATCATCATCATCCCAGACGGCTCAATCATGGTGAACGTCATAGAATTTGGGACAAAATTTCCCGCACCGTCCAGACGGCTCTGAGACCCAAACAGCCTCTTACCCAGTGTGAAACGGGGGCTATTTCCCTGCAATATAACTACCTTGGCATGAAGCTGATGTCTTATATCTATCTAGTGCAGAGTTTAAGAAATAATGGCTGTACTATTCCAGTTCATTCTTCTTCTCGAGAAAGGAGTGCTTAATTAAACAGAGGTAGTACTGTGTTGTTGTTGTTGTTGTTGTTGTTGCTGCTGCTGCTGCTGCTGCTGCTGTTGCAGTTGTTGTTGTTGTTGTCGTCGTCGTCGTTGTTGTTGTTTTTGTTATTGTTATTTTCCCTCTGGTGTTGAAGTGATTTTGTCTTTTCATCTCCTCGTACAGTCGTACCCGGTGGAAACGTCATCGGTTCAAGCGACATCTCTCTTTACCGTCAGATATTCTGCGGTATCAATTACTCGTAATTCCTGGCTTTAACTTCAATATTTAATTCCTCAGTTAAAAGAACACTCTATATAACGACATAAAGAAACCAGTCCCTTTTATGACCTTATAACCGAGCTCGACTGCATATACTCGTATATTCTTCTGTATTCGTTGAATGTTTCTTGTGCTCTCACTGTAGTTGGCCTTAATGCTGTTGTATCAGCATATTAATTATAAATTATTATGTTATTACTATTGCAAGTAAGCATTTTATATGTGTTAACTTCACGCGCATGTTCAGGAACCTTATTCCCGTACTGTGTGGTACTGCACACGTGTTAATCGTTGGACGCAGTAATTGTAATTTTTCTAAGGAGGCATACGGAACCGAAGATTACTCAAGTACGCTGACATTCTGATAATGATCTTTTTGCTTCAAAGTTGTACATTATTACATCCGGTACATAACACTATTCAATTAATATAATAGTCACTCTTAGACGAAGAAACTCACTAGGGATTGGCGGTGCTTCTTGCTTTCAAATTAAAGTGATTATGTGACCCAACATCTTAACACTGGGAAAGCTATGACCCAAATGACAGTATCTACGCATCTTTTATATGAATTTGTTACGTTTTTAATTTTCTTTGTTTGGCTTTGATGCAAATCTTTCAATAGGTATATGTAAATAAGTTCTTTCTTTATACTCCTATAAGTATGAAGCCTTTACAGCTCATTTTGTTAATTAACCTACCCGGTGATGTCTGAGGAATTTGGGTTCGATTCACAGCAGAGACAGGGAATTCCTTCTTTGTCCATCACTTCGAGACATTCTGTGGACCCAACTCAACCATCCCTATATTCAAGGGGTACCAGGGGCGTTTTCACCCAAGCTAAAGAGCCCGAGGTGTGAAACTGATCACTCACCGTCATACAAGGAAGTTCAATAACAAATATTGAAAAACACCCTGCTGCAAGCCCGTCATTCTGACTTCGATGTAAACATGACACATGGATGACAATAAACATCAGACACCCACCTTGTCGCCACGAAAATTTAGGCCTATGCACGTGTTCCCCATTGGAGCTAATTCTTGTAACCTGGCGTAGAAGAAATCAGAGTCAAGTGTCTCTAGCCAGGAGGTGACAGCTTGCTTCACCTGACTTCTCCCGCAAATCGCTTTTCAGCCAACTTCTTCCTAAGGGGAACAAAGAGATGGAAGCCACTGGTCCCCATAAAGCCAACCGGACTTGAAACTTCTTACGACGCTGTTATAGGGAGCTCCCGAAACCCTCTCTGTACAGTCCCGATCTTGTGCACAGGGACTTCCATCTTTTAGGACGTGACTGGCAAGCAGTTTGCAATAGACGTCGAATTGCAGCAAGGTCACCTCCTGGCTACAGACAATTGACACAAATTTGTTTCCACGGTGGCACAAATGCTTAAATGTCAGAGGTGACAACGTGGAAGTCTGACGCATACCGTCCGTTACCGAACCATCGAAGTCAAAATAAAGTTCTCAACAAAGGAGTGTGTTGATGCTAGTTTTTTAAAATCCTTTATATAACGCAGAGGACAAAAATGCTTGAAACTGTACCTCTATTTCCACTTACGCTTGAATTGTTGTCTAATGAAACACAGGGAAAACTTTATCATTCAACTCGTTATCTCATTAATACAAAACAGGATTCGTGTACGAATACTTTTAATTCAGCAGTTCCATTTTCTAATTTCTACTTATCTAACATCTACAGGTTGTTGCTGTGACGCCGTATTTAACATTTAATTGATGTCAAATAATCTACCTTACTGAATCACTGAAAATTCCTTTGCTTCTGCAGTAAAATACCTGTACATAAGCTAGGTGAATGTTTTATCAAAAGTGCCGTGATAGCGTATTCGGTATAATAACTAGGCTTCGGAATGGAAAATATTACTTCGATTCGCGACGAAGACAAGAGGTTACTCTTCTCTGCAGTGTCCAGAAAAAAAATGGGACCTAATCAGCCTCCTACTGAATGAGTGGCACTTTCATTGGCAGCAAAGGAGTGGGGCGTAATGACCACTCACCAAGTCCTAATGCCGAGGTTGAATTGGTGCAGCTATACCATTACCGTCACATATGTTGTGATGTCGTACACAAGAAAAAATTTACGTTTTACATGTCTTTATATAAAGTTACAAGTTAAGAACAAAAGAGCACACTGTCATTAGCCAAACCAAGAAAATATTATGAATGGAAATAGTAGGATACGCTGACTCCATTCTTCTTGTGTAATAGTGTTTATGAGGAGAGCGAATCTTCTTATTCTTGTACAACCTGCAAGCTTCTCCTATGTGTTACTTAGCAGTGCATCACAACAATATTTCTCGGGCTTTTGGTTTTTTATTTGAATCCACATCAATTCCATCGACCATTAGCCTACTCTATTGTCTCAGTTCCTTTCTCAAAAAACCTAAAATTTAAGACATGATAAATCTATATGATTTCGTCACGTTGTATTATTTTGTGTGATTTCAGGCTTCCGCCGTGAAATATATAAGAACTTCGCTCTTCTGGGCTATTACGCAGCGAGTAGTGGTAATTGCTTACCGACCTAGAAACATTATCTAGACAAATGTACAAGTTCTTTTCAGACAGTTCCCGGACTGACAACTAAAATGCATTGCGATCCAAATAAATCATAGCAAACATTAGCCCCTTCTACGTGGTGTGGTAGAAAAGTAATGAGACTGGTAACGCTGTGCACGAACCGACAATGCTGCTGCCTCCCTCTTCACATGACAGTTAGGTTAACCCCTGCCGTAGACCCAGTACAAGTTTGAACTTGCTACATTTGCTATGCGATTGTTGAGAGCGTCTGAAGTGAAGTTGTGTTTGTGAGGTGCGTTACGAAAATGGACCGACAAAAGTCTTCAGGTGGCACAAGTCCTTTTTAGAAGGCCGAGAACAAGTGGAAGACGAGCCTCTTGCAGGACGACCTTGTACCTCGAAAACGGACGACAATGTGGAAAGAGTGAGGTCTCTTGTGAGGTCAGATCGTCGATTGACGTTGAGAATGATCAGTAGTGAGTTAAATTTCAACCGGTTTACCGTCCGTCAAATTTTAACACAGGATTTGGACATGGGAAAAGTTTGCGTCAAGATGGTTCCAAAGAACCTCACGACTGAGCAAAAGGCCAATCGGAGGGATGTGTGTCTTGATCTTCTGGACTGCCTTGACAGGGAGCCAGAATTCTTCAGTCGCGTTATCACAGGAGATGAATCATGGATTTTGGAGTACGACCCCGAGACAAAACGCCAAAGTCGGGAGTGACACACTGCAAAATCTCCCCGTCCCAAGAAAGCGAGAATGAGCAAATCCAAAATAAAATCGATGCTCATTTTTTTTTCTTTCTTTTTTTTTTCATTCAGGGGATCGTCCACAAGGAATTTGTGTCACCAGGACAAACTGTCAATCAAACTTTTTATCGGGAAGTCTTTGAAAGACTCAGGAAAAGGGTGGCACGTGTGCGACCAGGCATTGCACGCACTTGTATGCTGCACCACGACAACGTCCCATGTCACAAGGAAGTCTTCATGAATGAATTTTTGGCAGAAAAAACATTCCTCTGGTTTCTCAGCCCCCCTATTTACCGGATCTCAGTCCCTGTGACTTCTTTTTATTCTCCCGGCTCAAAACCCACTTGAAAGGGCACCATTTTGGTACTTTGGATAATATCTAGAAGAGCGTAACCGATGAGCTGAAAGGTATTCCAGCCGAAGTCTTCCAGCACTGCTAGGAACAATGGAAACAAGGCCTCCGTCGCTGTGTAGCTGCCCAAAGGAACTATTTTGAAGGGGATAACCTTGATTTGTAAAAAGAATAAAATTCATGGTTAACAGAAAATCAGTCTCATTACTTTTCTGCAATACCACGTAAGTATGCCCCGCCTGAATTAGTACACGTGCGTGTATTCCAATTACATTTTCATTTTCACTAGACTTCCATGTACGACTTTTAAGGAATTTGGCTTAGTTGATTTAGTTTTTAGTTTTATTTTTCCTGCTGATTTAAATCGATGTTCTTTTAAACTAACTTTCAATTTTGGTAACAGGAAAATATCTGCTGGAGAGAGATCAAGGATGTACAATTGTTATAGATACACAGGCCTTTTTTTTTTACGTTTGGACGGAGAGCGCCGTGTGCACTGGGCACGCTGTTGTGGTGAAGCAACAAGCTGTGTTGCCGACAAAGTTCCGGGTGGTTCTTCCGTACTGCTTCTCGGAGACACCCAAAACAAAACAAAACAAAACAAAATATCACATAAATACTCTCTTACGTTAAAGAATTTTATAAAAATGCCCGTTGAACAATAGTTTTTACCCTACAACAGAATACGTTAGTACTGATTATGAAACAGAAACCTGATCCAGAAAGTTAACGACATTACGGTCATTAGGCGGCCGCCACAGGAATTTAAAGGGGCGTTCTGCGCGTATTCCAAGAACATTTAAAAATATATTGTGTTTTGTATATATATATATATATATATATATTACACTATAGATTGCTTAAATGTTTCGTTACTGTTATACCATCCTCAGGCTAATGTCTCTCAAAGGATATCACCATTAAATCTCTTATTAACATTTGTAGTAAATATTGAAATATACAAGAGTAAAGTTTCGTAAGATTAACTCTGTGGGAAGTCGCTACTTTTTCACTTACGTTATGTTTGGTCTAAAATGTGAAGTCCATATTTACTGCCGAATTGTTCCACACTATCATGAGCACCACTGATAATTTTTCGAGCGAAAGATGTGTGAGGTTATATTTCGCATTTGTGTTTTAGATAACATGCATTGTTTTTATAAATGTACACCTCTGTTACTGCCATGGTAAATTGTGTTTTAAAACTATGTTGATTCAACCTATGATGCTTGTGTTACGATAGGTTGTGTTACCCATTTGAATGAAGTGAACGTAACAAAAGTATTTTCACGATCCTTGAACTTAGTAATAGGCACTATTCAAACAAAAATATGGAGATACCGTTTCTGTTTGTAAGACGAAATTACTCTTAATGACAACTTATTATTTGCAACATAATCGGCATACAGCAGATTGTAATTAAAGATATAAAGTAACAGACTTCTTGTAATGACAACGAAAATTGCTAATTATTCTCTGGTCTCTCCACAAGAGCAAGAAATACGAAAGCTATAGTTTTTTTTCAGTCCGCCCGCCTATTTTATTTCGAAATTTCTCGAGTCTTCTGTGAAATAACACCATTTCGATAAGTAAATAGCTATCAACGTTTCCGAGGAGCTTGTGGCTCCTGCTGAAGTGTCTAACTACTGCTAGTAGACATAGTTTAATATCTGAGAAGACTTGAATGATCAACGCCAGTGTGCGAGGCTGAAATCTCACAGGTGTTATCATGATTGCTTGTTTGCTGATCTGGACAGCCACTCTCTCACTCGCTTGCTGTTCTGTTCATTTAGTCAAGTATTCACTGACACAAACATTCACTTCTTCAATGACTTATTCACTTGTTCTTTATTTGCTTCAAAGCCGTTGGTAGGTTTTTTTGGCGCCAGAAGCTTGTAATTTGAAGGCCCGCCCGTCCAGGCCGGTTGCACTACTCGCACCTCCTAATACGTAGCTACGTAACTTATTTCCTTATTTATTTACTAAACTACTTTTTAGGCGCCTACACGAAATTGCGAAATAATAACTATTAACTTTGTCATATCCGTCCATCCGTCTGTCCGCATGGAACAACTCGACTCCCACTGTAGGGATTTTCATGAAATTTAGTGCTTCAGTCTTTTTTAGAAAATATGCCAAGAAAATTAAAGTTGCGTTAAAATATGACAAAAATAACGGATACTTTAACATGAAGCCCTATGTACATTTATTATAATATTCCCCTGAACTCTTCTTAGACTGAGAAATATTTCAGACAAAAAATATATTTTGCATATTTTTCTTCCGAAAATCGTGCCGTTTATAAGATGATGGGAAAAATATGTCAGATTCAGACAGACCAAAGATGACAATATAATATGGCGCAGAAAATTAGCTAGTTGTAAGCCAGATAACTAAAACATGACGGATACACACTCGAAAAATGTAATAATTAATGTTTTCCTACAGCACTAATGATTAAGCGAACGCGCCTCAGTATTACATTATGCGTTCATTGCCTGACTTCTTAGTTGTTTGTGTAGCTGTAACTTGTAATTGACGGGAACAAACAGAAGGAAAAAAGTTTAGTTACTAGGAATGTATAGTAAATATGAGCAAAAGGATGTTACTCAAATACATTTTACACTAAGAACCAAAGGAGAAGAGAGAGAGAGAGACTAAAGGAAATGTTCCAATTTTATTATTCCCAAGCTACTTCCTCTGACGTCGGAACATGTAGATTTAAAGGTAAGGAACAACCAAAGCCGGTGAAGAGTGGACTTTCAAATCACGATGTTCCGCTGTTGATCGCGCCTTTTGTAGTATAAAAATATTATCACCTGCTCGTTGTCTGAACGTGGATATAGCCACGCTGTGAAGAATGAGTGCGTTCACCTGTTGGAAGTAGTCATAAAACTGTTTTTCTTTTTACTTTTGAACATCTATTCTTGTTTTTGCTAAGAGTGGAAAATAATGAGACTTTAGTGAGAGTAGCATATTTGTTCAGAACTTGTTCCGTTCGTAATTCCTTCCTCTATAGAATATTAAAATGTAAGGTTTTTAGGTTAGACGCACTGTAGAACTTTTTAAAATAACCAGTATTTTCTGGTAAAGTAATTGATAAAATCGTGTGGTTAGGCTATAGATAATTAGCCTGTGCGGGACAGGTTTGTCGTAAAATTTGTGAAAGTAGGATTTAACGTATGTTGTAGCATTGCTAATGTTTACCAGTAGGAGCAGGAGATGGCGTTAGTAACTTACAGTGTAAAGTGCTTATACTCACGCCAGTATTACTATCTGTATAACAACATCACTAATTCTCCAACTATCATAAAACCCTTTGAATTTCATAGCGTACGTATGCAGTGTGACAGTGACATTAAAGTACAGTATTCCTCAAGAGATGTAGTGTACAGAAATGAAACAGTGTCAGTTCATGTCATTTATAAGCTGTAGTTGGGATTTATAAATTTTACCTTTGAATTTTTGCTGTGCTACTACAGAATTTCCTTCAACGGTCTTTCCTAGCTGCTAATTCCATAGAGCAGAGTCCTTGCCTAGTCCAGAGATTCCAGGCATCTTATGGAACCCTTTAATTATCCCCAGCCAGATTAATCCAGTGCACGCCTTTCCATTTGTTTTAAGTACCATTTTAATATTATTCTCTCGCCTATTCATATGTCTTCCTGTTGGTCTTTTTTCTTCAGGTTTCCCAAGGAAAATCTATACGTATTTATCTTCACCCTATGCCTTATCCACCTCATTCTCTTTGGTTTCATGTTATTTGGTAAGGAGGACAGATCATGATGATCTTCTTTATCCGCGTGCCTATTCCTTCCTCTGTCTTAGACACGTATGTCTTCTCCTCAGGCCTTTATCTACCGTATGTTAATCAGTGGAGTCTGCTATGTATTTTGTGAACACTGTTGACACGTCGAAACCTCGGTTTCCCTTACTTAACCTCTTTATTCATACATTCATTGACCCTTTCCAGTGTATGTCACTTGATCCAAGAGTATAGCGCCCAGTGAAAACGTGATTTTAAATGGTGAACTGTAAATGGTGTCGAATATAGAGGAAGTTACCTCATTTAAGGCAACATCCGAATATCTTTCTGGAACAATTGCAGGGTAACACAAATTTCACAGACCACAGTGATGGGGAGTGTTAACTATTACTAAACTGCTACGTACCTTCTCTCAGCAGGATTTTGGTTGACGCCATTTGCACTTCAAATTTGAGCTGTGGTTTGTGGATATGCGCAAATGCAGTCAGCACATTTCTATATGCATATTCCCTAATACAAGTAGAATACTGAAGGCTAGTGAATTCAAAGTACAAAGTACTGATTACATTTAGAAATAGCCTGCAGATATTCGTATTCTTCAGCTGTACAGTTTGTTCAAAAAGATAGTTGACCAAGGCCTTAGCAGGCGGAAAATCGCAGCTTTGTATCAGCTTGGGTTCTGTCTTCTGTGATGAAGAAACCTCACAAAATATTCACGCCAGACTCGTCACGGCAGAAAAAACAAAATTTAAGTCTCGAATTGTGTAAAATCTAAAGGTTTCATTGGCCCTATTGTGTATAAATAAGAGAATCGTTTTAACAACTCTCAAAATAACTACACTGTTGTAAAGACACAAAAATAAAAGTCGTATTTTGGTGGGTTAACATCTGTATCATTTGTTCCTAGATGGCATTAGGCGAATGTCTTTACAGTGTTCATTACGTCGAGAAAGTATACAATTCCCATTATTATTTGCCGCATTTGTTCCACTTTATGGATCAGACCCTACATTTAATAGATAATATCTGCTCAGGTATTCAAAACTTTTTTTTTGTCTTTTATGAAACACTGAATTCTTTAACCAGTTCACAAGTCCAAATATTGGATCTCATAATTTCCTACTTAACTGTGTCGTATCTATTAAGAAAGCCGTCCGCTCTGCATCATTTTAAATCGCACTTAACTGATAGGTTTTAAGTTAATTCCACAAAGCCTTCTTGATAATTGGTCACACGCTCTTGGGCCATTATATATGAATGTGGCTACAATCCCGAACGGGCATGGCATTGTCAAAACCTTCCAGTGTTACAAAGTTGTGACAGAAACACTGCAATTGCCTTTCCTGCAACCAAATGTAGCGATAATTTTCGTCATGTAATAAATATTCGTTGAAAACTAGCTGGGTGATATGTACTTAACTACGGCTGACACGAACTGTCCCCAGTTTATGCACTAATAAAAACTAGAGCTCTACACAGACGTATTAAAGTTACCATTTTAGAGAATATTCCACCTTTTCGACAATGGTGAAAACTGTAATATCGACCGAAGCATAGGTACCTACTAAAGTTGCCTTTCCAGGTTCGACCCCGGGAACAGGCTTCCCTCAGATGTAAGGGTTTTATTTAAAACTCATATAAATATTTATAAAGGTTCGTATCGGCAAGTCAAAGTCCTTTCTGCTCACTCTGCAAATTCCTGCCTTGAGCTCTCCGCTTAGCAACCCCTGCGCGAGGAGGAAGGGTGCGGGGATCATATTACAGAATGGATATCGGCTGGCCAACAGAGTAACCTACGTTTGTGGAGCGGCGCATTTTAGCCACTCGGCTTCGACCCTGAAGTCAGGCGATACTGGCCTGAATTTGAATTTTGGCAACGCGTGATTAAATTAAGACAAGAAAACTTTATGCACGCAAATCTTTCTGGAGTATCAAGGGAGCAGACAGGATGTGTGTGTGTGCTCTGGTGGAACATCAATTAACTCGACTACCATAAAAAGAGTATGTTTTCTGTAAATTGGATTTGACGTATCTTCCGTGTTGTCTACATCC
>JGI20166J26741_11581918_pt1 | contig 11853 bp, 9 predicted proteins | sample TergutCu122P5_FD_26741 | JGI IMG/M metagenome (IMG submission 26741) | reverse complement strand
GGCACGGTGATGCCATGGATGCGGCTCAACTCCCCCAGGTTCGCACCCTTCCCGCCGACCAACAGAAAAGCGGTGGCGTCGAATTCGCTGAAGTCAAGGACGTACGTTGTGCCAGGCATGGCACAACGATAGACCCCCGCTACACTGCTGCCCTCGTCCCTACCCCAGCAGACGGCGCAACCTGGGCCAGTCGACGTCATGGAGGTCGGGCACGATCGCGTCGGCATGGCCCACGCGGTCGGCCGGGCCGATGCCCAATGTCAAAATGCCCGCCGCCTTGCCGGCGTCGATGCCGGCCGTGGCGTCCTCGACCACCAGGCACCGGCCGGGGTCGATGCCGAGCATCTCGGCCGCCTTGAGGAACACCTCCGGGTCGGGCTTGGAACGAGAGACCATGGTGCCGTCGACGACGGCGTCGAACGCCTCGTCCAGGCCCAGGCCGCGCAGCACCGTCCAGGTGTTCTTCGACGCCGAACCGAGCGCCACCTTGACTCCGGCCTCGCGCAGTTGGCCGATCAGCTCGACTGCTCCGGGCAGGATGTCGGCTGGCGTCAGGCTGCCGAGCAAGGCGACGTAGTAGTCGTTCTTCCTCGTCGCCAGAGCGTCGAAATCGTCCACCTGTCGCCCCGCCAGCAGCATGCGCAGGCAGTCGGTGCGGGCGACGCCCCGGAAAGCCTCGTTGGCATGCCGGTCGAACGGAATGCCCAGTTCGTCCGCCAGTCGCTGCCACGCCCGATAGTGGAACTCGGCGGTGTCGGTGATTACGCCGTCCAGGTCGAAGATGACCGCTGCCAACCGACGCATGAACTCCCTCTCCGTCAAGCCGACATGTAATGTTGAATGATTGAATAATAGTCGAGATCCTGCCTGCGGCAGGATGACGGCGTCGGGCAAGATGACGATGTTTGGCAGGTGCGTATGGCGCGGATAGTCGCGGCGGTGTCGGGCGGAGTCGACTCGGCCGTCGCCACAGCGCGGCTGATTGACGCCGGGCACGATGTGACAGCCGTCCATTTGCTGTTGGTGCCCGGTTCCCAGCCGGATTCCGGCCCCGTCGTCGATGCCTCCGATGTGGCGAAGCGCCTTGGGGTGCCGTTCGAGGTATGGGACATGCGCGATGATTTCCGGCGCCATGTGCTGGACGATTTCGTCGCCGAGTACGCCGCGGGACGCACGCCGAACCCCTGCCTCAGGTGCAACCGCGCGATCAAGTTCGGCGGGCTGTTGCAGCGGGCGTCGGACGCCGGCTTCGATGGCGTGGCCACCGGTCATTACGCGAGGCTGTTGCGCGGCGAGGGTGGCGTAGTCGAGCTGCACAGGGCCCGCGATGCGTCGAAGGATCAGAGCTACGTTTTAAGCGTGTTGGGTCAGGATCAGTTGCGCAGCGTCTTCCTGCCCCTGGGCGATTCGACGAAGGACGATGTGCGAGCCGAGGCGGACGCCCGGGGGCTGGCGCTGGCCGGGAAGTCGGAGTCAATGGACCTGTGCTTCATCCCGGACGGCGACCGGGCGGGCTGGCTGCATCAGCGCCTCGGTGCGCGGCCTGGGGTGATCGTCGACGAGTCGGGAACGGTTCTGGGGCGCCACGATGGCACCTACCGCTTCACCATAGGCCAGCGCAAGGGGCTGGACCTCCGGCGGCCCTCCCATGATGGCGCACCGCGCTTCGTCGTCGGCATCGACGCCGCACAGGGCCGAATCGTCGTCGGGTCTCACGGCCGCCTGGCGGTCGTCCTGCTGCACTGCGGACGCGCGACCTGGACGTCCGGCGAGGCGCCATCCGGGCCGATGTCTGCGTCGGTTCAGGTGCGTGCCCACGGCGACGAATACGCCGCGACAGTGGTGCCGCTAAGTGACGGCAGCGTCGAGATCGCCCCCATCAATCCCATCATGGGGGTCGCGCCCGGGCAGACCGCCGCCTTATACGAAGGAACCCGAGTGGTGGGCTCGGCTACGATCGAGCAGTGCGTCCACTAAGCGGCCAAGGGCCCGGGACACCCGCCCGAGCAGGCATGATACGTGGTGGATAGTTGAGTCGAAGGAAGCCGATGCCAGAAACAGTTGTCACCAGCCTGTACGAGCGCCTGCCCGCTGCGGTGGGCCAGGCGAGGGCGACACTCGGCCGTCCCATGACGTTCGTGGAGAAGGTGCTGTACGCGCACCTGTTCAGGCAACCGGCGACGACGGAGGTTGCGCGCGGCCAGTTGGCGGAGTTCCGTCCCGACCGGGTGGCGTTGCAGGACGCCACGGGCCAGATGGCGCTGCTGCAGTTCATGAACGCCGGCCGCGACCGCACCGCAGTGCCGACGACGGTGCACTGCGATCACCTGATCGAAGCCGAACGGGGCGCTGCCCCCGATCTTGAAGCCGCGCTGGCCGGCAATACCGAGGTATTCGACTTCCTACGCGCGGCGTCGCGCAAGTACGGGCTCGGGTTCTGGGCACCGGGCGCAGGCATCATCCACCAGGTGGTGCTCGAGAACTATGCCTTCCCGGGCGGTCTGCTGATCGGTACCGACTCGCACACCCCCAATGCCGGCGGCCTGGGCATGTGCGGCGTCGGAGTGGGCGGCGCCGACGCCGTCGACGCCATGACCGGCATGGAGTGGGAGCTGCGCATGCCACGGCTGATCGGCGTCGTCCTCAAAGGACGCCTCAGCGGCTGGGCCAGCCCCAAGGACGTCATATTGCATCTGGCTGGCCGGTTGGGCGTCAAGGGCGGCACCAACGCCGTCCTCGAGTACGTCGGCCCCGGTGCGGCGACGCTGTCGGCCACCGGCAAGGCGACGATCTGCAACATGGGCGCCGAGATCGGCGCCACGTCGTCACTGTTCGGCTACGACCCGGCCATGGCTGACTACCTGCGCGCCACCGGAAGGGCCGACGTCGCGGCGGCCGCCGATCGGGTGAAGGACGATCTGGCGGCTGATCCCGACGTGATAGACAACCCCGGCGTCTACTACGACCAGGTCATCGAGGTTGATCTTTCCGCCCTGGAGCCCCACGTCAACGGCCCGTTCACGCCCGACCGGGCGACCCGGATCTCGGAACTGGGTTCCGCGGCGGCCGAGGCTGGCTGGCCGATGAGGGTCGAGGCCGGCCTGATCGGGTCGTGCACCAACTCGTCTTACCAGGATCTGGCCGGTGTCGCCGCGCTGGCGCGTCAGGCCCTTGACGCCGGCTTGAAACTCGCCTGCCCGCTGTACATCAACCCCGGGTCGGCGCGCACCGAGACCACGGCAGAGCGCGACGGCCTGCTGGCGCCGCTGCGCGAACTCGGGGCGACGATCCTGGCCGATGCCTGCGGCCCGTGCATCGGGCAATGGCATCGCGGGATGGACGACCCCACCCGTCCCAACACGATCGTCACCTCGTTCAACCGCAACTTCGCCAAGCGCAACGACGGCAACCCGAACACGGCGAGCTTCCTGGCGTCGCCGGAAATGGTGCTGGCGCTGAGCCTGGGCGGACGGCTGGACTTCAACCCCCTGGCCGACACGCTGACAACCTCCGACGGGTGTCCCGTCCGGCTCGAGCCGCCGGGGGCGCCGGCGCTGCCGCCGGGCGATTTCGCAGCCGACGCCTTGCTTGTGGAACCAGACTTCGACCCGGTGCCGATCCACATCGACCCGGATTCGCAGCGACTGGCCCTGCTGCAGCCGTTCCCCGCCTGGGACGGCCGCCCCATCGCGGATGCCCCGCTGCTGATCAAGGTGGCCGGCAAATGCACCACCGACCACATCTCCCCCGCCGGGCCGTGGTTGCGCTTCCGTGGGCATCTGGCACGCATCAGCGACAACCTGCTGTCGGGGGCCACGAACGCCTTCACGGGCGACGCCGGCACCGTCAGGTTGCAGCCCTCCGGCCAGGTGATGCCCGTCGCGCAGGCGGCCCGCGAGTACCAGGCGCTGGGGCTCAGCTCCGTCGTCGTCGCCGAGGACAACTACGGCGAGGGCTCCAGCCGCGAGCATGCCGCGCTCGAGCCGCGCTTCCTCGGCGTAGCAGCGGTGGTCGCCAAGTCGTTCGCCCGCATCCACGAGACGAATCTGAAGAAGCAGGGGGTGCTGGCTCTGACGTTCAGCGACCCCGCCGACTACGAGCGCGTGCGCGAGGACGACCGCCTCGGTGTGCCCGACCTGCCCGCGTTCGCGCCGGGTGCCCCACTGACGCTCGAACTGGCACACGCGGACGGCACCAGCGAACGCCTACCCGTCAACCACAGCTACAACCAGACGCAGATCGATTGGTTCCGAGCCGGCTCGGCCCTGAACCTGAGAGACTAGGAGCATAGATGCACGACCACTACCTGGCAGACAAGCTGGCGGAAACCATCAAGCAGACGGCCAAGATTGATCTCGAGCTGTTCGGCCGGTACGGCGTCAAGCGCGGGCTGCGCAACGACGACGGCACAGGAGTGCTGGTAGGTCTGACGCGCATCGGAAACGTCGTCGGCTACGAGCAGGACGAGGCGGGAGTGCCCCACCCGATACCCGGGCGCTTGTACTACCGGGGCTACGACGTCGACGACCTGGTGCACGCCTTCATGGCGGAGAAGCGCTTCGGGTTCGAGGAGGTCGCCTTCCTGCTGCTGTCCGGTGCCTTGCCCGACGCCGAGGAGCTGGAGTCGTTCCGCCGGCTGCTGGCCGAGCACATGCCGCTGCCGCATGAGGCCGTGATCAGCATCCTGTCGCTGCGCGGCACCAACATCATGAACATGCTGGCCCGTAGCGTCCTCGAGCTTTACACGTACGACTCCGACCCGGAATCGCTATCGCATAAGCATTCCATGCAGCAGTCGATCTGTTTGATCGGCGGGATACCGACGATCAGCGCCTACGCCTACAACGCGCTCGCCTATCATTCCCGGCGCGCTCCCCTGTACATCCGTCAGCCCCGCCCCGAGCTGTCGGTGGCCGAGAACTTCCTGTACATGCTGCGCGAGACGTACACGGAGCTGGACGCGCGCGTTCTCGACATGTTCCTGATACTGCAGGCCGAGCACGGCGGCGGCAACAACTCGGCGTTCAGCGTCCGCGTCACGTCGTCGTCCCAGACGGACATCTACTCGTCGATCGCGGCGGGCATCGGGTCGCTGAAGGGCCCCCTGCACGGCGGGGCGAACATCATGGTGGCCGACATGTTCGAGCATCTGAAGCATGCCATCGGCGACTGGCACGACGCCGACGAGATCAAGGCCTATCTCAAGCGCATCCTCGACAAGGAGGCCTATGACCAGCAGGGCCTGATCTACGGCATCGGGCATGCGGTGTACACCGTCTCGGATCCGCGCGTCGCCCCCCTGCGCGAAATGGCCAAGGCGCTGGCCGCTGAGAAGGGACGCAGCGACGAGTTCGAGTTCCTCGATCTGATCGGCAAACAGGCCGTCGATCTCGTGTCGCAGTTCAAGAAGCACGGCCAGCCGGCAACGCTCAACGTCGACTTCTACTCCGGGCTTCTGTACGACCTGATCGGCATTCCCCGCGAGTTGTACACGCCCGTCTTCGCCATGTCGCGCATCGTCGGGTGGACGGCCCATCGCATCGAGGAGCTCAACTTCTCGGGCCGGCGCATCATCCGCCCGGCCTACCGCGAGGTGAACGAAGGACAGCCCGTCTACGTACCGCTCGCCGAACGGTGACTCAAGCGGAACGTTATCGAACTGTTACCCGGACATGACTGTTATCACTTGCTTCCTGTCGTAAAGTTGCCTGCGGTCAATCTTGAAACCCTGGAGATGTCGTCGTGTCTGGATACGGGAGCAGAGAGGATATCCAGCACAATCTGGCGATCCTCTTCCTGGACGGTATGGTCTTCGCGCCGGCGATGACATTGATCTCGATCACGGCAGTCATCCCCTACTTTCTGCACCAGGCAGGCGCTACCACGTTCCAGATCGGGTTGGCGGCGTCTTCGGCATTGGTGTGCAACTTTCTGATCCAGCCCTTGTTCGTGCGCCTGGCGTCCGGTTCCCGGCACCCGCAGCGGACGTTCGGCAAGATCATGGTGCTGCAGCGCGGCATGTTTCTCGCGTTCGTACTTTGCATACCGCTGCTGGCCGGCCATGGCAATGTGCTGACGTGGGTGTTCCTGTTCTTCTGGGGCGTGTTCAACCTGTTCGTGGGGTCCTACGGCGTCTTCTACACCCCCTTGGTGCTGAAGATACTGCCGCCCAACCGGCGCGGTACCGTCCGCGGGTTCGGCAATGCCACAGGCATGCTGCTGAGCATCGGGGTGGCCGCGCTGATCCCGCCCGTCCTCAGCGGTATGGCCTTCCCGGTCAACTACATGCTGCTCTTCTCCATCGGCGCCGTGCTTCTCTTGGCCGACGCCTGGCTGTACTTCCAGGTGCGCATTCCCGGTGAGATGCAACAAGACGTGCCGGTGGGAGCGCTTCAGTACGTGCGACGCATGCCTGGAACCATTAGGCGCAACGCCCCTTTCCGCACCCTCGTGACTGCCTCCGTCTTCCTGGTGGTGCCCAACTCCCTGCTGGCCTACTACACCCTTTACGCCATCCGGGTCTTCCGGGTGGCAGAGCATCAGGTCGGCTTGATGGCGGTGCTGGCGGCCATGGCGTCGGCGGTGGCCTTCTTTGCCTTCGGAATCGCAGCCGACCGGTGGGGGCCGAGATTCGTTCTGCAAATCGCCGCCATCGCCGTCATCGCGGCGGGCGTCTTGGCCTTGGGAACCCACAGCCTGACGATGCTGTACGTGGCCTGGGTGGTGGCGAACTTCGGCATGAGCACCTATTTCGTGGCCTCCACGCTGCTGCTCGGCCTGGTGAGCCCACCGACACAGGTGACGCTGCATGTCGGCGTGCAGTCCGCGGTCTCGTTGGCCCTGTCCGCGCTCGTGGTGCTGCTGCTCGCGCCGTTATTGCAACGCATCGGGTTCATGCCGATGTTCGCCCTAGTGATTGTCTGCGGCACCATCAGCCTGATGGTCAACATGTTCGGCCTGCGCAAGCACCTGGCTGCGACGGCCAAGCCCACCCCGGTTATTCATGCCGAGGCTCCGTGCAGTGTGCCAGCGTAAGCGCTGCTCGGACCGCTATCCCCTATTCGCGGCTTGCCTGATGAACGCCGCTATGTCGGACGACAGCGCCAGGCGGGACGGCTCATGGACGTACATCATGTGGCCGGCTGGGTACGTGTGGGTCTTGATGCGGGCGCGGGCCGATGACGGTATGCACATCTGGTGCAGCGAGTAGTCGATGGCCTCGACCGGCACGCCGCCGTCGTACCGTCCCATGGCCACGAACACGGCTAGATGCGGGTTGGCGATCATCGCCTCGGCCAGCTTGCCGGCGACGTCCACTGCCTTGCCTTCGAACTCCTTGAACGACCAGGGGTTCACCTTCTCGGTCATCACCTCGTACGCCGCGTCGTTGTGGTACTCCAGCTCGGCGAACAAGTAGTGGTGCAGCGCCGCCGCGTAGGGGCCGAATGTCGCTGTCATCAGCGGGTCGTACGGCATCTGCTCGTGGACGTAGTTGTCGGCCGGGCCTGTGAAGCGCGTGTCGAGGCGTCCGGTGACCAGACGTCGGGACCGTAGGAGTTCGGCGTACACGCGAGTGTGCTCCAGGCGCAGGTTGGCGCGGTCGACGTAGTCCTCGCTGAGCCCGCAGATGGCCGCGACTTCCTTGACGGCGGCGGCCCGCGCCTTGGCGTCGATCGCTTGCCCGCGGCTCAGAACGGTGCGGTACTCGTCGGCGTAGTCGCGGGCGCGGGCGACGGCCTGGTCCAGCGTGCGATCGGGCAGCAGCCCGTGGTAGTGCGCCGTGGCCGCATACACCGGCAGGAACAGCGGGTCGGGCAGCAGCGAGCCGGCGTCCTCGTACAGCGCATCCATGTTCAAGGCCGGCGACACCAGGATGACGCCGTTCAGGTACATGCCGAAACGGGTCTGCAGGTACTCCGCCAGCGCGGCTGCCCGGGTTCCGCCGTACGACTCGCCGGCCAGGAACTTCGGGCTCATCCATCGGTCGTAGCGGGTGGTCCACAGGCGGATGACCTCGCCCACCGACTCCAGGTCGCCGGTGAACCCGTGATAGGGCTCGGCCTTCTCGCCCTCGGCAGCCCGCGAGTAACCGGTGGACACCGGGTCGATGAACAGCAGATCGGTGACGCGCAGCGCCGTCTCAAGGTTGTCCAGCAGCCCGAACGGCGGTGGTGTGGGATCACCGACGTCACCTGAGTCCACGCGGCGCGGCCCCAGCAGGCCCAGATGAAGCCACACGGACGACGACCCGGGGCCGCCGTTGAACGCGAACGTCACTGGGCGGGTGGTGACGTCGGCATCGTCCAGGGCATAGTACGTGACGGATACCTCGGCCCGGGCCTTGCGGCCGTCATACTTGCCGTCCTTGACGATCTCCTCGCGCAGGACGACCCGTCCGGCCGTCGCCGTGTAGGCGAGCTCACCGTCCGTCGTCTTCAGTTTGTGGTGCGTCACCACGAGGTCGTCTTTGGGCTCCGGACGGGGTGCCGGCGCGGTCTTGGCGTCGGTTGCAGGTACGGTTTCGGTGTTCTGCGTGGGCTGTTCATCGGTCACACGTCGAGCCTATCGCTTCTGGCGCATCGCTTCAGCCTAACCAGTTGACTCCCGTGTGTGTAATGTGTTGCCAGAGCTCAGGAGGGCCATGGCGAACTACGCAGACAAGGACGTCGCGGTCGCGGCGCTGAGCGACAAGTCAACATCGGCGCGCGATCTTGCCCGTATCGCCATCCTGCACCCCAGCTTGTTGCCGCAAGTCGCAGCACATCCGAATGCGGACCCAGAAGTTCTCGCCCGCGTGATGGAGAACGTCCGCACCCCGCCGCCCGAACCGGTAACACCAGTGCATGAGGATACCGACGAGCCGGCGCCGTTCGACCGTTTTCCACAGCCGGATGAGGACGTGCCCGCACAAGCGCCGCGCGTTAACAGGGCGGCCATTGTCCTGGTTGCAGTATTCGTGGCTCTATTTCTCGTCGTCATGTGGGCAGCAACGCGGACGGGCAGCGGTGGCGGCATGTCACAGAAGCAGTTCGAGAGGCTCGTCAACGTCGAGTGGAAGGCTCATTTTGGTGGCACTCCCACCATCTCAACCACAGTCGGAGGCTGCTTGTCGAGCGCTCGGGCGCAAGCCGAAACCAGCCTCGGGACGCTTTACCTTGCCTCGTCCGCCGGCTCATTGACCAACGCTGCCGGCAATTATTGGCATTGCAGGAACGTCGTCTCCATAACCGACTATGTCGGCAGCCGTACGGCCTATCACGGTGGGGTCACGATGCAGATCGACTCGTGGGCACCGCTCATTTTGGTCCCGGAGTTTCAGAAGAACGAACCCAACGTCGACTACTACCTGTTGATGTACAAGAACGTCGGGCTGGCGCTTGGTGCGACTCAACGATCGAATGCCGAGGCGACCGCCGATCGCTTCAAGCAGGCCGTCGACGCAGCAATGCAGTAGCTCCACTGGATAAGCTGATGTCGGGAGGCAGAGATGCCAGCTAGGCAAAGATTCACAAAGCGGGGTGCCAGCCCCGCCACTCATCAACAGGTTGAGCAGAGCGAACACTCAGGCGCGCGCCTGAACTGGCTGCGGGCCGGAGTGCTGGGCGCAAATGACGGCATCGTGGCGACGTCCGGCCTTGTCATCGGCGTGGCTGCTGCCGGCGCCGGCAATCTGGCGATCCTGACGGCCGGCCTAGCCGGACTGGCGGCCGGTGCGTTGTCGATGGCGGCCGGCGAGTACGTGTCCGTCAGCACCCAGCGCGACACCGAGGCGGCGCTACTGGCCAAGGAGCGTTGGGAGCTCGAGACGTTCCCCGACGAGGAGTTCGACGAGCTGGCCGGGCTGTACGAGGCCAAGGGTCTGACCCCCGAGTTGGCTAAGACGGTGGCCGAGCAACTGACGGCCCATGACGCGCTGGCGGCCCACGCTGAGGCCGAACTCAAGATCGATCACGAGGAACTCGTCAATCCATGGCACGCGGCGCTGGCTTCGATGTGCTCGTTCATCGTCGGTGCCGTGCTACCGCTGCTAGCGATCATGCTTGCCAGCGGGGTTGTCAGAGTGCCCATTACTGTGGTCGCAGCTGCCGCCGCGTTGGCCTTGACCGGCTGGATCAGCGCCTGGCTGGGCAAGGCGAGGATCGCCACTGCTGTGGCCCGCAACGTCGTCGGAGGCCTACTGGCCATGGGTGTCACCTACCTCATCGGCAGCCTGGTGGGCATGCACCTGGCGTGAGTCTGGAAACGGTGGCGGCGCTCACTGGACGGCGAGGAAGTTGGCTAGGATCGTGCATCCGCAGGGCGTCAGGATCGACTCTGGGTGGAATTGGACTCCGAACACGGGCATGGTGCGATGACGCACCGCCTGGATCTCTTCGTCGTCCGATATCGCTGTGACAAGCAGTTCCGTCGGAAACGACGCCGGATCGGCGGCCAGGGAGTGGTAGCGTCCGACGATCATCGTCTCGGGCAGGCCGGCGAACAGCGGGTCCGGTGCCACGACGCGTATCGGCGATGCCTTGCCGTGCATCAACATGCGGGCATGCGCGATGCGTCCACCGAACGCCTCGCAGATCACCTGATGCCCGAGGCAGACCCCGAGGATCGGTATCGATCCGGCCAGTCGGCGAACCGCGTCGAGAGAGATACCCGCGTCCTTGGGATACCCCGGCCCCGGCGAGATGACCAGGTGGGACGGCCGCAGCTCGGCCAGCGCGTCAACCGTGATCGCGTCATTGCGGAACACTCGCATATCGTCCGAGCTCCCGAGCGCCTCGCCGATCATCTGGTACAGGTTGTAGGTGAACGAGTCGTAGTTGTCGATGATCGCGATCATGATTCATGCACCCCGATCGCGTTCAGGACGGCGCGCATCTTGTTCAGGCTCTCGTCGTACTCGAGCTCTGGCACCGAGTCGGCGACTATCCCGGCGCCCGCCCGGACGTACACGTTGCCGCCCTTCTTGTAGGCGAGCCGGATCGCTATACAAGTGTCCATGTCGCCGGTGGTCGCGATGTATCCGATGGCCCCGCCGTAGACGCCGCGGCGGACCTGTTCGAGGTCGCCCAGGATCTGACAGGCCATCACCTTCGGCGCCCCCGACAGCGTGCCGGCCGGCAGCACAGCCGCGATCGCGTCCAGCGCCGTCAGGCCGTCGCGCAGCGTCCCCGTGACGACCGAACCCAGGTGCATGACGTGCGAGAACCGCAGCACGCTTAGGTACGAAGGCACGGCAACACTGCCGATCTCCGCGATGCGGCCGATGTCGTTTCGTCCCAGATCGACCAGCATGTTGTGCTCGGCCAGCTCCTTGGCGTCGGCCAGCAGTTCGGCCTCCAGGGCATCGTCCGCCTCCGTCGTCGATCCGCGTGGACGAGTTCCGGCAAGGGGGAACGTCGTCACCTGCCGTCCGGACAGTTTGACGAGCGTCTCCGGGCTGGCGCCGGCGAGTTCCAGTTCGTCCGATGCGAAGTAGAACATGTACGGGCTCGGGTTGGTGCGTCGCAGCAGTTGGTAGGTGTCGAACAGCGACCCTGTCGCCGGCGCGCGCAGACGGTTCGACAAGACGACCTGGAAGATGTCGCCATCCGATATCCGTTGTTTCGCTTCTTTGACGACGTCGCAGAACCCGGCGCGATCGAACAGTGCTTCGACGTCGCCTGTCGTCTCAAGTGGAGGCATGTCGGCCAGGGGCCCGGACGTGACCAGGCGCGCCATGTCTTCGAGCTCGCGGATCGCCCTCGAGTAGTTCTCGGCGACGGCGTCGAGCTTGATCGTGACGACGAGAAACACCTCGCCGGTGCTGTTGTCGAACGCGATCACATGATCGAACAACATGAGGTCGACATCGCGGAA
>JGI20166J26741_11581696_pt1 | contig 11854 bp, 4 predicted proteins | sample TergutCu122P5_FD_26741 | JGI IMG/M metagenome (IMG submission 26741) | reverse complement strand
CTGTTTTGATTCAGGTGTGATATGGGAAACCCATGTCTCATCTCCTGTCACAATATGGCTCAACATGCCGTCTTCTTCCTTGTGATAGCACATCAGAAATATCAAGGCACACGAAACAAGCTGTTTTTTGTGCTCCTCTGTGAGCATCTTGGGCACCCATCGTGCACACACTTTCCGATTACCCAAATGACTGCTGACAATGTCATAGAGTCCTTGAAATCTGAGAAAAGTGCAGGGACAGATCAGAAATTGTGAAACGTCTGTCGTCACGCACTCTTTCGTTGACCTTACGCACCAAATCATCATTCACCAAAGAGGGACGCCCATTTCGCGCCTCATCGTGCACCTTCTCTCATCCTTCATTGAACATCCGAACCCATTTTCTAACCATGCCATCACTCATTCCATTGTCACCATACACTTGAAAGGTCTGGTGATGAATCTCACTTGGTAGCACATTCCTGGCTTTCAAAAAACGAATTACATATCGTATTTCACAGTCGGCGGCCCCTTCAATTGTCTTAAACACGTTTAACACACAGAAACAAACATAAAAATAAAACAAATTTCACGAAATGGCGTCTGTGGCTTCTCAATTGATAGAGGAAGTCACTGCACATGTGCAAAGGGACAGTCTCGAGGATGCGCGAGAAATATGCGCAGACGGTACTTACTTTCTGAATAACCTTCGTAAATTTAGTACTCTCTCTTTAAAGTTTTCTTATAAGTTTATTTTGCAAATGTGTTGTAATTAATACTAATGCATTAATTTTTTTTATTTTGTACAGAAGCTGTAAAGTAGTCTTTCACATTCTTCATATCAGTTATAAAAGCCATAATTTTGTCAAGTGGCATGTTACTTTACCATGAGCAACTCCTCATCTGAGCTGCACATAGAATTAGACTGATCTGTATAGCTCATAAGTACATTATTTTTTTGCACCACTTTGTAGTGTGGAATATTATATTCTGGTTGTTTTATCCAGCATCTGGGAATACCTGATAGATTTATCAAGAACTAAGAAGACAACAATCATCATCACCACTCATTACATTGACGAGACCCGGCAGGCTAACACGGTAAGTGTAGGATGTGGAACCTCACATTCATTTCATTCTCTGTCAAATATATAGATCATTGAAGATCATTAGGTATTAAGTAATATGAAATCTAAGATATAGATTATACCATTTTCTATTAAAATTTGGGCAAATCTGAATCACTTTTCACTGCAATTGTTTGACAGGGATACTAGTATATAATTTCTGTATGAATTAAAAAAAGTGTCCCTTTTCGGAGCTATTGACATTCAGGGATGTAAGTAGCTTTCAGAACTGGGTAGATGTTAATATGTTGGTTGAACCCAGGAAATGATAAACATGTGTAATAAGGGAATTAGAAAGTTATGGACAATTAAAAATTTAGAGATACTGCAGTTGCAGAGGCAGGCCCATTTGTTTGTACATTTAATTCCTATATGTCTTTGTCATACTGCTTGAGATAAGGCAAGGCAAATGTGGCTGAGAATGTAGGTGTGCAGTACTAAGTCACACTTGAGCAAACTTGATTTATCTTGTAGGTATTTGCTCTTCTGGAATCTGTGAGGTGTAGCTTGATAGTTGATATTTGGTATTTGGTTGCCTTGAATAATCTTGTGTTTCCGCAACCTTAGAATTACTGGTTAGTGGCAGCAGACCCAAAGGTGACCTCGCTTGAGATGACATACCGAACCAAGTGTTAATGTTGAAAGCAGAAGTGTGGTTTGCATAAAATATGATTGGATTTCAGAGATATTTAAGGAATGTTACTCATTACCCCGCCCAGTGATGGAAAAGGCAACAGAAGGAGATAAAAGCTTACAGAGTGCAGAAGTGGCCATTGAGGTTTAGTTGCATCTTTTGTTTTCTCTTGTTTAAGACGGTTATGTTCTTAATTATGTAACTGCTGCTGCATCCTGATATTTTGCAGATTGGTTTGATGAGAGGTGGGAAATTCCTTGCTGAGCAATCGCCTGAGGAGCTGTTAGAAACACACATGTGTGACACTCTTGAAGATGTGTTCCTCAAGTTGAGCAAATTACAAAACCAAGGCAAGCGCCGGCGCAGCAGTTACATGCTTGAAGTAATGGGACCACCAAAACCAGAAGAGGTTAGTTTGCTTACAAATATTAATTGTGTTTATATCTGGGGCTTAGGAGTGAATATATCAGGAGATCAGGAGCGAATAATTGGTAGCAGTCTTTGTATCTTGGAATGTTTTTTGAATGTCTAAACTTCAGGCTGAAATAATTTGGTGACTCAGAAGTATTCTGTAAATTGCAATGCGAAAATGTGCTTTCATTGTATATGAACTAATTGTTATTTAGTGCAGACTTTAATGTGTAGCCATGAATTTGATCACCATGTTTATCTGTCTATTCACATTTCAACTCCTTTGTGCTCACTGGATTTAGTATTTGTGTCTGCACTGATTTGTCAGGTGTATTTTGTACTGGTGAGTAACAATCCATAACTACAACGTTAATGAACCTGAAATACATCCTCATAAAAATTCTTTGATTGTAATAAGTTGTTATGCCAAAATTAGTAGGAAATAAAATATGCAAACTTAATAACATCTACAATGTTACCGTATTTACTTGAATGTAAAACGAGGTTTTTTCCTTAAATTTGGCCCTTGTATATGTGAGTTAAATTTGAGTATGAAGCACCAATCTGGACCGCAGCAAAGTGGATTGCTCTGAACCGGATCATGTGGAATCAAACCAAGCCCTGCATCACCAAATCATGGTGAGATCTGCACCTTTCTGAGATATTATACAGCGAAGAGTGGTAATTCCATACCAATGTTTCGGAAAGCTGGCTATTTCTGTTTTCACGCAAAGAAGCATGTAACCTCATAGACCATCTAGATAACAGATAATCTAGTATCCTTACCTCAAGCTACTATCTCTTACTGAAAACCACACATCGTCTGCTAGGCAGCCAAATAGTAACTGGTTAAGATATGCACCTGAGAACAGATCTGGTTCTAGGGCAGTAACAAGAAAATGGCTATTGAAAAATTAAGAATGAAATAGAAGACCAAAATTAACCTGGACCAATCCAAAAACTATAAAGAGAGCCATGATTTCAAATTGAGCAGACCACAGGCACGACACAAAAATCCAGAACACATGTATTTAAAATCTTAACATCACCACAGTCTGTGGAGAAAATTTTGAATCTTTATGGCTTTAAATAAGTTTATAAACCAAGAAATTTAAAAATGCAGTATTTAGTCAATGCAGACCATAACAGCATGGCAGCGCATCTCACCAGAAGTGAATGTGAAGGGTTTTTTAAGAAGTGCTGCATGTCCAATGCAGTGGATGGGACTGATGATGTTATGCTCTGGAATGGCAGGGAAGGAGGTGGGAACTTGAGGAGTTAGTGTGAGGAAGATGAAGGCACTGATTGTGAAGATGGAGACAGCGACACTGATTGGTAAAAGTAGATAGATTCTGACATGCTTTTTGTGTTAAGTGTATGAAAGTAATAGGAAAATATTTTTTCTTAGCAGATATTTTATTTTTTTTGGGGGGGGGGGGAAGGGGGCATCTTAGATTTGGATAAATATGTTTTCCCTTGACAGACATGTTTTTTTGAGGGGGGGTTGTCTTAGATTAGAGTCATCTTGCATTTGGGTAAATACGGTATTTGAAACTTTATGTGGCGTATAATTTACCAAATGACAGGGAAATGTATTTTTTTATTTACCCCATATTAACACCACAGTTTATGAACACGTATGCTGAAATATCTTTATAGTTGATAAGCTATGTCAACAGCAGTTTTGTTTTCACATTGACTGTCAAGAACAATGGCAGATAGAAAACTGCTCAGAAAACTTCTGGAAAATGTGTCTATTCTTAATTATTATATATCTTTAGTTATCTTTACATTTTAGTAGATTTAAAAATATAAATAGTTGCAGTTTTGGGGCATCCTTTATTTCTTGAATTTGATTTATTTTTGGAAGATGAAGCCTCTGAGGTCTTAATTTAACGTGTTGGCTGTTACCTTTGAAAATTGTATGACTTTAAGTAAATTGGTTGATTGCCATAACTAGTGTGATGTTTTGAAAGCTGTTTAATAGTAATATGTGTTTTTGAAAAAGCAATCATGCTGGGTGTTTTCTTCTCCAACTATGTCATTATCTTTATCATAGTTCTTTGTCCTAATGTAGGGGCCTTCAGCATTTGATACAACTTCAGAAATCAGTGGTGAATATGGAGACAGCATAAGTCTCTCCAGCAAAGATGTGAATCCGATGACCAGTGTAAGTTGTCCTCATTCTTCGTTACTTCTGCAGAAACTGTTTGTTTTCCAGCTACAAAGTCGCATTATTTGCTGTGACCCTGAACTTTCAACATCAGCTTCCGTTCTAACTACTACAGTATCATCACTGCTGGGTGCTGGAATAATGATGGATCATGTTATTTAATGCAACATGTTTTTCTACTTCATCATCACTTGATGCTTTCCTTTTGGTGCTGTGACACCCATCTCATGCTGCTAAAGATCATACATTTTATCACTGCAGTTTGTATTTTCATGAAATCAAGGGATGATTTCTGCAGTATATTTGAACACAACATAGCCTCTTTTCAAAAATCATGCTCTTACATTCTGCATTCCACTTTCTGTAACAAGAACTACGAGCATTTCTTCAGCATACTCTACTAACGCTAACAGATGGCTTATCATTTTGTGTATTTGATTTTTGATTTACATTTAATGAGTACTGATGCTTGCCTAACCAATAAATATACCAATAACTATACCAGTAACTATTTTGGATTATATCTATCCTATTTCTCAGAGCAGCACAGTTACCATCAAGCATGTTAGATAAGCAGTTGGTCATTGTGTGAATCATTCAGTAATGCTGTATCTGCTACAGAGGTTATTTAAATTGTGGTGTTCTGGATCATCACACCATGTTGACTTGTAGGTGGTTACTGAAATTTCTAAGAAGTATGCTGTTTCCATCTTCTTGAGAGAAATACCACAACCTGAAGTTGGAAACAGCAGGTCCCTTTGAAGAGCACTGGGTTCTTGTTTGTGGGTGACTGGCCAGGAAGCTTTCATTTTATTTATTTACCATGAAAGCTGCAAATCTTCCTTTGAAACATTGGAAACCACCTTGAGGACCTCATGGTGTCATTACCCAGAAGGAAACATTCTAGATGTTGTTGTAGTTCATATTTTTTACATGATATTTCTGGGGTTACTAAATTGAGAAAGATGAGATGGAAGAGACGAGGGTGTAAATGAGAACTGCATAGAATATTTTGGTCAGAAGACATATGATACCTGGAGGTTTGTCTTTGACAGACATAGGAACTGTATAGTATATGAAGCCTGCCTTTTCCAAGAGTTTTTAGTCCATATTTGCTCCAGCAGCAAAGATTACCTTACTTTATAGGAGAGTGTCAAAGTGCCAACCACCAGCTTCTAAGCCGATGATTCATCTACTGGAAATATTTCTCAGCACATACAGAATTCTTGTCTTGAAATATTCAATTTCTCTTTGGTTACTGTCTGTCAGTTCTTATGATATATCAATTTCTCTTCAGTACTTGTCTTTCAGGTCTTGCGATGTACGCAGATCATTCACATAATTTCTGAATATCAGTTCCCTCACAAATGACAGTCACACACATTCAAATCTGGAAATGTAGGAGGGCATAATTTTGTACAGCATAGTGTCAGAATTAGCAGAGTGTAATGGTAGGCATTTACTGTTTTGTAAAAGCATAGACCCTGTGATGTTTCATGTGCGCACTGTAAAAGACTCGTAATTTAAGGTTCTTTAAAGGAAATTATGAATTGCATATGGATTTTCAGAACACAAATATCTACTTTTGTGGTTTATTGCAATCTTGTTTAATGTAAAACAGGCTCCATCTGAGAAAGACATGTGTTCCAAATTGAGATATCCAGTGGTTACTAATTTTTTAAACTGGCTGGTGTACAACTGTCTTGCTTCTGAAGCTAGAGGAAAGAGTTTGGGTTATAGGATCATAGTTTTATATCGCATAGTTTTAATAGGACCATAGTTTTATATGGGCATAGTTTTAATGGACCATAGTTTTATATGGGCATAGATTTAAAGCCTTGTGCTCTGTGAGCTGAGGACATTGTACCTCACTTGAGTTAAACTGTAACATTTTCATATTTTCTTTCTGTTCAGCACCCAACCACCCATTTGAAATATTTCCATTACTATTTGCTGTTTTTTGGGGGGTACATGTCAATGTTGGTGTAGCATATATTTTACAAAATTCTGTTTTTTGTTTCCCATAACACATACTTTGCATACATTTGTATGAAACACAAAAGATGATAATGCAATATTTGGCAGTCCAGCCTTGAATCAGCCAGCTCATACATCTCTAACCTCGATTCGGTGCTTAAAGATATATGTTAAGCTGCCAAAACCCTGGTCCACTGCCACGTTAGCAATGTGGATTTCATGGTGTACAGAAGTGCAGTGGGGCTTATTTTCCTGTCAGCACATTTTTTTTTCCTGTTTAAATCAATGGTCTTTATTCTTCTGTCATCAGGGACTGGTATATTAAGAGCACTTGATGCTGCAGTACAACTTCGCTATAATTTTTAACTAATTCATCCCCATTGTGTTTTTTAAATAGACAAAGATATATAAGAAATTCAGTCAAACACAACCACATATTTAGTTCAAAATCAGCATAGATTTAGTTCAAGTCAGCTACATGTTTAAGTCATACATGGACATCATCAGGCTGGCCATAAAATAGAAAATAACTGTACTTATTTTCTTTCTTGTGGCCAGCCTGATGATGATCATATATGCTTGAACTATGTAGCCTGACTTGAAGTAAAACTAAGCTGATTTGAACTAAATATACAGTTGTGTTTGACCAAATTTCTTATATGTCTCTGACATATTTCTGCAACATGAATTATTATGCAAGGTATGAGGTACTCATGGCAGTAAGTAGGAAGATAACTGTCTTTTTTTTTTCTATTTACTTACTCGCAAATCGATAATCAAAGTTGTAAAACCTACTGGATATAGAACAAGTCTAAATGAATTAAATGTACATGCAAAACAGTTGTTAAGAAAAATTACAATGAATTACATTATTACAAATTATAAATTTATATAAGACACAATATTTTGAATGCATGATAAGATATGTAAAATTAGGAAACAGAATAGGAAAACAAACAATAATTTTTTACTAATTAAAAAATTGAGGGAAATCTGATACATAATTATTATATATAGGATGGGCGTAGTTTTTCCTTTTAACATTAAAGTTTTCATCTAGTGAACATACTGGATTTTTATGTCAAAAATATTTAAGGCTTTTGTATTTCTTTTTTAATTTTTAAAAATGTGATACTATATAATCTCACTGAAACTTATCAGTGCTTTGGAGGATAGTAATGTCTCCATCATCAGAGAAGAAGAAAAGGACTGTTAATTTTTTAAGAAAGAAATCTCATAATTGAGTATTTACTGTTCTGGATATTTTGGGTAGGCATTGCTTTTTGTCACTTTTTTTTCAGTTTATTTTCCATCTTTGAGCTTTATTTTGCTTTTTCTTCTGAAGCCCAAATGTCCCTGCCATGACATGCTTTTCTGCTCTCTTATAACTCTTAGTGCAGATAAAACAATGAGGCAATTAAAAATTTTTGAGGGGTCTTTATGGTGACTCAACTATGAATGGCAAGGGAGAAGAATTTCTTGAGTTGGTCTTTTATTTCAGGGAATTTCACTGATGAAAATTAGAAACAGTCACAGCTTCTCTCAATCTGTGTCATTTATATTTGGTTCTGGATTGTAACCTGTGAAATATGTGACAAACTTATAATGGAATATTAAAGTTTTTCATATTTTCCATGCCTTAGACAGTTATTAATGAGTCCCACAAAATGCACTTATAGTTTCAGCTTGTGCATGTTTAAAACATAGTGAAAGTTTTATATATATAGGAATATTATTTAATACTTGCAGAAATAAAATTTTTATTTGCAGTAAAACATAAGGTTTGCATTCAACTGTTTATTGCATTTCTTCAATCCAGTTGAATGAATGCAGTCCATTAAGTTTGATTATAATGTATGTTGTCTAAGTGAACACATTATGAATACAGAAGAATGGACTGGATTCATTTGACTCAGTAGTTGGACCAATGATGGGATCTAGCGACAAGGGTTCCATAAAAGACAAGGAATTTATTTACAAGCTGAGCACTTACTGAGTTTATTAGAAAACTCTTCCATGGCACTAGTTGTACAGTTGGTTATTTTACTTGACAGTTTCTTGGTTAGATAAATGAATTGAATTGAATCGAATTGAATTTATTTGCATCCTGTGAATCCAAAATGGGTTAACACATTGGATGTAGAACATGTCAGGAATATATTACATACATGCATACATACAGTAGTAGCTGGTACAATACAACTGATAAAACTTAGTTCATTATTCTCTATTTATATTAAAGTATTATTTTACAGAGTAGAATGTGTAGGCATATAAATAATTCCTGAGGGCTTATTTAAATTGTTTACACTTATCACTTAAATTTTTGACACTTTATGGGAGGCTGTTAAGTACTTTTTTGTCAATATAATAGGTTCCTTTTTGATATAGTGATAAATTTAATGAAAGCAGGTGAAAGTTATATATTTGTCTAGTATTTATGTGATGGGCATCAGAATTTAATTTGAATTATTTCTGTTGTTAACCTCAGATAAGAGAAGTTATAGTATATATCGTCGAGAAGAATAAGATGGGTGGGTAATGTAGCACGTATAGGGGAGTGGAGAGGCATATACAGGGTTTTGGTGGGGAAACCTGAGGGAAAAAGACCACTTGGAAGACCCAGGCGCAGATGGGAGGATAATATTAAGATGGATCTTCAGGAAGTGGGATGTGAGGTCATGGATTGGATCAAGTTGGCTCAGGATAGAGACAGGTGGCGGTCACTTGTGAATGTGGTAATGAACCTTCATGTTTCATAAAATGTGGGGTATTTCTTGACTAGCTGAGAACCGGTTAGCTTCTCAAGAAGGACTCTGCTCTATGGAGTAAGTAAGTAAGTAAGTAAGTAAATAATTAAGTAAGTGAGTATGGATAGTATATATTGTGGTTGAAGAGGGAGAAAATTAAATTCTTAAATAACTTTATACGTGAGTCTCTTCTACTGCATCCTGTAATAACACCAATTATATTCTTTTGTGTTTTAAAAATGTTTGCACTATGTGAAGAGTTCCCCTAAAATATTAATCCACAGTTCATTATGGAACGAAAATAGGCATAGTAAATCATCTCCAGTTTTTCCTGTGACATAAAGGGCTTAACTGATCCCTTTACATAGCAGGCTGCACTTAATCATCAACAATGTTTGTTCAAAATGAATTTTCCCAGACAGGGTACTGTCTACATATATTCCAAGAAATTTTGTACCATAAGCTTTAGAAATTAATTTGTTGGCTTAAATAATGACCAGATCAATTTGAGGACTATTTTTAGTTGTAAATTGCATGAAATGGGTTTTATCAAAATTCAGTGAGAGTGTATTGGATTTGTACCATTTATGGATTCAGATTCAATTTTTATGTCATTTTAAAACCTTCAAGATTAGAATTGCTAAACATAATACTAGTGCTGTCTGCAAATAAAATTGGATTAGATTTTCCAATAATAGTTTTTGATGAATCATTCATGTAAAGAAGAAAAAGTAAAGGACCTGAAATTGATGCTTGTGGAACACCATGTTTTATAACTCCCTAGTCTGAAAATGTTAGTTTGCTTAGCTGAGTGGTTAGTTCCGTAATAGTTGAAATTTTCTGGTGGCAAAAAATGTTGTTGGGGTTAGATGTGCTCAAATCCGTCACAAAATAAATCAGTTGCATTCCTGATTGTATCATCTGTACACATCACTATGTCAGTAGATATGTGGAACAAGATGGTTAGTATAATTAAAAGCGAACTTGTCTCATGCTCTGTGCTCCACAGAGTGAATTAGATATGCCACCAGAAGAAGGAAAAAAATGGGGTCTGATGGATTATCTCCTGTGTCTGTCACCACACAGAATGAAGGCCGTCATATGGAAGGACTTCTTGTGGATGTGGAGGAATGTTCCGTGAGTATTTTCACTGTGGAAATTTTCCACTGATTTCCAGCACAAGCATAAAGTGAAATGGGCTGCACACCTTGTAAAAACATTTGTGAGTTTCTTTGAATATATGTTATTGTTTTAGAATGTTACTGATTGAAGATTGCCCAATACTGCTGCAGCATGCATTCATGAAATTGGTACTTCAGTCTTTATTATATACAGTAGGGATCAGCAAGCAGCCTTTTGGGTTCATGGTCAGTGTATAGAGTTCTCATGTATTGAGGTAGTTGTATAGTGTAAACAAGGACAGAAAATTTGGTTAACTGTCAGAATACAGCAATGTAATTAGTATCTTTCTGATGAATCCAAGCAAGAGCCAGTCCATTTTCTTATATTCTGACAGCTGAAATCTGAGAACACTGAATGTGAAGGTCACAATATTCTGGGCTGACACACTACAGTTGGTAGAATTAGGGGAATATATGAGATAATCAGTAGTGTAGGAATTTTATTGTACAGATCATGGAAGAGCATTTATGTGGGTGTTAGAGAAGTAGGGTTGGAATTTATGGACTGGATTAATTTGGTTCAGGATAGGGGCCAGTGATGGTCTCATAAAGATTGAGGCTGTAGACTCACTGAAAATTGTTATACATGTATATCTGTCAGACTGCACGTTGTTATATCGAGTGGACTATGATTGTATTATCTGTCACAGAATTTTACATTAATGTTACTGTAGTTTAATAAGGGACATGTTTGTTGATATATTCACGATCTGTTCAGAAATCAGTGATCTCAGAGCCACTGGGAGTGGGAAGACCCAGACTGTGATATTCAATTTGCTGTTGAGGTGGACAGAAGTGAATACATGTTCACTTTTTGTATGATGTTTATCATTAGACTGCTATAATGCAGTTTCATTTTTTTTTTTTTTGCCATGCTACATCCCAAATTGTGTCTAGGCTGCCTCATTTTGGAAGTTTCTAGATGACACAGAATTAGACACACACACACACATACACACATAAGTAAGACTCCTCTGAATGAGTGATCTGCCTGTCTCAATGGCCAGGCCATTACCTTCACAACATGTGACAAACACAAGAGATGAATGCCCATGTCCTCTGTGGGATTCGAACCCGTGGTTTCAGCACTCAAGCCACTGCAGAACCATGCCCTAGACCGCATGGCCACCAGGATAGGCGTGCAACATCTTATAAACTGTAAATTAAATTCTGATATCCTAGGTTTACATAACCAAAATTAAATTTGTCATAAGAGTTCTTCATTATAATAATTTGTAGACGTTGAATATAACAAGTTATTGTATCTTGGATTTAAGTGTTCTAGATTAAATTAATCCTGTTTTTCATTTTTAATGTCATGAAGTTGAATTGTATTCATAGAAACATTACTATAAAACCGAAATCAAAAGCACCATATGCTATGCAAGTGAAATTTGGACTGTGCCCAGTTACATGAAAATGGCTTTCCAATAGAAAACATGTAGAAGAATATGCGGTTCAGTGCAGGAAAATGCACACTGGAGACTCCACTATAATAAAAATATCTATGTTTTATGTAAGGATATACAGGGTGTTTCACGACTTGTGGACATTACTGCAGGAGGTGATTTCCTAGGTCTTTGTGATCAAAAAAGTTCATATAAACATGTGTCCGATTTTGG
>JGI20166J26741_11581363_pt1 | contig 11857 bp, 7 predicted proteins | sample TergutCu122P5_FD_26741 | JGI IMG/M metagenome (IMG submission 26741) | reverse complement strand
TTGTGGCTTCACTCTCTCAAGGTCGCACAGCTGCTGCGCAGTGCGGCTTGTTTACATACAAATCAGTCCTGGTCATATTTGAACCACCTTGTAGTATGTTCGTTACATTTTGCGTTTGCTTCAAATCGGACAAATGCAACGGGCCTTTGCAATCACAAGACGTTTTGGCTAGCCCAAGTGTGTATTTCTGAACTCTTCTGAGGCGTAAAGCAAATATTTGTCGGACAGGAAGCAAAGGTTTCGAAAACATGCGGTAGAGGAGAATAACGTATCTTACGTCCGATACTTTATTCCCCCCCCCCGTTAAAGTTTGCGTTCTCGCAGATAACTAAAGAGAGGGTTGCTGGGGTAACATTATCAAATTTCCTATAAGGGACCTCAAACCCGTTCGCAACGTATGCATATTCTTCCCGTCCGAAAACAAGAAGAAATTCTGATTGCGATTGGAATGATTTCAAGGAAGGCGTTTTATCCTTTTACTGTAGTGTTCTTTTACAGAACAAATTGGAAGCAAAGGCCTGCTTTAAGTAAGCTGTATACATACATATGCATATATAAAAATGTATTTGTATATGTGTACATAGGTGTATACCATACATAATTTTACTTCGGTTGACGTCATGGTTAGTGAAGAGTGACGCTTTCACGTTTATTGTCTAGTCATTCAATGTGCTCGTAGTTTCTTATTTCTCTCTAACTTCTGTGTGTCCATTAACAGTGAATGGCTGCGTGTAAATACATTTTGCTTGTCAGGACAGAAGAGTTTATTTTTGCCTTATTTGTTTGTAGTTCACATAATTTCAAGCATATGTATAAGTCTGTCTGAAGTGGCAGGACATATTTAATCCTTATCGGTCCAATGTCGAGTTAAAATGAACAGCGCCATCCGTTGTACCAGGTCAGACGTCGAGCTCTGGTCGACACTCTATTATTTTATAGTGTTTTATGTTTGTTTTTCCTAAGCTTCTGCGATTTGGTGGCTGATTTTGAAATGTGTGGATTAGAGATTTTCTGGAAAATTAATTGGGACCAGACTGTTGGAATTCACAACAAGAATTTGAATTGCCAAGAGTTAAGATATCTTCACTTACCGCTGTTTTGCGTGATGTCATCCATCTTGCGCCGTGTACAATGGTGACTCCAATGTGCAGTCATTAATTTGCAATCTAGAGGTAATAACAACACGACCGCAACAAAATTCTTACATTACGCATACATTAACGAAATCTTGTAAGAATGTGATAAAAAATGGGCTAGATTACTGGATAGCGGTATAGTGTGCTATATGCAGGTACAGCAGCTTTTCTCTGAAGCATCCAGGCTCTTCCAAAGTGAGTTTTCCAGAGAGTGCGATCTAGTGTATCCTCTTTCGATTTCCAGCACTCTCCCTTTATTTAAGATCACCCAGTATCTGCTTACGGTTTCTTCCTCGTCTTTCCTTCACTTCCATTCCTCCTCCTACCCTTCCTTCAATAACGTGTTTTAGAAGGCAAGATGTGACCGATCAAGTTTGCCTGCCTTCTGTTTTTTTCATCGATTGACCGTTTATTCATGGTTAATTACCCACACTGCTACTAGTTCATAATTGTAAAGACGAAGGGCAAACAGCTCGTGAATACTGAATTTTAAAAATGTAAGAGAAAGCTGTATTTGTCCAATTTGAGGTAGCATTCTTGAATTTGCTGGGGGGGACGGAGGAAAGCCAAGAAAAAGTCTTATAGGGTAGCTAGTCTTTGGACCGAAGTGCAAATTCCGGACCTCCTGCACAAGAAACAGACTTTCCTAGTATTCGAATGTGACTTCCGGTAATAGGTGCAATGCATGGACCTATGCTAGCGCTACCTTCACATGTTTGTCGCATTTTGCTTAATTTATTGCATGCAAATTTTAATTGAATTTACTTTACATGTGATCAAATTAATTTAAACTTTGTTGTGAGCACTTAAACGTGGTAAAGGTAAAGGTCAATTTCACCTTATAGCAGGACGTGAAGGCACAAAGGGGGAGGTTAGATATTGCTCTAATCTTTCTTTAACCACGTCGCTAGATGGGATGGGTGGTCAACGCCACTCCCCGGCCGCTATACCCTCGGGAAAGAGATTGGGTACCCATTGTACAGGATGCTGAGTGGACCCCTGGGCCGGTATGGGCCGTTGAGGAAAATCTCGCCCCCACCGGATTTCGATCCCCGGACTCTTCAACCCGTGGGGAATCGTTGTACCGGCTAATTATCCGGGCCTACAAAGGTAAATTTGTAAATAATATAACTGCTGTCTCCGTTCAGCTGTGTTTAAATATTAAGTAGGCCTGTTTGATCTTAATCATTACAGTTTAAGTTGATCTGCAGATCCCATAACCATGCAGAAACCGAATGTCTGCTGTTTGACCATTCCGAACACTAGCAAACCGCCACTGCCTGCAGACACACTCTGCGAAAGGTCTTCGACTTGAGCTGGCCACAAGGCTTCCTCATCTTTTCCAAACAAGGTAACTTGCTCACTGCAAGTTGATACGTTTCGGAATTTAAGATTTCGTATCCTTAACAATACATGACCTTTTTCAAAAAGTGTACCCCAGTACACGCAGCACTTCATGTGTGTGCCAGCAGTACCCTCTGTGTGATTGACGAATGTTCATAAACACTGCCTCGCAATGAACTGGCAAATATCTCAGCATCTGGAATTTTTATCAGACATTTCCTGCCGTAAATGCTTACCCCAGTAAAAATTCTTCAGCTTTTATGGTCCGTGCCTTGGACTGTTACAATCCAGGTACTGGTATTATGTTGTCCATATGCTTAAATACGCATCAAGCTATGAAGCCGTATGGGGCCTAAAATGTACTGCTGCATGCCTATATCAGGGGTGCAGAAATTTTGTATTGGTCTAGAAGCCACCTCGCAATTTTAGACACCAGAAGGGTCATAAGAAGCAAGTTCCTTGCTGAGGAAGACCCACAAATATTACTTGCCACAATACAAAGTTTACTCGCCACGGCGACATGTTGTCTAGGATTTATGCAACACCCTACTACACGATTGAGGTAAGTGGGCAGATTCAAGCCTCAGTCGCTTTAACCCGGAAGAAGGAAACCCCGTTTTCTATTGGATATGGAAGTTGCCTATGGCAATAGGCTGTCTATACACTGAGTGCAAAAAATAACATAACTGTAGCAAATAAAACAAACTGTGTGATCTTGCCAAAGCACATCAATAATGACGACTGATTTTAACACTTGAAGCCCGAAGAAAAAACTTATAATATTCTAGCACACGATCTTCTGTCATGTTTCGTAAATGATTAAGTTACCAGCTTTTCGGAGAAAACGTCTGTTTGCACCTTCCAGGCCTTTAGCGTGAGGGGTGGGGGGGTAGAGGGAGAAAGGAAATATGTAACATGCACCACAAGATCTGCCGCGACACAGAATACGGAAAATGAACCGCTCCGTCACTCCCACACTTCAATTACGGCAGTTGCGACACAGTCTGTCCGCAGAGATGGCGTGTTTGACAGTACTGTAGTTTTACCGTGTGTGCAGTGTCGCTCTGTGGCCCTATGTGTTCCATGCACAAGTGACAGCTCTGTTCTGAAAGACAACTGTGCCATTCAACACCCACATTGTGCCTTTGCGAACTCCACAGAAACTTTGGAGGTGTGGGGTTCCGCATGTACTAGGTTCCCACAAAGTTGCCTTTGCGGGGACTGGAAACTCATTACGTGGCAGACGTGCTGGCTGTGTCCTCTTAGTTCGCAGAAATCAACACTTCCGCTAGAATACAAACTTTTGTACAGTACAAGCATTGCGTTCCTCGAGTTCAGTCGCACTGACTTGTTGGTATTGTAGTTGTAAGTATATTATATACGTGGTATCTTCAAAAAGTTCACGGAATTCGCTGGCATAATTTGTAGGAATTGCTACTGGGAACAAAGAAATGCACATTGACATCCTTTGTCGCCTTAGGAATGCGGTCAGAAGGAAAAGCCCCGAAAGACGGTAAACCAACAGTTGGTTTCTCCTTCACGACAATGCTCCAGCACACCAGTCGATTTTCGTCAAGGATTTCTTAGCAAAGAATAATGTGACAACACTGGAGCATCTCTGCACTCTGCACTCTCCTGACCTGGCTCCAGCTGATATTTACCTCTTCCCTCGACTGAAATCGCAGTAAAGGGACGGCGCTTTTGTGATGTTACTGACATCATTGAGAATGCAAAAGATGAGCTGAAAAGGTTTTCAGAAAATGGCTTCCAGGAATATTTCCAACAAATTTACAGTCTCTGGCAGAAATGTATATTTGCACAAGGTTACTATTTTGAAGGAAATGTAGCTTGAATGATTGTATTGTTTTGTATTTCTCAGAAGTAAAGTAATTCCAGGAACATTTTGAAGCTACCAAGTATTTTTATGATGGCCAACCTGGACGTCGTCAGGATTATTTTTCCAAGGAGAAGCAGTTGGGGAAATTTGTTAGACATGTGTCTCAACCGCTTAGGAATGTCTCTACGGATCGCCGTATAATTCTAAGTATCGCTTTTGAAATACAGATGAGCAACTGTAACTTCTTAAGGAAAATTTTAATTTCGGATTGGAAGGGAAGATACGGTTTTGCTGTACAATTTGCGTTAATTTCTTACTGATACTGATTGTGGAGTTCGAATTTGACCTTAGCAGAATTTTGCGCAGGGGAAGCCGATTGCCACTTGATTGGGACCAGTAACCGATGTACGAGTATTCCAGTTAAAAATATATTAAGCTGAAATGCATTTGTGTTTTGTGCGTGCGAGACAGAATTTTTTTGTAGTGTTTTGTGTGGTTAGAGATGTGTAAAAATTTGATTTTAGGCTTGTTATAAACGAAACTCCTAACAAACGGCGACCAATGGAACGAAGGTCATGCAGTGACTAGAGACTCGTGTTTTTGACAGGATTTATGTTTTCCCATCATTGGGCGTCGCGAGTGTTACGGTATTCTATCCACCTTGTGCAGGTCAATTGTTTCCTCTCGAGTAAGGGACTTTACGGCACAAATATTGTGGTGGCTGAAGTTTTGCTTCTCGTCAAAAACATATAAGAGAATACTAATGCTTCAATGGCCGTCTTTATTTCTTCTGAGGAGGCACTTTTTATTTTACTCAATGTTTAACATAAAAGTTTTTTCTGCGTCACCCACCACTCGGTTTTTAGTTCAGTGGAGTCTCGATTATTAGACCCAAGGGGGATCAATTTGTGATCGGTTTGCCAAGAATGTGAGAAAATTAGGAATTTATTTTTAAAAAAATGGCGTCGGAAAATTTCTGAATCCAACCACGCGTTCTTCTGGTTCCTAGTTTTTTAAGCTCCTGTTTTTTTTTTACCTTTCTAGTAAATGAGGGTTTGTTTTGTGTTTGCGCGCCCAGCACCAAATTGTAAATAGCATATCGTATGGCTATGTCTGGTAATAGGGACCGTACTGTATTATGAAAAAGTATGGGTAATTTAATGCTGGTTGTTATTGGGATACACGTGTTAGCAAATATATGGGCGAACATCTTATTATCAGAATTACCCACAATCCCACTCATTTCAAATTGCTTTCTTCTTTCATTTCTTCAGTCTCATTATCTCTAAATAGAAATGATGTGGCTGAGACATGGGAAATGACCGAGTCCAGTGTTCTTGAGGTTACAAGAGATTCTGTGTAATATCCCAGCGTGAGCTTAACAAGGCTGATTTACAACACACTAAAGTCACTTAACTTAGTAAAAATTCAAAGTACCACAGAATAGGATATACAAGCTACAGACAAATGCCCAGCAGGTTAGTGTAAATACAACGATTTGTACTCGTGTTTGAGATAGGTCGGTTTCAAGTCTCTCCTTCGATACCGACTACACGGACCGTCTGTTATTATGGTTTCTCTGTTTCTCCAGGCAAATTCCAGTATATTACCTCAAAGTAGACCATGGCCACTTCCTCTCAAATCCTTCCCAATTCCACGTTCACCAATACTTTAGCCATTCTATGCTGTATATCCTTAGCTAATGAAAACACCGCGAAATAATCCACCAAGAATGAAACCCTTAACGGACAGCGATTTTCGTACCATTCCTTATGAGCTGTTATTGCTTTTATGAATTCGACATCTAGACCGGAGTACTCTGAAAAAACCTGTACCATTCCACTTCGTCCACTAGAAGTCTCAGGTGGACGAAACAGAGATCGAACCCGGGACCGGCAGGTTTACGGAGGCAAAATTTATGTCATGAATATATTAAAAGTTCAGTTCCTCCCTCACAGAAATCAAGGGCCAAAGATTAATTCTGTTTATTCCGAGAATCACACGAAAAATGTATTTACAATATCTGGCGTAATACAGAGATTTGTAATATTCATGCGGGTAGTACGTATACAGTATAAGCATTAACCCTTGCAAGACGAAGCGCAGACCGCTTTATTTTAAAGACCCAGTCCGTACCGCTCAGTAAACACTTTTCATCTCGGTTATAAAAACCAAACCGTTTACGCTCTAAGTGGCACAAGTCGCTGTTTGTTCTCAGATAAATACAACACACATAAAGTGTGGGCAGAGCGTAAAAATCTTGAATGTTATACTTGTTGGTGCGTAACGTAACCAGTAGGCTTTAAAATGTTAAGTCGCTCCCGCAACTGTATCAGTTTTCGCATGACTGTCGGAAGCTTTGCAGATCACTGTACAAGGAAAGCGAAGACTGTTCAAAATAAAAGAGACTTCTGTCATTCCATCGCGTGAACATGTCGCTGTGATATGGGCAGACGTCATGCATTCCAGTATGATGTCGCACATTTAAGTTCCGGGACAACAAGCGATTCAGAAGCCACCTACATCATGCACTGCAATAATCTGTTGGGGCCATTTTGTATGTCGTAGTTTTCTGTCAAGCCAGGATCAGCTTAGCTGACCACGTAAGGAAGGTGGATTCTTAAAGCAGCTCGTTTATCTAAACTGGACCTACTGCACTCTTGCGATTTTTTTTTTTGTGATGTGCTAAGCAACGAAGTAACGTTAGTAGTCGTAATAGGAGCGGTGGGCCTAGGTAGCAGTGGTAATATTATAGGGCAGTGCCTGATTTTTGGCCGGTGGAATTTTCAAGCGATAGGTTAGGAGCGAGTCACTAAGGCAGCGACAAGTTATAGTCCTGTCCGCCACCGTATGTAGTGCTGGCTGACCATGTCACACTCACCCACCCGAAGCAACTTCAACACACCCATTAGGCCCGTCCGCCAGCTTGGCTAACACCTAAACCGACCAAAAACTATGCACTGCACTATAGTAGATGTAACATTACTAATGGTGATAGTAGTATTATTTATATGAGCAGAAGAGGCAGCATCTATACTTCACGAACGCATGTTTACGAGCTAAAGTAGCGCGTTTTTACTGTAAAATATATATACAAGTGTACGTTAGTGTCTAATTATTGGATTATAAAAGATATAAAATTACAAAACTTTTTGATTGCCAGAATTTTAGAACTGGTGAATCATTTTGTTGACTTGCTCTGCTAGAATGTATCAATTGCACTCCCTGAAGATGAACTTCTAAGAGATAAAACATGTTGGAGCTACGTATAGTTTTAATAAAGTGGTGATTTAATAATATACGAGTGTATTTGTCGGTGTTTATTTGATATAGGGATACTAGTGCACGGGTATGAACAAGATAAAACACACAAAGATGTCCGAAAGTTCTATGGGTGGTGATTATGTTAATATTGTCTTCTAGGGTGTGACGCCGTGAAGTGTGGTAGATATTTAGTATAGTTTGCGGTTACACGTTTTACAAGGCAACGTTATTCGCGCTGTCTAAAGTTTTAGGCTATATCTGAAACAAGAATCTAGCTGTAAAATATAGTGTATTTCAGTATATTACACTACACCATCCAAATTTTGTCAGTAACAATCTTAACACGCGTTGTATATGGTTGTAAGTCATATAGCTGAAACTGTGTGCTCGATATACGAGAGTGGGTAGTTGAGTAGGTGTTTAGGGATTTTAAATTGATCTTTTTTTAGTTTCATGGTCTTTAATCCAGTGCATCTTGATGCACAACAATATGCCTAAAAACCTGAATTTAGGTGGTTGTTAAAGCTCCTGTGTAATTGAGAAACTGGTACAGCGCACTAATCAGTGCGCTGTACAGTCGCGTTACTCATAAAAATCCCGCGTTTTTTCCACACTCTTTATTTATCTGTTGCATTTTATTGTCACAACAAACAGCGAGTTTTTCCTTGAGCAGCGTTAACCGACTTATCTTTGTAATGGAGGGTATTTTACATTACTTTTAATTTACAAGGGATGAAAATCAACGACGTCCGTTGAAATGTTAAAATAACTAGATTTTTTTTTTTTTATATTTGTGGTTTTCTTTGAGTACCAAAAGCAAATGTCAGCGTGTGTAAGATTTCCAAACCGCGCTGCCTTCCCTGTGTGCTTTTTTGTCAGTTGTATCCGAAAGGTGCATCTCAGTGGTGTATTCTGTGGACCCCCAGTTTCAGCTCAAGATGTATGTGTGCGCTTCTGTCAGCGCAATATGACGGGTTTCCCTACAATATCTGCAGAACTCAAGTGTGAACTGTTTGATTTAACGACACTGTCAATCGCTAAGTCTATATACAGTGTTGACTGTAGATGAATAAGTGTGAGTATGGAGCACTGATGGTTTGAAACTAGGAGGGGAAACCGATGAACTCGAGAACAAGATACACAAAGCACGTACGAAGTAACATTTTGGCGCATTCGCGTCTGTTTTACACCTCCTCGGTTATCCGAACAGTATTTCAATATAAATAGTATTTTCAAGGCTATTTGGTGTCTCCGAGACAATAAAATGCACTTAGGTCTTCACGTAAAGTGCCCGATTTAAAAAAAGAAATTTGGATTTTCTCGACACATTTTCATGAAAGTCTCCCATATCAAATTTCGCGGAAATCCGTCCAGAGGGAGCTGCGCTGATACATGCGGACAGACCGACGGACGGACAGACAGAGAGACGGACTGATATACGAAGCTAATACGCGCTCTTCTCTGTTATGCGAGCGCACCTGAAAATCTGTTCCGTTGTTACCTTCCCTATTACAAATTCCAAACGGACAAGACTCCTTACTAGGACCGTGTGCGTGCTACCTTCGCATCCTAGAACCATCTACTTCGAAACATTTCCGGACAGATCGCGAGAAAATGAAAAATACGTGATCGTTGCCCGCCCCATCTTATCCGAAATTACTGAATTGAATTGGATCGAACCCTTAAAACTCGTATCTACGATCAGCAGATTGTATTGGTTCTTAAAAACAAAGTTGTTATATTGACTTTTTTTAAATATATAAATTGGCTACTGGACTAAAGAAATGTGGATGTATCTAAATTACTTTAATAAATTCAGAGATCTACTAATACGAGTACATTCCGAGATGGGCTTTTAATTGACTAATTTCACAATGAGTACTTCTGGTTTTTTTTAAGTCTTCCTGTTGGCTACAAACGATAATTTGTCGTGTTGTAGCCTTAGTCTTTGTCGATAAAATGCTTTGTAAGTACTAACACTTCTTACATTATCAGGCTGTCTTTCAAGAACCTGCAATTTCTTGCCGTACATATTCAATGAAAGTATATTTTCATACTGTACCTCACGAGCTATATTTTTGCCACTTTACAGTTGATCAATTAAAAGTTTATTTATAGAAGCCATAGTTAAAAACGAGAATTATCAAAATTTCCTTTCGAGATTCGGAATGTCCGTATGTCTATATTCCGACTGTAATTTTGCACTGATAATGTCCTTCCTGCGAAAGAGACAGTAGGACGGTTCTGCGAACAGAAGTGATGTGATAATAAGCCGCTGACTGGACAGGGTTCATTCACCGACCTTTGGTACGCGTCGTGCACATGACGAGAAATGCACATAAACACTCGCAGTAACAAGAGACAGGTAGAATATTACTGCTCGTTGCCTTTCCAACAGATTTTCCGCTAAGTTAATTGGATTCATTTGAACAAAGTGTGAGCTTGTGAATATTTTACGTGAAGCAATAAATATTGTACTCAAAGGTAAGAGAGGGTTTAATGCGGTCAGCCTATCCTTGTAGGTTCTGTCTTAAGATGCTAATGTGGAAGTAGGAATACCCTGTAGTAGTGTTTCTCAAACTTTTTGCTCGTGAGCCATTTTTGGCTTCGAAAAATAACCACGAATTCTCACACCCTTGCTCACGTAAATACAGAGTATCCGTATGATAGGTACCCAAAATTAAACATTTAAGTCTCAGAACTGATTTCAGAAAGCTACGAATACTAACCAGTAGCACACGTGAACATGCATTGCATGATTTGACCCTAATTAAAATGTTTGTCATTCGTCTCGTGGGTACAGGAAGTTTCTGAATTAGATATTCTAACCGTCATGCGAAGTAGTTGTGCGGTCTAAGGCGTAGGTTTACGGCCGCTCGCCTGCTGAGATCGTGGGTTCGAACCCCACCGGGAGCATGGATGTTTGTCTGTTGTGAATGTTGTGTGTTGTCAGGTAGAAGTCTCTGCGACGGACTGATCACTCGTCAAGAGGAGTCCTACCGAATGTGGCGCGTCGTTGTGTGTGATCAAGAAATCTCGTAAGCGAGGAGGCTATAGCCCCGCTAGAGGGCTGCAAAATTCAAACCCACAATGGGTTGTAGCGCCAGTAAAAAAAAAAAACCGTCATGCGAAATAAACATATTGCCAAATAAGACGTTCCGTGAATATTTTAAAAAATTGTATTTCTTTAATTAAAAAATAAGTAAATTTTAAACTAGCAATTACAGAAATGTATCCGCGGATCCCTTGAAATCCCCAAAGCACATTCTGGGAACGACTGGTCTATAGTGTTTAGCACTGTCCACAGACCAGGAGACTGTTCCTACTAGGAATGCAATAGATACGCATACGCAAGATTTTGTGGTGAACGACGAGTTGTTACTATCCGTTCTTAAAGCTTTCGCACAATGCAGTAGCTCTCCACACGCTACTCGAATGCTTGACTTTTTCAGTTTGTATGTGGTAGTGGTAGAACAGTCTGTCGCTCCTAGCAATAGCAGTAAAGTAGTCACCACTATAGCCGGAAGTCATCCGCACCGCGCCAGACACGCCCACACGCAGCTGGAATCATCTCATGTTCTGTTGCCTGCAATTATGTTTCGTCTTCGGAAGCTCCGAGATTTATAGGCCCCCTGTTTTTTAATTGAATATCTTCTCATTGGTCTGTCGATGCACATTTTGAAATAACTTTAAGTTAGGCTACAACCGACACATTCACTTCCTTGTACATCCCTTCCAATTTACTTTACACTAATAATCTCACCATTCGACATTTGTTTGATCATTGTTGAGCGTCATTATATGAAATGAGGCAGAGACTAGAAGCTGAGACTTGCTGATCTAACAGCCTCCATGAAATAGAGTCCTTCCGGAGAAGGTAACAGGACTTCAGCTACTCAAGAAATTCCCGAAGGTTTATTATCACATTCACAAGAGCCCCTACCTATCCCTATCCTGAGCCAGATTAATCCAGTCCATCCCCCCACACCCCTGCCTGAAGATCCATTTTAATATTACCCTTTCATGTGCGCCTAGGTCTTCCAAGTGTTCTCTTCCCCTCAGATCTTATCATCAAATCCTTTATGTACCTTTCTTGTATCCTATACGTGCCACGTGTCCTGCTCATCTCATTCTTCTTGATTTTATCAGCCGAATAACATTTGGTGAGGAGTACAGATCATAAAACTCCTCGTTATATAAATTTCATTGTTTCACCGTGCATTTTTCAATTCAATAATGGATAAAACACCAACACATGCACTTTTTACTCAACACT
>JGI20166J26741_11581252_pt1 | contig 11858 bp, 13 predicted proteins | sample TergutCu122P5_FD_26741 | JGI IMG/M metagenome (IMG submission 26741) | reverse complement strand
GGGGGGGGGGGGGGGCGGTGCGTAGGGCTGACAACCTTACCATCTTCATGTGTCGACTGTCTTGAAATCTGGGAGCCTCAACCTTCTGGAACCCTCAGGGCCTGTCCAGGCCTGTAAAGGGATTGCTTTATCTTTTTACACACCTTTTTTATCTCTATATTTAAAATCTATCACTCGCCCTGTATAACTACCACCAGCATACCCAAAGACATTTCCCCATCTTCTATCTTTACCTTAAAGTTCTTTCATATAAGAGAGCATGCCTTTCGGTCACGATACTCCCCGTCTTCTGGTTGATATTTATTTCGAGAAAATTATGGCGAGTCAAGTACTGTCCCTCGAAACTAATCTCAGGCGGAATATTGTGGTGGTATAAACCGATTTTAAGAGGTGAGGGATTATTGTTACCAGAAGTACATTTTCAAGACTCATAAATGTCACTGTGGCCGTTACAGCAAAGTCCTTATAGCGATTCACTACAGGCTCGACCGTCCGGGGATCGAATCCGGTCGGGCGAGAATTTCCGCACCCATCCAGACCGGCTCCGAAACCCACCCAGCTTCCAGTGCAACGGGTACAGGGTCCCTTTCCGGGGTGTAAAGCGGTCGGGGAATGGCATTCACCACATCTAGTGCAGAGGTTAAAAGCAAATGCATACCTCTACTGCCCCTCTTGGAATTCATGGCAGGTTATAGGGTGAAGTTTACCTTTACCTTTACACTTTAAAATAAAGGTCGCTGGACTATATCTGATGGCTTTCTCTTGTTTTTTTTTCTTTCTTTTTACAAGCGAACATCTGAGTATTATGGTAACCTTCCACGCAAGGTCTCCGTCCGCAGCACGTGAATAGTTCGGAAAGTGTAACAAGCCATAGCCGGATCGGAGAAAGTTGTACAGGCTGGATGATTTTGTCTACACAACGTTTAGACCGGGGATAACTTCCCGATTTTTAAAGCGGCAGGGGCTAAGAACAAGTGAAACTATAACTCCACGCGGTAACATTCCTGTATGACACACAGAGAAACTTGTACATGTAACACGCAACACGATAATAAGAACTAGATTGTTCATAATTCCTTCACACAAACACACATAGCACAGAAAGTATAATGGATATTAAAAGAGTCTACTGTTGGAAACAAGCGCATGGAAGTTTCCTGAAAAAAGACGGACCATTTACTATCAAATAGACTGAATCTCTTTTAAACGGAACCCGGATATGACGGAAACGTGTCCTCAGAGGAAAACTTTTACAGTTCCAAGTATCCAGCGCAAAAAAACATAAAATAACATTTCAGAAACCGTCTAACGAGGAAACGGGACGCAAGTACAAGATTTTAACGGAAAATATTCTTCCTTTTTTAACTCTCCTGTTTCATACTGTACTATTAGCATGACAGTATGAAAAGGTTAACTTTTACGTGTTTTTCGGTAACAGTAAACGAAGAAATTACTAAAAATATGGTTGTTGTATTAGATGGTCAACAGCGCATATTTATTCAAAAATGAACGGTTATGTCAGCAAATATAAAATTATTATGCACGTTCACAGTACAACCGGCAGTGGCGCTGCTGAAAAAACAGTGCCGTAACAGAAAATTCTCTCTATGTATTGGTAATTGTAGCTGGAATCCGTCACAAAGATTCAAAGACGTTACCGTGTGGATTACGGATTCAAGTACATGCCGAATCTCACATCCCACATTAAACTAATTCAGCACAGAGTCCAACACCGGACTTCTGTGACCTGTTATGAATCCTCGTATCCCATTCGAGATCTAACTTGATCGCCTGCTGAAGGTAATGCCTCTGCCACAGATCCAGTTACGTAAATAGAGGGACAAGCACGTAGGAAATTAGGAGTAATCAGGCAACCCAAGAAATCAAATTTCCTTACATATACATATGTTCCTACGAGCTTCGACTGCAAGACGGTTAATTTAATCATCCAGACCCAGCATTTACTCGGTGGACCGACCAAACACACCAGACAGGAGCAGTCGAAGTCGGCAGTATTTCCGAGAAGTCGCATTCATTTTCAAACAGTATGGCTTCTAACATTCCTCTGGAAACGTTCCCCACAAATTAAGTAAACCCCTTAATACACACAACCGTCTTCCCTCTCTCTGTCTCTGTTTCTCTCTCGAGTACGTAGCAGAGGTCTGGTTAGGCCAACCGCGAGAGAAGCACACAGAGTTCACTCCATTTGACCAAGGACACTGTACTGCATCCCTCAGCCCCTTAATTTCCTTGTCTCTGCTTATCTGCACCCAAATCTAGTTTACCCGAGCATACAAAGGGGTGGTGACCTTTGTGCATGAACCTAAAGCGCTTAAGCTTGGAACTGTGCTTGGTCATTCATATTATAAAGACTAGCATATTCACGTTAATGTCCGGGCAGATTGACTATAGATCTGTAAATCGGTTCAGGCGGGTCTGAAAATGAATGCAGTTTATTTATTTACTTAACCAGTGGACTGAGACTTAGTTCCTTGTTATGCAATCTCAGGTGGGTATATTTCACAGACCCCTGGTGACATGAGTACTGAGCAAGGGTGGAATGCTAATAAGTAGGGGAAAGCTAAAACGCTCGGAGAAAAACGTGTCCCTGTGCCACTGAAAACCAAGAGCGGAATTTCTGAAAAGGTAAGGGTCGCTGAGAGCCATGAAAGTTCCCCCCTGTTGGCGAAATTCGAATTCCGTTACCAAGTTTTATAGACGTCATGATTGATCCGTTTACAGAGATACACGAATCCCATCACACACTCAGTTTCCTTCATATTCGCCTTAACATTATCCTCCCCTTTGTAAGCAGCCATCTGGAATGATATCTTCTTTTCAGATTAACTGTCAACATTTTGTATGCATTTCGCATTTGTCCTGCCACCCTCTTCATTTGATCATCCCAACACTATCTGATGAGTTAAAAACAACAAAATCCTCAGAATATTATTTTATCCAGCCTCATGTCACTTTCTTCCTCTCACATTCCAAACATTCTCTTCGGCCTCATCTCCTTAAACATCCTCAGGAAAATAAACACGCGTAAACAATCTAGTAATAAACATTAGGACAAGACCGGCAATGTACGAAACGTAACACTGAGACACGTTCGTGCAACCACTATTGCAGTGGTAAAGCAATAAGTATTTTATATTCTAGAGGCCGCGTACAGACGAGCATTCTGCCGCAACGTAACAGCGTAACGTAATAGGGATTCGCAGGTATGGACAGTGTTGCTATAACATTCGCTTTGTTCGGTTCACTGCGCGGGTCCAACTAGCTGTCGGTTTTCCAGCGCGCATCAAAAGCTATTAAGTTACACGGCTACTTCAAGTTAGGACTTGTTTCTGTGCACGCTGCGATCTACGCATTCAGCTGTCTCCTGCATACACGCCAGGCGGGGTCTTATGCCTGGGACGCACGGACTTAATGTCAAACCGAGCCGAGCCGAGCCGAGCCGAGCTGAACCTGACCAGACCGAGCTGAACCGGGCCGAGCGAGTGACTATTCACATTGCAAGCCGAGCCGACCCGAACTGAAAGCAGTGCAGCTGACATTTCTGAACTGCGAGAATGTCAAATCAAGTGCATGTATTTTCATTAATGGGCAATATTTGGTGGAGAATCCTCTTATTTACTAGAAAGAGACGTTTCTGGGTGAACAATATAAGCTCTAGGCGTGAAAGTTTCGGCGAGTTTCATAGTCTTCAAGATGACTTACTTAAAGACAAAGAAAGGTTTTGAAGGTATTTAAGAATGAGCTCACATTTAAGTATATTTTAGAGTTAATTCACACAACAATTAAGAAACAAAATACAAATTTTCAAAGGTCCACTAGCCCTGAGGAGCGGCTCATGCTAACACTGAGGTAAGATAAGAACTGCAGAACAGGACCATAATTGCATATTATATTTATTATAATGTGCGATGTTATTATAAGTAATAATCTGTTACGCGAGGTAAGATATTATTACAACCGTATGTTTATTTGTCAGGTCAGTCAAATGTCCTTTAATCCCCGTGAACTCTAAGTAAGGTAATGATAAGGAACCCACAAAAAAGTGTGGGATGTTGAATAATGTAAAAACAATTAACTTCGAGTATAACACAGTTGTCAATCGCTGAAAGTCTGGAAAAATGATTGGGCCGTCAAGTGTTGGCCTCTTTCTTCTCGATTAGATATTCCATCCTCGTAATGAAAGAGCCGCATTTGAGAAGAACTGGTGCTACTTTGGGTCCCTTCTTGTTTTTGGGTCTCCTGATATATCATCTCTTGAATTTTCATGCGGAGGAACATTTGCCTATTCTCTGGAAGTCTGTTTATAGGTTCCCAGAGACTCATCAAGAAGTGGTATGTCGTGTCCCAGTCCTCACGTCCATTGCGCATTGACTGCATCAGATCAAGTTTCTTCCTTTAATCTCCATCATCCCTTCTCCAATGGGCGCTTTCCACTCCTAGGCCTCGTCGTTCGCTGAGCAGAAGACCGAGACGTCTCCGATTGTGTTGATGTGTGTCTTGACTTGTCAGCAGAAGAGCATTCAGCAACGAATTAATCGTCAATACTAGTACAGCTGTCTTTTTCAGGATCTGTTGACTCCCGATCAATTTGCTTAGATTGAAATTGCAGGTTGCTTTCTATTTTTTTCTGGCATTCGAAGTACTTTTCAAAAAAAGTAACATCTTCAACCACCTCCACTGAGACTCCCTTTTGCTGGGAGATAAACCAGGATCTTCGGATATATTTGCATTCATTCTGTTGAGTTCTGCACGGAAGTTGTCCCTGAGATGTTTCCATTTGTTCTTCATATTTTTGCATGTAATATAAAAAGTATGGGAATGCGTTTTCACTGCGTGTATAATTGCAGGTTTCTGTCAACGTGTGCGTCTTATGCAGCCCTGGCAGTTTCCTTCCTCGGAATTTCTACTGTCCATTACATAATCAAAGAGGTTTGTGAAGCTATCTGGAAAAACTTGGCGCCTCTTTATATGTCTGTACCTACTACAGAAGTGCTACTTACGACGTCAAACGAGTTCTATCTTAAGTGGAATTTTCCGAACTGTGTAGGCAGTATAGATGGAAAACATACACGGCTGAAATGTCCATCAAATTCAGGCAGCATGTACTAGAACTATAAGCATTACTACTCTATTGTGCTTCAAGGGCTTGCTGATGGCCAGTATAGATTCATTGCCATTGATGTTGGTGTCTATGGAAAGCAATCAGACGGTGAGATTTTTCGTCATAGTTCACTGTATCAGCTTCTAAGCAGCAATAATTTCAATATGCCTAATGCTAAGAAACAGATGTAGAACTTCTGTTTGTGATACTAGGGGATGAAGCATATCCGTTGCTTAGTTACGTTATGAGGTCATATCCCAGAAGACAGCTTACTAAGTTTCGGAGACTCAGTAATTACCGTCTAAGCAGGGGTAGGAGAGTAGTTGAGTGTACCTTTGGAATACTTGCACTTAAATGGAGAATATTAAACAAGCCTACCGAAACATCTCCTAATATGGCGGACAGGATTGTAAAATATATATATGTGTTTTGCACAACACATTCATAGACAGAGAAGGTTTAGATGAGGCATCTCTATTGGAATTACAAAACCAAGAAGATTCATTCACTACCAATCTTGATGACCCTGAACGTCAGGTCAACCTAATAACAGATCAAATTTGAGGGCACGAAGGGTAAGAGATGTATTCACTGTATATTTCAATAGTGAAGTGGGTCGACTTCCTGAAAACAGCCATTGATTATAACAGTGCAGAAGAATGTGTAACAGACGGTGACGAAATTATGTGTGATGGTCATGTACTATGTCTAATAAATGATAATGAATCGCAAATTAATTTTGTATTATTCCCTCAACACATTACATGATTGAATTGCAATCAATTAATAGAAAAATAACATTTTTACTTACAAGAAGAGTCACATTCAGCAGCCACTTCTTCCCAAAGTTTTAGTTTAAGGTCTCTGTTTTGATATTTTTTGTCACTTTGTACCCACAAAGCCGGCCTTAAATGCACCGCATTAATTATAACTTCGCAATCCAGTGTATTTACACACATTGTAAAAAAAAAATGCACTTAAACCGCAGGAAGTTAGACCTATTGCGCAACAGAATCGGTAGTCGGCTGGCGAGTAAAAACAAACAAACAGAAAGTGAACACGCTCGGTCAGGCTCGGTCCGGTTCGGTTAGGCTCGGTTCGGCGTGCAGTGTGAATGCTTCCATTTCATAACGTAGGTTTGTTTTCCGAATCGGTTCGATTCGGCTCGGCTCGGCTTGCAGTGTGAATGAAGGCTAATTCGTAAAGTTTTATCTGCGACTGAAAAATATGAGTTAATCGAAAGTACAATATGATTCTGAAATAGGTGTCATTTGATTATTGAAATTTTCCAGATAGAAGTGAGCACATGACTGCAGAAGGAGACCATGTTGCAGAAACAAGAACAGATTAGATCGTTTATCTCTGCCTGTGCCCCTCCCAACAAAGAAGAAGAAGATGAAAGGAAAGGAAGAGTGCGAAATGCTGTAGAAGATGTTACCGGCCTTTCAGGTTCAAGTCCTGAAACGGACCGGCGATTCAGGTTCAAACCCTGAACAACCTTGATTCAGACAAATTCCTTTTGGCTGTAAAAAACATAACTAGGGAAAACAGCAGGAGTGTGTGGGGGCCGCTAAGGCATTCGAAAGCTTGAGCCTGGACAGAACATCCATCAACTGTCAAGCTGGTAGGAGTTTTGCAGCTCGGTGTTTCTGAGTGTAACCCTAGACTTTTAGGCTTCTGAGGAGGTAATTCATTCGGTAGGAATGCCAATGAGCAACACACCTAAATGTTCGTTTCTTGTAAGTTTGGGGTCTACTGACTTGAATTAGCTCAATCAACGAGGTTTGGCTCTCCAAAATGTTAAATTCTCCATATGGGGTTTCTCTAAATTTGAATTTCGGCCAATAGGATAATTTCAGTATATAGTGGGTATTTGGTTTGGACGGTGTAGAAGATGCAAACGAGCACACGCCCCGTTTTGGCAGTTGGAGTATTGTGTACACAAAATTGGGTGCTCCGTCAGCGTGGGACTGTTTCAATATAAATTTTCGTTTAAAAAGTGACATCTAACTGTGTGTGCAAGTGCCGTGGATACACCCGCTAATATGTTACAACCTGATAGTTTCTGTAAACCAAGAGTGAATTTCTACAAATTAAATGAAGAAAAACCCCACGAACTCAGTCTTGTGTATGTGTCAGCCGGAAAAGTCGATCGCGTCCCTTCCAGGGACCTCCCGTGTAAATTAGCCAGAGATCAGACCTTCAGGTTCAATAAGAGAAAGAAGGGGAACTACACATCCACCCATCCCAGGGTGAAGAGGACGGTAAAAAAGGCATTCACTATACTGACGTCGTCAGCAACGGCAGCCGCCTCCGCAGGCGACGACGACGAATGCCGAAATTTTGGCACTTTAATTGTAAACAAGTTGCGAAATTATTTGCCGCGCACCAGGAATAATGTGCAGCACGAAATAAACCATGTCACATTCGCTGCCGCCGACCAGGGGCTTCTTATGTTTCACATCCTGTCACCAATCCGTCACCAACAACCCCGGTTTCCTCTCCCACCACTCCTTCCTCTACTGCTGGTTCAGAAGACGTCATTACGAGTGATTTGATGTGCATTTAAATAGTATAAACTGAAGTTAAGTTATGAAAAGTACTTCGTTAGTCATATATTTTGTTTTAGTGTTCCAAGCCTTCGATTTTATGTGCAAAACAATTTGTTCTCTACAATAGAGAGTTTTTTAACTGTATGTTTTCCGTCAGTGCATCAACAATAGCTTGATACTCTTCAGGTACAATCTGTTTGTTTAGAAATTTGGAAAAGAAATTGCAGACGGGTGTAGAGTCGCCTGCGGTCAAAAATCGGAATGTTACTGCCAATCCCTCTTGAACTGGAACAGGAGCTAAGAATCTGGTAACCCTTATCACAATTTTCGGACCGAACAAATTAATCAGTAGTTAAAAATCTGCTGGTGCTATTACAGCAAATTTTTTGTACCGTCCACTAAATTCTCTGCACTTCAAATCTGCTAACAAACTGGTACCAATGTACGCAGAACTCTTTCTGTACAACTTCTTTTGCCACCAGCATCTTTCTTGTCGCTTACTTCTTCTGTACATGTGATGTACAAATATGAAGGCGGAGCTAACTACCTGTAAAGGCGACATCTTACCAGCAGGAGCAGCGAACACTGGTCGATCGCAGCGAGCAGCCCGTACGCCAGAATGTGCGCCGTCTTGTCCGAACTTAAACCTCGGGCCGAGCAGAACCCGCGCGATTATGTTACGGTGTTAAGTCGCGGCAGAATGCTCAAGTTTGTACGCACCATTAGGTATCTAGCATGCAATGCGTATGAGTCATATTGTCATCTGTGGCCTGTCCGGTTCTGCAGTACTTTTCAACATTATCTCACAAAGGGCACGATTTTCTAAAGAGCTACTGAATATAAAATGTGTGCTTTAATATTCTTTGCAAAGTTTGTCTGAAACATTTCCCATTCTAAGGATAACTGAGCGAGATAGATCAAAGTTGCATACTGGTCTTCTTGCAAATTACCCCGTATACTTATCAGATTTTAATAAAAATTGAATTTTCTCGACCTATTTTCGAAAAATACTCAAATATCATACTTCATGAAAATCCGTCCAGTTCGAGCCGAGTTGTTCCACGCGTACGGACGGACATTACATACCTAATAGTCGCTTACTGCAATTTTGCGAACGCGCCTAAAAATGATTCCACGTTGAAAGTGTGTCTCGATCACGCCCAGATTTACTTGTTATCATCCAAAATTATTCCTTTGGATAAGACGGCCGACGCTTCAAGGACATCACCACCATAAAGCACTAAAGTTACGAACGTTGAAATCTGAAAATTATTTGGCTTTATAATGTTGCGAGTAGGTATGCGCACGCGCGCGCGCGCGCACACACACACACACACATATACACACATTTAGCTCTAAATAACGTGATGCAACTTAATTAGGCGGAAAAATTTCAGAGGATATAGGGAGTGAAATATGATGAAAAGGTGATTATGAATGGTCAGTAGGCGAAGTTCTGAAGGAGAGAGTCTTAGCTTATTTCGTACTAATATCCCGACATTCAGATGAATAAACAAGAATACTACGAAAAGCCCAAGTCAGGGAACCTGAAAACTGGACAAAGATACAAACAGGGTTCCTTCCAAATACTAGTTCTGAGCGTTATGGCAAAACCAGCCTCTTACGTCATTTCAAAGCAGACACTTCGAAACACGCCCAGAGCTTCTGTCTTTGAAGGAGCAGAAGGCATGTACGGACAAAAATGTTCTGTACCGAAAGCAACTAGAGAGAACTCGTAAAATGCAGTAACAAAGGCGATGCCAGTGATACTGTGCATCGTCACAGAAACAATCACTAATGAAACACAGAAATGTAAATCACCTAAACTCTTATACTCTTTGACTGTGTCAACGAAGCTGTGAGAAAGGATTTGGAAGTAATAAACAGTAACTTTTAGCTTAATTACTTTACTCCTCCTACGTTCAAGGTAATAGGCAGTCCAAAGTTCATGACTTCTGTCGGACAGTACCCCGCACAAATCTCGGCGGAGAAACTGCGTGCCCTAAAAAAATATTTCTCTTTTTCTGTCCACATGAGGACCAATTTAATACCTGGAAATAACCATGGCCAATTAATAGAAAATATATAATTTTATACTCTAACACAACATTATTAAATAAAATAAAATTAATTACAAGAACATAGCAGCAACATATATCGGCTTTCATGAAGCCATCTTCAGGCTGCGACTTAAAAGGGCCGTAATATACAATTGGCAATGTCTTAAAATTACGAGATTTCGTTTACATTTCTTGATTAATATAACATACTAGAATATAAAATGTAAAATTTAAAATATAATTATGAAATATAAATAACATAAGAAAATAGAGACATGTAAAATATAAACTTGATTATGATGGGAATTTATGTACTGAGCAGTCTTGTAGAAGTTGTAAATGTTGTGGTATTATTTAAGATCCATTTAGTATGAAGGTTGGATGACTATTGATCGGAACAGTTAAGGAAGGAATCAGTTCTATGCAACCGTACACAAATTTTAATACCTTATATAAAAAGCGATGAGTGCTAACCAACGAAATTCAATTCCAAGTGACTATACAGTAAATTAAAAATATGTGCACATTCCACATGAGCGACGTCAACAAGACACTGAAAAATATAGACATATAAAATGTAAGTAATGTAACTATGACAAAAACATACACTAAGACCAACACCCCATACACAATAGTAAAATGAAAATCCTCTATATGGTTGCAGATTGAATCACGATTTCATCTAGCCATCTCCTACGAAAAGTAATACTACACTTCTACACAATATATTGAAAAGCGCTCCATATACACCATAAGGAGCCCCACGACAGAAGCTTCCCATCATCCGAATGAAATGGATCTTTAATAATACCACAATATTTACAACTTCTACAAGACTGCTCAGTACATAAAATTCCCATCATAATCAAGTTTATATTTTACATGTCTCAATTTTCTTATGTTATTTATATTTCATAATTATATTTTACATTTTATGTTCTAATATATTATACTAATCAAGAAATGCAAATGAAATCTCGTAATTTTAAGACACTGCCAATTTTATATTACGGCCCTTTTAGGTTACAGCCCGAAGATGGCTTCATGAAAGCCGAAACATGTTGCTGCTATGTTCTTTTAATTAATTATATTGTATTTAATAAAGTTATGTTAAACTATAAAATTATATATTTTCTATTCATCTTTGAAAAAAAAACGGGAATGCCTAAACTGAAAAGAAAAATCCTGGCCACTTACTTTTATAAAGTTTCCAAGGGGTGCATCCAAGGAGGGAAGGAGGTGCCTGCTGGGTGCAGCCCTCCCAAATCGAAATTTAAAAGCACAGATTTTGTGGCATGATAATATGGAATATTTGAGGTAATTTACCTTTCAGTTGAAATCAGCTACTGAAATTGGCTAATGACTAGTATCTTAGAATTTTGAAAAAGGAAATAATAAACTTAGGATAACTTAGATAAAATTAAATATAAAAAGAAGATTCGAATTTGTGATTTAAATTAGGTGAGTGGATCATGAAACTTGTAGTTATATTTACAGGCATATAAATGCAGTTGCAAATAATGTGTTACAGTTATGCTTACAACATGATTTACACAATAATTTTTAAAATGAAACATAAATTATATATAGCCTCAGGGTCAGCCCTTCCACCTTCCAAGGAAAAACTTTAGGTGTGCATCTGTGCAATAGCACTTACTGGTATAACAAGTAGCTGCAGTGTTGTAACAGCCCACATATTTTTATTTAAACAGAATGGTTTAATAGAAAAGCTTATATAACAATTTATTACATTTCTTATAAATCTAATTTTATTTAAGCTATTTAAGAATTTGGTTCTTGTACTGAGTACTAGGCGCCATGTTGTTCCTATTTCAGACAGGATGGAATATGTGCTCAAGTAGGTGCTGTGATTGATAACCTTCGCCGTCACTAGTTTCGGAAGTTTCTGTACTCAATACGTTATGAGTAAGATGTTAAAAAATAAGTACTTATAAGTATTTATTTAAATTAATAAATAAGTATTTTTAATTATTCAGGTGGATCATCCCCGTTGTGCTTATAAGCATATTGAATAAGAGTGTGAGAACGTCGAGCACAACAATATATATAGGAATTAAGATTACACACGAGACATGAATTGCACAACAATTTATTGCAACTTAT
>JGI20166J26741_11580918_pt1 | contig 11859 bp, 6 predicted proteins | sample TergutCu122P5_FD_26741 | JGI IMG/M metagenome (IMG submission 26741) | reverse complement strand
GCAATAAGATCTGCAAATAAAAACCTCTGTTGCATCTAGTTGGCATTTTATTTCCACATATTAACGACGATGCACGGTCAAAATCACATCAAATTTGTTGGTTTATAAGTTTTACAATTGTATGAACTCAAGAGGTGCAGATTGTTTGTCTTTTTTTTTTTTTTAACATCTTTCTGAACAGTTATCTTTGTCTTTCCAACTTGAACAAGATTTTGAGACAAGTGCTTTACATGCAAAGTAATATTTTTCAGACTCAACTGGAGGAACATAAAAAGGAGCATCAAAATGAATGGGTGAAGCCTACTAACCCACAGTGTCGACAGTGCAAATGGCAGTTCTCTCGTGCTTCAGCACTGCGTGAACATATGAAGGAACATTACAAGGTAAATGAGGATGAAAGTCTTTAGTACCATGCCCATGGAACTTTAACCCATTAACACATTAAAATATCTTCATGACTTGTAGTAAAAATATGAAATTGTTGATTTTATTTTTATGCAGAAAAGTGCTGTGTGTTATCACTTAATTAATGAATAAGTTTCAAGAATATTATGATAACAAATTTGTGTGTGTGTGATGTACATGATAGAGTATTAAAAATGTACTTACAGAAAATTGCCACTGTCTGCTTAGCTTGTCTATAACAGTAACACATTTTCTTCAACCATCTTGGAGGTTCTCTTTGGGGTTAAATGATACACAATGCTGATAGCTTTTTCTTTTATTTAAACCCTTAATTTAGAGCTTATTTATTAATCTTTGTTATCTTCAGTAATACATATTAATTAAGGACTGTACAAGTTGTAGGTTTTAGCAAAGTGCAACATCACTTGCCAGTTTCACAAATAAATTCTTGGTCATGCCACACATCACATTCACATGATGTGTGGCAAACAACAGACAGTGCTGGAGAACCACACTGAATGTGGTATTTTCCCACTCATTCTTCGTGCTTACATATGCTACCTTCTATCCGATCTCCAGACTATGGTGTTGTCATGTTATATTTGTCATTCTTTTTGTGTGCAAGAATAGGATGCATAAAGTATGTGGGGTCTAATTTTGTCTTAATTTTAAAACTGAAAGCAAGAAAGTATGAATTTCATGATGAGATGTGGTATTTGGCTCCAGTCATCCAAATTTAATGGATAAAAGGGGGCTGTATTAGATGCATTCTTTTGGTTTTGGATTATAAAAACCAAGGTGAAAGTCAAGAAGTCCTGGAAAGATCCTATGTGCATATGTAGTATGAATTGTGCAGCTCATTATGTTAAATGGCCAACATTATGTTCAACAGTAACCAGTGCTTGTTTATTTCAGGTAAAAGCTTCACTGTCACACAAGAGTCATAAAAGGAACATAGATCGAAGCACCTTTGTCCATAAGTGTGATACATGTCACAAGTGCTTCCAGAAACCTAGCCAGTTGGTCCGACATAAGAGGATCCACACGGGTGAGAGGCCATATAAGGTATGGTGATCCATGTGTCTTTGTTTATACTTCTTTTATTCTTGTAAATGAAAGAAAGAGAGCAGATACAGATGCTACATGTGATAACACTGAAGTTTTCTTACATGCTGTATATTCTCTAAATTAGGTGTTCATACAAGATAGAAGGGCGTATGTTTTAGAGTTAGTAAGATTGGCTGGAGTATTGTTAATTCTATTCCAACTTTAATGTCCACATACATGCCTATGTAAATTATTATTTTCAGCTTAGTGAGTAAATATTCTTCCTATGAAAGTGTCACATGTTAACCAAGTTCCTGAGACATAAGTAACCAATACCACGTGTGGGGAGGGAGAATACTTTTGTCACGTTGTTTCCATATCCTGTGTTATTTATGTTATTGTGAATTAGAGTGAAGTAACCATCTTTTTAAAGAGCTGTTGATGTAAAATCATTCTGTCTGAACTGGGATTTTATGACGTTCAAAATCAGGGGATTATGGTTTATTAAACCCTCAGTGCCTGAGGTCTCTTGAAACAATTAGGCTGGTTATGAGGGTATGTGAAGGAATGTCTTTACATTCTGTCATGGTCAGAAACACTTTGTTAACTGTAGGATCATGGCAAAGCTGTAGCATTAATGACTTTGGATATGCTGCAGGGCAAAAGTTTGAGTACACACTGCGTCGTGCACACCCTGAACACATGCACCATAAAACTTAGCACATGTATCCAATTATGGTACTGATTAATTACTTCTGATTTAATTTAAGGGATATAAATATCTGTAGTCAGTCATGTATTTTTGAAACATACTCTATAATTAAAATAATGAATCCAGTATCATCATTGTGAAATGTGAAGGGAATACCAACAGAACATCAAACTGCAGTCTCCTCTCCTGCTTGCTTTCTTGTCCTTTTTCTGTTCATAATGATTCTCTATTTCATAGAACACTGTTTTCTGTTAATACTTTAACTGAAAATGTGTAAAAGCTTGTGTTGTTTCTTATTTTTAGTGCCAATTATGCTCAAGGGCTTTCAACCAGAAAGGCTCTCTACAGATTCATATGTCCAAACATAATGGTATTAAACCATTCCATTGTGAATTTTGTGCAGCTGCTTTCAGTCAAAAAGGTAAGGAAGCACACTCTGTTACAGTGTAGTAGCCAGAAGATTCATAATGATGGTTACATTTCAGGACATGGTTGAATTGTGCCGAAGATGTGGTGTTCTTCTGTGGCATTCTTCTTGGTTATGTCAAGAATTAAAAGTACTTTTTCCAGTTACTGCACAGCCGTCTGAATCATGAAGTTATTAACTGCATAACAAATTGTAGGGAATGATATCCCCTCCCCCCTCTTGCCACCGTGTAATTTCAATGCATATAACCAAAATCAGCCCAAAACACATGTGACACCATATTCTTATTCTTATTCTCTCCACCTCCTCCTCCTTATATAATTACCACTAAGTGGTAGGTCAAAGAGAGAAGAATTTTGTTTGTTTGGCTGATATTTTGGACATTGTCCTTTGTTCCCCATATTCCAAACCACAGCATTTTGGAAACTATCCTGTTTCCTTCTTCAGGAGGTAGAATAACATTAGGAATTTTGTTCTGTTGTACCCTTTGGCCAAACTATTCTCTACCCTTTGTTCATGGAATGAGAGTAGATGTGCTAAGGATTCACTTTTGTATTCAGGAATTTGTTTGTTAACACCTTGATTCTGACTTAATATCCCAAAATTGTCACTGAAGTTAATTTGTTATTGCGTGGGTTAACTTCCCTTCCAGGTAACCTCCGTGCTCACATAGTACGAGTTCATACAATTCCAAACTCAGGGGAACAGGTCTATAAATGCATGGAGTGCCCATGTGTGTTTAAAAAACTGGGAAGCCTTAATGCACATATGAGCCGAATGCACTGCGGTGATGCTTCGCAGAAGGTAAGACTGTAGTCGAAGAGTAATATTGTGTGTCAGGATTTTCCGAACTTAATTTTTCCATGAACCTCTTCCTTAGAAATTCAGAATACACAAATAATTTTTCTTGTTGTGGAATTCTCAATGTTCATATTTCTGTCATTCCTTCCACCCCTCAATCATCATGCAAGTAAATTTCTTTTTTTATATTCCAGAAAATATTTACCTTTTGACACCAAGTCATGTACTGTTTTAGTTAGAATTCCTGCTTTAATATTTTGGGAGTCCAAACTTACAGCCTACAGCCCAGCTATCATGACTGGAATGGTTTTCCTGACTTTCTCCTTAAAAAGTTGTAATGCAACCATAAAATAGGCAAGAATTTTTTTCCTCATTTTTTTACAATTAATTCATCCATCATTCACACTTGTACTGCCAGTCGCAGTTTTTATCATCTGTGTACTTGGAAGTGCATAGTAAAAGTAAAAAGCTTTCTACCCTGAAACGGAGGTGGCAGATTTGTCCAAAATGTTGGAAGCCAGCAATCAAACAGTGTGGTGTTATTTACAAGAAGACAGTAATCTTCTGTATTGTACTTTGTGTGAGAGAATGAGGTTAGTGAAGTGATATATTTCAACTACACATTTGAAACAGAACACATTTGTTGTAGAGTAGAGCGGTGTCATATGCCCTGAGTTGTTGTTGTTGTTGTTGTTGTTGTTGTTGTTGTTGTTGTTGTTGTTGTTGTTGTTATTGTTATTATCATTATTATTATTATCATCATCATCATTTTTTGTGTGCGTGCGTGCGTGTGTGTGTGTGTGTGTGTGTGAGCGCGCGCACGCGCAAATACTGCTCGTTACACTGTGTATGACATTGCCACCTGTGCAGCCAAACTCAGCAGTCAGGCAGTTTCATAAAAATCACCGTCTATTGGCCGATATGCACAACATGCAATGAATTACCATGTTTGGACAAGTGTTGTCGCATATTTTGTGTCCTTTAAATGTTAGCCATAAATTTTGTAGATATTTTCCACCATAGTCACCAAAACAGTAAGAATCTACATGTTTATATTTTGCTATATTCTTTTTTAAGCTTTGGACAATGTACATTGTACAAATTTCAGTCATGACTGTTACTGTGTACCACAGTCAGAACCCTTAATGTTGCGACTCTTTAATGTTTTCACAGCAGTGTAATTCAGGTCTTCAGTCTTCTGGGACATGGTGTCAGGTCCCAAAGGAATGGAGACGTCCTTGAATGTTGGTTGCTCTTCACTTCCAAAACCATTCCAAGTATTACAACCAGTTTGAAATTTCCTGATCTGTTACAAAGATTGTGATATGACAAAACATTTTTCTTCCCCCTTCTAATTCTGTGAAACATTTGCAGTCCAGTTAGTTTCATTAGCTAGCTGTCATAATTTTCACTTATCGATTTATGACAACTGTAAGAACAGGAAACACCCTCCAAATAAATGGGAAAATGCAACGTTCTTGCAGTTAGAATTCAGTATCTTATGTAAGTACACACATTCAGTTATGAAGTGTTACAACATTTTTTGAATATGCTTTCATTAGACTGAAGGAACAGACACCTCTGATGCATCCCACATGGTGAATGTGCGAGCTGTGTTGTCACAGTTGGCAGAACTGGAAGCAGATATAGCAGGAGACAAAACCAAGACACTTGACCAACCAAGTGATGCAGATATCCTGCAGCAAGCCTTGGTCAACAGTGGCCTGTCTGGAAAGGATCAGCCTGCTGTTCAAGGTGATTTATTGTTTTCTCACATAATTAATTTTTTCTTCTAAAATTTTGTGTCCATAACTTTTCATTGCTGTTTTCTGTGCCTGTCCATAAGAGTGAAACATTTTCTCCAGAAAGTTGATGACAAGCACTTTCAAGTTAGTGATTATATATATATATATATATATATATTGGTAATTGAAGGCATAAATGTTGTATTTCCAATATGCACAGCTTTTAGTGGAATCAAATTTAAGATGTACCAACACTCTTTGCTTCAACACATAATATTTCTTAAACCTTTCTCCCAGTCCAAAAGTTTATTCATGTACTTAATTATATTTGCGCCCAACAAAGGTTGGACATTTAACAGTCAAGGACACACAGTAGCTCAGATTTGATGAGAAATGGATGTACAGTATTTGTGTTTCAGACCTGCGATTTACAAGTACAACCACCAAGAGTCATGAACAATAAATAGTTTTTTTGTTCATAACATTTAACAGCCCTGAGGCACATTTTTTTTTGTCTTCTGTGAATGCATTGGTAATTTTTAGCCACCCTTCACCTTTGAATGTGTGTCCACACATGATTTGCTATAGTTCATTTGCATTCCACTTTTATTTAATTATAAATTAACAAGAGTCTTGTGAGATTTGAGGTTCCTACAGTGATGTTGATGAAGACGCATGTCTTCTGTGAAATTACACTTGCCACTTTGTAAATAATTACCCAAATTACCAACATTTCAGAGGCAACAAGCAGTTCCAGAAAGTCCAAAATTGTTTCCTAGTCAACACAGCATCATGTCGCAGAAGACTTGGTTCTTAAGTTATAACCATCAATACATGTTTTGTTTTATGGTCATAAACTTACATGTTTTATGTGGCCAGTATATTTGCTTCTAGCTCTTAAATGTGATCAAAATATTTTTCATGGCTGCATTTGCATTTAAGTGAAAATATGATGTTGATGTTCTCAAAGATTTTAATTGTATGACATGTTAAAAGCATTTAGGTATTCAGTTTATTCAGGGTAAAAATAAAATAAAAACTAGATGAATACATACAAGGACACACTAAAGCTTAATAACTAATGAATTCACTGAATCCATGCATTAAATTCCAACTTAGTAGTCACACAGCTAGTCACATCCCACGTCTTTAATGGAATACTGAGGTTTATTGCCCTGTTCACAAGAGCTTATCCTGAGCTATAAGAATTCACTTCACATTTTGCCACCCTACGTCTGTAAGATCTGTTGTAAAGAAAACAAAACTTGATAACAACTTCAATTTATGGCTATATATTTTTGTTGTTGTTTTAATTTATGAGAATGGCTGGTGTCTCCACTTGAGAATAATTGTCTTGTAGGAAAGTAGGTTATGAAAATGTAGTGCAGGCTTTGGTCCAGTGTTGGGGTTGTGTCAAAACAGTGATAAAGCTGTGGATTACTTCGCAGCAGGGAATTGTGAAGTATTTTACTGACCATCAGCTGCTCAAAGGTCACTGTGTGGCATGGAGCTGGTTAAGTCTCATTATGAACAACCCTTTGCCTGCAGGACTGCAAGATGTTGCTTCTAAGCAGGAAAGTAAAATGAAGGATGGTGGCAAAGATGAGAGTGGAACAGTTCGCCAACACAAGGACACCAGCACGACTAGTTATATCACACTTGCTGACAGAGGACTTGATGGCACTGTGAGGTACAGATTGTAACCCTCCTTTTCTTACTTGTTATTCTTAGTCTTGTCTTCCTCCTTCTCCTGGTTACTCTTTTCCTTGGCATTACAGCTTATTCAAGTCAAGACTTCTTCTTTTGTAAAGGTTTTCTAGTCCTAAAGGGATTGAATTCTTTGAATAGATAATCAGGTCATCACAGAGCCTCTTCTGTCATGAAAATTCACTAAAGAACAGGAACAAACAACCCAAGCATGGTTTTAAACAGCATTACCAAAGAATACAGTTTTACCATAATTGATGCTGTCATATTAAGATAAAAGTTTTATCCAATGTCCATTGCTCTGATTGAGATTCATTACCTATGTTGTCTTTTAATTGTGCATGCTACTTCTTGTGCATTCCAATCTTCCTCTCTCCCCCCCCCATTCTTCATTCCAAAGGCCTGTTGCTTCTTCCAGTCCAGTTGGTCATGTTTCCTTACATCTCCCCTGTTGTTACATTTTTAGAGGAGTCCAGTTCCACATTTTAATCATCTATCTTGTGCCAGACATGTTACTAATGTCTGTATTGCATTGACCATTTTATTTCAGTTGCATCAGCTGTATTTCCCTTCATTCCCATAATCTCTTTAATGTCTGTAATCCTAAAATGTTGAAGTACTGATGTCTTGGGGTTTCGTACAAAATTATGTTTGGAAGACTTCCTGTCTGCATTCATCTTTGACACATCTGATCCACCACATGAATTTATCACCTTTTTTTTTTCTTTCTTTCTTTTCTTTCTTTCTTCTCCTTTATGAAACTGAATCCACCTGTTTTGTTACAATTGTACTTACTCTGTCATCAGCATTTTATTTCTAATCCCATTAATTTCTATCTGTTATGTTCTTACTTCTCATGCAGTATGAGAATGACAGGTAAATGAAACAGAATTAGTTGATCTGAACTTACTAGCTGACCAGAAAATATATATATATATATTTTTTTTTTAATTTAGATTTTAGTATTTCATCTATGTTCTTGCAATGTTTCAAATATTCATAAATACAGAAACAATTAATTGAAATTTGCTTTGAGGCAATTACCTCAGGCACCCTATCAACAAAGGAGTTGTGACTAGGGTTGCATGTCACTCAGTCTGCATATCTCCCCTAACTCACTTCATCCACATTACTTCCTCCTCTTTCAACTAACTGAAGTTCTGTTTGAAAGAATGTAATTTTGTACGTCTGAAAGGTGTTAAACAAAATATGGGACAACACTGCATTTAATTAAAGAGAATACATCATGCAGTGTTGTCTATCAGCAGCACAAATTGAAGAAGTGTGTACTTGTGGAAGAAACTTGTGTTAAAAAAAATTCATATTTAGTTTCTCTCTCATAAGTGTTTGAGTTTTCTTTTTGTGAATCCAAGAACTTTTGGGTCAGAGCTCATATTATTTTATCTAGTGGTGTATATGTTGTGAATTTTGTCTTATGAATGCAGGAGATACATCATTCGGCAACGTCGTGTGGGGACAGTTCGATGGCATCAGTGTTCATACTGTTCTAAGGAATTCAAGAAGCCATCAGATCTAGTTAGGCATATCAGAATACACACACATGAACGTCCATACAAGGTAACTGGACATTTTGTTCAAAGATCTGAATGTAAGTTCCATAAAATATGTGCTAATATTTGTGTTGACCTTACCATACAGTATATGTATCTCCCTTTTATGATAAACCATTATTCTACAGTAAGAATTAAAATCATGTGTTGACACCTGAAATGGTACGCATTGAAGCATTTAAATTACATGAGATTCAGGCCTAATGCCATAGATTTGTACAGCATGATCATTCGTATTAGAATATGCATTATGTCACTAAGCCACAATTGTCTGTATGTCTGTTCACACTAAAACATTTAACTCAAAACGACATACTTCATGAAAGTCAAACACAGGTGATGACCAATTTTGCTCTATGTTGACTGTGTAAACACTATATCTAGTATAGAGAAAAATTCCAACACCTAATTCCGTAAGGGGAGCTGTGGTGGTGTTGTCACTATAGCAACTATGCTATGGGCTGGATGATCCGGGGTTCAGGTTGCAATAGGGGCAAGAGATTTTCCTCTTGCTCAAAACGTCCATACTGGCTCTGGCATCCACCCAGCCTTCTGCTAAATGGGTGCCAGGGTTTTTTGTGGGGGTAAAGTGGCTGGTGTGTGAAGCTAACTGCTCTCCTCCATCTAGTACAGAGGTTAGCAATGGGTGGAGCTATGCTTCAATTCCCTCTTTTTCACATTCATGGAACTGTGCATCACTAGATGTGTATTTTATATAACCAACGAGATGCAACTTATACAATGTTCTTTACTATTATCAGCGCTCTACATATTTTGGGCGGGTTTTCCGCCCATCATCAGGAGCTTATAAAACTGTTGGGTTGGAACCAACCCAACCACACCAGGGGTAGACAGCAGGAAAACATGACAATACCCAAGGCTGCACATACAGTTTTATAAGCTCCTGATGATGGGCGCAAAACCCACCCAAAACATGTAGAGTGCTGATAATAATAAAGAACATTGTATAAGAAGTTGCATCTCGTTGGTTATATAAATTACACCTCGATTTCTGCTATATGCCCTCATGGTATGGACAGGGACAACTGTACCTTCTATGTAATTTCATAAGAACAAGTCGTGTTGTTGACATGGAGGACAGTCGACTGTCTATTTCCAAAAGATACATCATGGCAGTATTGTATAATTATTATGTGTGGGGTGGAAGGTAACTGTCACATCTTGTTGCATGAAATGAAGATTTGGAACTGCTGTCTCATATGTTGTACTGATATGAATTTGGCAGAATTACATTCTGGTCTTTTTGTTACAGTGCACTCATTGCTTCCGGTCCTTTGCTGTTAAGTCAACCCTCACTGCCCACATTCGTACACACACTGGTGTCCGGGATCATGTGTGTTATATATGCTTGAAGAAATTCTCTTCTGCAAGCAGTCTTAAAGTTCACATACGGTAATCTTGTAACACAATTATCATCCCCTGCTGGTTTCCTGTTATTTGATACAATATTGACTACTAGCAATTTAATATCTCATTGTCAGTATCAGATACATAGTGTGAGTTGCTAAGTTTATGTTTAATCCAGAATTCAAACAGCTATTATTTCTGCTTTATCTGTGTCATGAATCACATTGCAATGCCTGAAGAAGTCATTTTAACACAATACCCACTAGCAAACTAAACATCAATCAGAAGATTTATTTCCGTCACTGTTGTCTACCAGCATAACAATGGTACTATGGCAAAGTAAAATACTGTGGAATGGGAAATTTGTATCACAGTGGAGTAGATCAGAAATTTGTAGATCTGTCTGCATGTTAATTGGAGCCATTCTGTGTAAAAATAAAACAGTGACTGTTCATAAAGATGGTAATACGTTCACATTGAGCAGTCTGTTGCCTATCTATCTACATTGGCCAGCTAATTTGTAGGAGGGCATACTGCAATGTAATTTTTTAAACTAGCATAACATACTTTCTTATTGGCAGATTTTGTCAGAAATGTTATTGCCTATCTTGCAAAAAAGTAGTAACATTGGAGAATAGTTCTGCAACATGCACTTTTGTTGAGAGACACTTACTCTACTGGCAACTGTAATGCTCAGAAATGTGGAGCACCTTTTATCTCTTTTGTTCCTCTTTAACTTGTTGAGGTAATTTTTGTTTGTCCTGATTCCATACATGACAGACTTGTGTAGAACCATCATCTACTGATATATGTGAAGAAATAACCTAACTACAAACTTTTAAACCCAGCAGAACACAAAAATCAGTTGTTGAACTCCAGCTGGCTATGAAAAGTGCCACAGAAACAGAAAACTGCCTTTCTACTGTGAATGTTTTTAGAGGCACCAACTTGGCTTTATATGAGTGAAGCATTTGAGCAGGAAGGTTTGAAGATATGTTTCTTCAAATTGAATTTGTGTAAATGTTTCAGTGTGACTTTGTTTTCCACCAGGATGCATACAGGTACAAAACCATTTGCTTGTCAGCTCTGTGACAAGACATTCCGAACCACGGGTCATCAAAAGGCTCACATGTTATCTCATACCAAAGAAAATGGTGGAACCACAGAAGAAAGGGTTTCAAGGCGGAAAGTGGTGAGACAGAAACCCACTCTTCCTGTGTTACCAGAAGTTGCTCTGCAGGAACCAATTATTATCACAAATAATGGTAAGTTTTTACAGCACCTGTACATCAGCACCCACAGTTCAGAATATTTGATATAACTTTTATGTCATTAAATGAGCAGTGCCTCATGTGTCATATTATGACAACATTTTCTGTGTTCTTTGTTCTCACATGAGATCTGCACTTCTGTCTGTTTATGTTTATAGTCTTTGAATTACTCTGCCCTTTGAATCTTTGTTAATTTCTCATCCTTCAGTCATTTCTTTAACAACTTGATAATTCTCAGGGGAGTCACATTTTTCTCCATTCATAATTCTATCCTTATTCATGTTTGTCATTCACACTGATGAACACAATGTCTGCACATGGCACAGCAGCCCATAATAACACCAAGGAAGCTTATATGTATGATGAATGTGCTCTCTTTTCATATGTACAAGCTGTATAACTGAAATGACAGACTGAGGTTGACTGTTACAGGATTTGTGCAAGCCGTGTCCCGAAACAGTAATGTTTTCCTTCCTGGTAACACTGTGAGTCTGGATCGTCCATACACATGTAATGTGTGCAATGCAGCATTCCGTAAATTAAGTCATCTCAAACAGCACATCCGTATGCACACTGGTGAACGCCCATACAAGTGCAACCTATGTGACAGGTAACACATATAATATTACATACTTTTTACCTCAAGGAGTATGCATATGTGTGTGTGTGTGTGTGTGTTTATAGGTAAATGTCTGTCATCGTACTTTTATATATACAGGGTGTCCCAGGAGGAATGTGAAATACTTCAGGAGAGTGTTCCTTATGTTAAACTATACCGATATAACCCAAAACACCTATATCCAAA
>JGI20166J26741_11580807_pt1 | contig 11860 bp, 7 predicted proteins | sample TergutCu122P5_FD_26741 | JGI IMG/M metagenome (IMG submission 26741) | reverse complement strand
ATAAATAATAAATTAGCCTTTCATGAGCAAAGTGGGTTTCAGTGGCTAACCTGGTTGATGTATTGTTTTTTAAGCCAGTGCATCAAGTGAAAGTATTTATCCTGGTGGCCCTTGTATGACATTGTGTCAAGGCAGTGCAGTAAAAGACAAACTGGAAACTTGACATCATTATCCTTGTTATGTAAGCTACAAAAAAATAGTATTTTTCATAACACATGTATTATATTTCTTTGCAGTTATTCCAAGAAGCAGGTGACAATTGGGTCTACAAGAATCCACTGATAATGAGAATTTCACCAAAGAATAAACCAAGCAATCCTCACCGATAATACATCAGTAGCAAGTTGATGTACAAATGTTTTATGCCTGTCTGCCGTGTTCTGACATCCTAGTTTTGTTAGAATGGCAGATGGCATTCCCTGCAAAGCTTGTTTGTTGTAAACAAGCAGCCAGATTTGTTATTTGTGCTGTGGATAGCACTTTTTGTCAGAGTTAACTGAGTCTTGAGTGACAGTTCTTCCATATGTGACATGTTTTTATAAACATAGAATGAGAAGGCATTTTCTTTTATGTGTTGCCAATTGAAGAATTACAAGTCTGAATGTAATAGTTCAGATTTATGAGTTGAATGGTGCATAATGGCTGAGTAAGTATTGCAATACTGTATTGTGTACAGACGTGTGCAGATCTTAAATATAACGAACAAATTTATTACAAACGATAATTTTAAATGACTAGGCATTTATATGGTGCATATTGAGGAATAGAGTGATCACAGAGGCATTATAAAATTATTTCTATAATGAACTTTCAATATTGATATGGTAATTCCCTGATCAAAGTAGCTCATGGCATCCATACGGCCATCTGTACTAGACCTATCACTCAGTAGTGGTTCTTCATAAAGGGTTGCTACACTCTGGTAATGATATGGTATTCCCTGTGTACATGCTATTTTTTACAGTTACTCGAATACTGTAACTGGTTGGTTGATATATATGTGCAGAAGTAATGATTCACTGTCGCAGATTGTTTTAAAATATGTATTAAACATATTGTCACATGAAAATCTCTACAGTTTCTTGTATGGTCTCATATTGCTAGTCATGAGATAAGGAGCCTGAAACATTTACAAAATGTGCAAATGCATATGAATTAAATCTGTTATATAAACCACAAAGTTTTCTAATAGCATGCCTTAACATATGACACTGACAACAAAATAGTAGAATACAACAGTAGAGTGTTGTAGATATGTGACACAGAGACTGATGCAGCAATTCTCAGATTTGATCATACAATATATAAGCTGCAAAAGTTGTCTTTTATCTTCATTATTGCACAAGGCTTTCCTATTACACAAGGGATATGTTGTGAAAATCAACTATATACAGACACTCCCAGACTTACATAATGATTCCTTTCTGTAAGTCCCTATATAACTCAACTTTTACAAGTCAGAATTCAACCCTTTACCCACCAAGCATATATATAATTTTAGTTTTATATGTATTTGTGTGTGTGTGTGTGTGTGTGTGTGTGTGTCCTGCTAATCTTCTGTCTGTTGAGATACTAAGCAAACTGTAATTGTGTTAAAACCTTAAAAATATTTGTTGATACAGGAAATAGGTCATTTGAAAAATATTCTTAAGGGAGAGTACCTAAGTTCATGTGATGCAGGCTTTCAGTTTGTATGTGTCATGTTTTTAAAAAATATCACCAATAATGGAAGTTTACTTTCTAAGCATAACATGTCATTTACACACATTTTATTTTTGTATATGTCATTCATGGAAAAAGCATAAATACAATTGAGTTTATGTAAGTCAGGGATTATGTACACTGGGGGTGCCTGTACAGTGAACTCCTCACTAGGAGGTTTATTTGGTAGCAGCAGATCTGAACACTAAACCAGGGATGATCTTAATTGAAGTAATTTGAGAGTAGAAGTTCTTGTGTTTGTGAATGTCAAAAGTGTATGCTTCTGAGATGTGACACCTAGCAATCTGGAGCATGTTCTGGGGTGTGAAGCTGTGTGATCTGATACACCTGTTCAGTCCTGAAGATGAGGGCAGTATGGTCGTCCAAAACACTGGCAACCGTCTGCTAGTCTACGCTGTGTCACCTGCCAGAAGTCTGCAGCCTTTATTGGAAGAAATTCAATGCTTGAGAATTAATATTCACTTGGGTTCTTTGCATATAGACAATAAGTGAGGGTGACATTGTAAAATGAGTATTAATTGTGAAACAGCAATTTGTTATAACTCACTGATACATAATTTTACATGAGACATAAAAAACATGACCAATCATCAATAGGCAACACTTAAGCGTGTTTTCTTTTTATGAAAATATAAGGACAAGCAATTTTTTTTGTGGACATAGCATTTGATAGAAGGTGTGTTTGAAACACAGCTGTCTAGTAATGTGGGAATCTCAGTTTGAGGAATCGTGTGGGTTATGACAAATTGCTGTGTCATGAGTAATATGTTGATGTAGTACAAGACTGGAATGAAACTGACACCCTTTTACTTCACTTAATTGTAACTGTTTGGACTGCATGTCCAAAGCATAAAAGTAATCTGCTACATCAGGAATGTGTAGAGGAAGAAGGAGAAGGAAAACTATTAGTGGAACATTGTTTTCCTGGAAGGACAAAGTGTGTTGTTAATCCAAGCCTGTGAACGTCATAGTGTTCATTACCAAATTCATTATCACATGTTTTTAGTCATATTCTGAATGCAGAAAGCACCTACTGACCATAAGCAAGAATATCTGTAGTAGTGCATCTATGACAGAAGGTAGTACAATTCTGTGCTTGTTTGCATTGTATTAGGACATATAGCACAGATATAATGTTGTATTTCTTACACATGGATCTCAACTGCTTCCAGTGTTGTATTTGTGTACATTAATATTGTAAAGTCTACAGTTGTTTGGCTTAATTTACCATAATTTGAACATTTTTACTTTGCCAAATGCCTAACACTGTACATATGTATATTAGATTTTTATACAACTAATCTCTTGTACTGTGCTTGAAAAAAGTAATTTTATGTTATTTACTATTAAACAGTATTTCTGTATTTGTACGTCAAGGGACACTGAACATTCCAGTTGCCTCACTCTATCTGAACTACTGACATGTCAAGAGTATTTTACATTTGCGATTCCTTGCATTTTGATTCAGTTGTTACTATGTGACCAACAAACACACACACTTCGTTAGAATTGCAATAATGTTTTAATATGCAAACTCCTACATGTTTTGGGCCTCACTGGCCCATCATCAAGGAGTGCACATTTGTATAAAACCAAATGTCCAACTCTGCTAACATCGCCCTCATGTGGAATTCTCTCAAGTTCATCACTGCATCCAACTTTATAATTATACATTCACAAAATTGTGAAATTTCTACATACGGGGATGATAGAAGGGTTATACATTTGGTTTTATACAATTGTGCACTCCCTGTTGATGGACCATTGAGACCCGAAACATATAGGAGTTTGTGTATAAAAACATTATCATTATTTTATGTGTGTATTTGTTGGTCACATCATAACAGTGTCAAGAGTAGTACATTTCTTCCATGTAATACTTTTGTGATGCACAGGAAGAATTCATTTTATGGTCTTCCAACAGTATCAAACTTCCGGGATTGTGGAATTCATTGATACAAAATTGTCACTCACATTTTTCATTTTACTGTACACAGAACACATATTAGAGGACTGCACTCTCCCTGTTTCCTGTTATTTGATGCCCATGTCTACAGTAGTGTAATTCAGTCACCCCTTGAAGTTTTGTTGTAGATGGCTCCAAGACTGGCAATGTTCGTCAGAACAGTGTCAGTTGAGACAGATTTTTCCAGAAATGCAATATTAAAAGGAGGACGGAGGGGGATCGTGTTTCCATGTAATGTATTTTGACTGAAAAACTAGTCATACTTTTGAAGAAAGTACAAAAAATATGAAATGATCATAAATTTCAGTTTAAGGAGATGGCATTTCCTCTTGAACCATAGGCAGGTCATCAGGATCATCATCTCTAGTGTTCAACAATACATGTGCTTATGCAAGAGTCCCTTAAGATGACTTGAATGCAAGCACTGAAGTCTGGCAAGACAAAAACCTCTTATTCTCATTCAGAATTTCACCACAACAAGCAAGCAAGCAAGCAAGCATCTTCATAAATTCTTTTCCAGTTGTTGCTGCACAGTGCTTATTTGAGTCAATTTACTCAAACACCTTAATGCCAGCTTCAAAGTGTCCAAGCCCCTCAGTCAACGTAGTACCATCATGGTTCCCTCCTTAGACTCAGACTTAGGTTCTTGACCTTTCTCAGCTTCTTCAGGGGCACTTTGTTTCCTAATTTCAACAAGATGGTCAAGCATGAGATCCTGATTATGGTAGTTCTGCAACTCAGACACCTTCAGCATCATACATACATATTTGCATGCTTGTCTTAATACATGGTCATCAACAATGATGGACCTAGTTTCAAAATGTAATAATATTTATGGGAAGAGAGATGATTTGTTGTAACGTGTTCATGAATTCATGAAGTTTTCATACATTGATTGTGAGGTCTCAGTGTTCTCACATTTTGTAGCCCTACAAACAGTCTTGACTCTACTTATTTTCTTTCCATGTTGATTGAAGCATTTCCAGAGTGAATACTGGTGAATTTGTGTTAATTCTGTCTCATAGATGATGTAATCTCGGAGTTTCTCTACATTAACAAGATTTTATATACTTCCCCACAGCAAAAATTGGTGGTGATAGGTCTTGACTGCCTAGGGGCCACGCCATTGGTCTACCTCTTCAAATCCACCAATTAGGAAATCTGGTGTTTAGGGCATTTCGTATCTTGTGACTGAGGTGGATGGAGCACCATCTTGTTTAAACAAAATTTTACCTTCTTATTCAATGCCATCAATTTGTGGAACAACAAACATTTGTAATATATCCAACTAAATGTTGGTCATGATGGTGTTTCTCCAAGAGAAAGGCCCTATAATACAATCATGCATTATGCTACACCACCCATTAACTTTAGGAGAGTCTAGCTTGTGCTTGTAAGTTTTATTTGGCCATTTTTGACTCAAGATGCAACAATTGTGGCTGTGTACTTGACCGTTCATATAGAAGATGGCCTAGTCTGTGTACTTCACTAACCATAAAATAAATTATCATTGTTATCAATTGCATTCAGCATCTAATTCACAAATTAAACTTTTGTGTACCGTCCTGTACCTTTTATTTCATTCAGATTTCGAATTTTATAAGTGTACAACTTTGGCCTCCCGTGCAAGACATTTTGGATCATCATTTTAGGTATAACTAGGTGCAAATTCCGATGAGCACTAGATATGTCTGGATTATGTCAACACAATAGCCTTGTGCATTCAGCATCCTTGTCTTATGTCTATGATCATCCAGGTGATTCGTGCTTCTCCACATGTCCACTTTCCTTAAACTTGATAAACCAGCTTCAAATTGCTGTGCTGACAGCAGGATCTCCACACGTATGACAGAAATTGCATTCCACTGTCACAGTGTAAGGCCAACCAAATGATGCACTGTGCTTTCTCTTGCATGATGCCATCATACTAACTGCAGCAGTGGCAGTTCTTATTACGGCTGAAAGCAGTCCTCACATGTGCATGGAGTATGTGCAAAAATGTGTGTGTGTGCATGCATGCATGTTTAAGAACACCTTAAGAGTTGATGAATACATTGCAGCAAATCCCTTCTCTGCTTTTCTGCTCATGAAAATTACTACATCCTGAATCTAGTTCCTTCATTTTTGATGACCCTGTGTATTGGGTCTGGGGTTGATGAGCATAAATGTAGAACAGCATAAATCTTTACAATGTAAGTCAGGGGATGACTCTACTCTAGGATTTGAGTAATATTATGAATGTCAGGTGACAGTGTTAAGTACAGTGAAGCCAGCATTTTCTCCTGTAACATATAGGTGACATTTATGACATGATGAAAGACGTACACTGCCAGATGTCGTATTAATGCATAGCTTAATATTGCCCTTCATATTAATGAGTTCAGTTGATTATTGTAATTGACTTAATTAAATAAAAATTAATTATGTAGAATTTTAACTAATTTACAAAACTGTATAAGAACTTAAAATTTGCCACAGACATCACTTGCTTTGTTGTCCACACTGTTAGGAGGTTGCACATCTGTATTTTAGACTGTACAGTAATGAGTAAATTATTATGAAACTGTCATTTATTGTGTATCAATTGAAGTTTTACATAGAAATGCCATTTTGTCCAACTCCCATGGATATGTTTCTAGTAGCAGTCTGTTACAATAAATATGACTTATTGTGGCTATTTTCCATTGTCTTCAGTCTTTTGGAAATGTGGTCTATTTCTAGCAACAGATGGGTGTCTGAAGGAGTACAGACATAATCTCAAAGGAAAAGAATTAATAATCTAGTGTGTATGGTGGTTATTGTATGGGTTGGGATGGAGGTAGGGATTACAAATAAAACTGCACGGTTTATGTGACAATCCAATAAATGTCAGTTGAGCCCGGTAGTTTCCCTCATTTGAATTTTGCTTTGTCATGTGGTCAACAAGTTACAGGGCAGTACATGGCTCACACATTTTGAAGTCCTTTTATGATATTTCTCTCTCTTTCTGCATTGTAATTTGGAAGTTGTTTTTCCTCCCACTTAATTACTGGAAACTCAGTTATGCTTTTTGAGATATTTATTATCAGGGATTTAAGTGCCCTCTCATAATGAGCTATTAGTTTAATTTTCGTTCTGTTTCTGTAATAATTGTTGTTGGTAATTTTTTCTTTTCTTTTCAGTGATGGTATTTGATGTTATCTCTGGCTAGAGCTTCCCTCATTGTCCATTGATCAAGACTTGTGCCTTTTAATTGGTCCAGCTGGGTAGGAATTGATTCTATCTTTGTGCCTGTTGACAGTAAGAGATCCAGCTTTCGAAAGGTTGTATTTGGAGAATAGCAAGACAGTGGATTATATGCAAAATGTTGTCTGTTGTAACACAACACCTTGACATGTTGTTCTTTTCACATTTGTTATCAGAAATCTTCATAAAGACCTGTCTTTCATGGACCAAACACAGCATGGTCAGGTAAATCATCAGAGAAAAGATGTCATTGGGAAAACTTTGTTTGAAAAATTCTTGTAATGTACTTCCTTCATAAACCTCCTGTACTCCTTACTAAATTACACTGTGGTCAAACAGTAATGCACTGTCGGCCATAATTCAGTGCAGTTCAACTGGGTTCATAAAATATGTATTTTGTGTGTGTGTGCATGTGTGCGCGCGCACGAGAGAGAGAGAGAGAGAGACTGCACCTGCACAGAACCCAGGTAGGTCACATGATTTTGTAACACTCACAGCAGTCATCTGTCAACGGTTGAAGAGTAACCAGGTTTTTTTTTTACAACACGTGTCCATTGTTGAATATCACCTAGCATCTAATTCTGACCTATCTTGCATGAATGAGTTTACAGATCTATTTTTTGATTCCTTTATGCCAAACAAATTAGCATTATTCATGTGGTGAACCACTTCCCTGACACTGGAAGTGTGTAGGACAAAGAGTATTCTTATATAAACTTTGGTGTTAAGTGATGATGTAGACAATATCTCTCAAACTCTCTCACTCTGTCCAAGAGAGTCACTGAGAGAACTTTGTAATCAAAGTAGAGTGTCCCATAGAAGTGTACAGAAGGCTGCAAAGCTTCTAAAACTTCATTTATATGTACATGTCACATATGAACTTGAGGGTCCTGGTACAGAACAATGACTTTGAGTACCACAGCTGGTTTTCATACCTAACCTGAGGGGATACAAACATTTTAGATAAAGCTTTCATTGGTAATATATCATGGTTTCTCCATGGTAAATATTTTTAGCCACAACAGCAAAATGTGGAGTGCTTAAAATCCCCCTACCTTCCATGAAAGACCATCATACTCTTATTAGTTCAAATGTGATATGGTGTGTCTTGATGGAGAATAATCAGTCCCATTCATAGTAACTGTAACAGCAGAATATTATCAAGTACTAATTATAAATTTCATATCCATGTTGGAAGTTGATGAATAAGACTGCTGGTTTCAACAAGATGGAATTATTACACGCAGCAAATTCAACAGGACCAATGTTGTACAGATTCTTTGGTGACCATACTGTTTCTTCAGACTTGTGATCCCTTTGATTTCCAGATCCAACACTACTGGATTTGTGTATATAGGGATTTTTGAAAGAATACTCATAAAAACAGTTTGCACCTGTTGAAAAAATGAAGCAGAATGTTCAGCTGTGTATTTCAAGCAGCACTGAAGAAACTTGTCACCAGGTTGCATCAAACTTGAGGAAGAGTAAATGCATGCATTGCTGAGGATGGACATTTTCAGCAACTTATATAACACTGTATTTGTTTTCTGGTTGTGTCAAAGAATGGGTCACATGCTGGTGGTGTATAGAGATGCAGTATCATTTTATGAAGCTAAAACTATGCATAAAATTTGTTTTTGAATAACAAAGGTCTAACTGGAAACAAGAGATAGGAAATGTTAGTTATGTAGGCAGTGTGCTTGTGTGGCGACATTTAAGTGCATGAAAAAATACTTGTGCTGCAAATCAATCGCTATTTCTAGTGGAGGCAAAATATGACAGACATATAGTGTATGGACCAAATAAACTGCTGCAATTAAACACTTTAAAAATACAGGGGGTGATTATTGTAGTTTGATTTTTTATACCAAGAAAACAGGCATTTTTACCCTTTCATTCATTTTTATTATCTTTTTTTTCTTTCTTTCTTTCAGTAATACTATCTGTGTACCTTCCAACCTATGTGGGTAGGAGGTCTCAAAATGTGGGGACCCTAGGCATGTGCCCACTGTGCCTGTTGGGATAATCTGGCACTGATGGTGTCAGTAGCATCATTTGGCATAGTTTTTTGAATCGGTAGTAAGAAGAGACTTTTAACATTAAAGTCAGTAAAGGGCTGAATAAGAGGAGATAAAATGGGCGAATGAAAAGTCAATTATCATTGCCAAAATTTAAAATAGCGAATTAAGGACAGGAATGTTTGAAAACTTTGAGAGAATGAATGAGATGGCATGAGTTCAAAACAGGCTTCCAGCCTGACTGAAGGACTGAATGGATGAGTACAAATTTGTGTGTGAAAACTTAAGGCTCCCTTGAAATGGTAATAGAAAAGCTTCTCTTTTAATAACTGAAAGCCATTTTAGCTTTGCATGTGTTATTTTGTAAACTGTTGTGTTCTTACATCATGTGTGCTGTGGTATTCTTTTTCACATTTTCATCTTTTTCATGCCTGCATTGCCATATTCTCTTGCACTTGGAGAATTTAAAAATGGTATGACATAACTTGACTGTGAAAAAGTTTCAGGGTGTGTTTCCCAAAATATGTGTCCCTTTGATAATGTGCAGGATTCTGAATACTGGATTGAAATGTAGTAAATGAAGAGGGCATGGCTGGATGTGGAGTCTGAGTTGAGAGTGAAACTGCATCTTGTGACCAGGTGTTGCCTCAGTAATACTGTAGGAAATGCACTGTCAGTTTTTCCAGTAACTGCCAGTAGTAGTAGTAGTAGTATGGAATACCAAAACTGATTCAAATTAACAACAATGCAAATTTTGTAAGGTGGAAGCAGTACTGGTGCTTTTCCTAGAAAGTGGTACCTTGCCCATTGTGTTATACATGTGTGGATATGTTTACCACAGCTAGCTGTTCACAAAATATGAAGATATGCCAGCTACAAGAGGTAATTTATCCATTTGTGGAACCACTGAAAATCTGTTGTGATAGTTCAAAGACATCAGAAACATCGACAAGTGTTGTACTAACCACAATGAAGATTATGTTGCAGACCTCTGTAATCATGTTTGAAACATGATAGGCAATGTATGCATAATGTAACATTGTGGTGCATTCATAAAACGAATGTTGCAGTGGAAACACAACAGTGCATTCTGTGTGTATTTTTGAGCTACATGTCACTGTCAACTATAATAAAATTGAAAGTTGCACAACAATGCTCTTATGGCACATTTAGGTTGACAGCAACAAAAAAGGTATGTAGGTCTTCATGTACAGTGCACAATGCTGCATTGAAGCATAGGAATGTTCATTTGCCAGTTGCCTTCTTTAGACATGCAATTTGGCTAAACAGACCCTAATGACAAGTCATTGCACAATTTCTCAATTTTTGTAGGTGTTACCATAAAACATTTTACAAGATGAGATGGATTTAATCAATTATGAAGGAATAACTATGAAGTATTTTGAGTGTGTGTCTGTATTGTTGCCTTAGTTCTATGGTGTGCAAATCACATATTTTCTGTGCCACATTATATTGTTACCTGTGACCTGTCTGGCTGTACCATATTTTTCCACAGTATCTCATTAATGACACAAATTTCGGAAAGAGGTTATTGAATATAATGTGTGTTTTGATTTTTTCTACAATTTTTGCCTGAAACGTTTTTTTAATTCTAAGAAGAATTCAGCAAAATATTATAAATGTACATGGGTCTTCATGTAAAGTAATTGTTATTCTTGTCAGATTTTAGTGACACTTGGATTTTCTTGACAAGTTTGTGAAAAATACTCAAATATTAAATTTAATAGAAATTCGTCCAGTAGAAGCTGAGTTTTCCCATGCAGGCAGGCCAAAGGACACAATAAGTCTCTTCTCACAATTTTATGAATGCTCGTAAGTATAATATATAGACGATACACAGTGTTGTCTGTGAGTGTTCGGTGTAGAGAACACAGTACATAGATAAAGTATATATTACTTGTAGGCATGTGGATGTAGGATATGTTACTACAGTAAATTATTTAGTTGGCCAAATTATTTCTTGAAAAAGTTGAAAAGATCTTCCAATATGTGGCAGTCTTTTGCCATTTTGAAAGTGGAAATAGAACACAATGCTCACTGTGAGGTACCAGTTTCATTATAAATGAGAAAAGATGTGCTATATCACATGAAAATTTAAACTTCTTAGAAAAACCTAAGACTGACATTCATGTAAATAACGGGCGTATTTTTTTAAAGGACCTCAGGCGTTATTGTCGGCTTGTTTGTGGGCTGTGCGTGTAATATCACAATAAGTGATACACCTATCATCCTAAATTATTGTGCAATCTCTGCAGTTCACATTTTATACAAATTTGTCCGCGGGCCATGGGTTGGATACCTGTGATGTTAACACATTCGCTGCCAGCTATTTAAATACCGAGGGGCATTAAAGGGTCCACAGCCCCTTTGTTCATGATTTCAGTAAAAAAGTATTTACACAAAAACTATATGAGATAAAGACTTGAAATTTAGAACATACCTTCAGTAATATTTCAGCATGTGATATTGTGTGTAGCAGCCTTCTGTATCTGAATCACTGTCATTTACAATTTCATTCACCACATCAGCTAATTCTTCTTCAGTTCTAAGTCCAATTGTTTTTCTTTTCCTAGATGTCATGTTGCACTGAGAAGTATAAACTATCACACATACATGACTTCAAGTATAAAATATTCTTTATAGACTGCAGGCAGTGACAGCCCACTCTCCCTCTGAGCATAAGGATAAACACTGGTTCATTATATCGCAATGTAAGCATAATAAACTATAAAGGGATAAAGATAACGTTAGCGAGATGTACTGAAGCTACTGTATAAGTTTCCCACCTGTAATGAAAGGTCACGTAGCCAGTGGCGTACCGAGAGGGGGGGTTTGGGGTGTTCAAACCCCCCCCCCCCCGAAATTCTGAAGATATCGGTGAAGTCCTCGATCGCATAAGCAAGAAGAA
>JGI20166J26741_11580696_pt1 | contig 11861 bp, 4 predicted proteins | sample TergutCu122P5_FD_26741 | JGI IMG/M metagenome (IMG submission 26741) | reverse complement strand
ACTACTACTCAGAAAATCTGGTAGCGCCGGGAATCGAACCCGGGACCTCTGTATCTGTAGCCAGAAACTCTGACCACTAGACCACAGAGGCGGTCAACCCAGCATTACTGGAAAGATAAGATAGAAAGAAAAGACCAAAAATGTACATTTTCAGTAATATTCTACTGTGGGGACTGTATGCGTGAAGTAATAATCAAACTTATGAAACAAGTGGGGTGTGTACTGTGTGGCATTTTTGGTTTGGAAATGTGCCAGGCACTTGTCTTAAACAGAAATATGTTGAAAGTTACTTTTGATTCTGTTATAACCAGGTTCTCCTGTATTAAGAAACTTCTTGTGATTCATTCTGTACTTGACATGAAATGAATGTGGAAAGGAGGATGAAGAGGGGAAAGAGGTAACACGTGGTCATGGAAGTAGGGAAGAACTATGAGTTTATATACATATATATATCAGAAAACATCTGGCATTCACACAAACTTACATATTCATGTCTACATTTGTGAATGCTGGTAGATTTGAGACTAAAGCTAAGATATGAGTCTTGAGAGCAAACTCAGAATATATGAATATGAAAGGAATGATTAAATTAAGTACAGTACTATACGCTTTCAAAGACGGTCTTCAGTAGCAACTGCCAAACCTGAGCAAATTCATTTTCACCTTATCCTTTCATTCATCATGTTACTTCATACTGCACTCGTGTATGAACTGTGAATGTTGGATTTTTGTGCTGGATTTGAGTACCATGTGCCTAAAATATAGCACTTTCCTGCCAAAATGAGGATGAAAAACCTATGAAAGGGATGAAGGTAACTAATCTGTTAGCGTTTGGAAAATATGGCAGCTGTAGTGTCCATGAAGCAAAGAATTTATGAGCTTTATTTCTTTATACAGGTATGAAAACAATTTCCAGTTCCTTAAAACATCCTTCTCTACCACAAAATATATTTCAGGAACCTGATAAACCATTAACATCTTCAGCTAGATGAAATCACAGTCATCCATTATGGTGGTAATGGGCCTACATATGAACTTCCTAATCAATGTAATATGCCAGTTACAGCTTACACATTTCACTACATACTACATTATTTAATTTACAATAATTACAAGACAATAACTAATTTAAAAAGTACAGCAATACAAATCTAGCGAAGGAAAAATACTGCAAGTGTAGGCAACCATTCAAATTACCACTGATATTTTCAAGTTGTTATGAGCAAGGCTGCAATTGTGTTAGGAACACAATCACTGTGTATAAAGTATGAACATCTGTTACCAAATCTTTTGTGCACTCAGTGAAAGTTGACACAAATATAATAAAATTTCCAAAACAGACTTTGAATCCTGCTTCCCTTTTGTGAAGACCTAAAACTGCAACTTTTACTAAACACACAACACTTATTCAGTCTCACACAACCTGTTTTGTGTTAACCCTTAACCTGCCAACGACGACTATAGTCCCTCAGCCATTTAATATTATTAAATGGCAACTGAAATTTAATCCGGTAGCCTAAGGGTTAAAATGAGTAAGTGTGGTTTGTTTAGTAATAAACACAATGGGATGGCTTCCATAGAGATTGCTACAACTGTTATGTTTGTCAGTTTAGTTCACATCACAACACATGCGTAAGTTATACAGTGGCCATTATAAATGACAATTTGGAAAGGGTGTGGCAAGGGTTATAACCAATTACACGGTATTGTTCTCGTGACTGTCTGAAAATAGAAAAGAATAAGCTGAGGAACCTTGTTTAGGTATCCAGTCACAGAGCTGAAATCTGAACTGGTTATGGGGAACGCAGCCAGTTACCATGGCATGATGCCCTCCAATTGAGACAGTAAAATCTGTAATATGACAGGACTTAGTCCTCAGTTAACAGTGCTACCATGTGAGCATATAACTACAGCAACATTTGCATGATCGTAAAATTATACATTGTAACAAATAATGTACACTCAGTTTGGTACACAGTGCATATTCAATGTCAAAGCAGTCTCAGAGAAGTTTCTCATGCAAATTCAACCATGACATAAAAACACATAACAACAATATTGCTCAAAATAATGCAAAACAGACACAATGATTTAAAAATAAAATGGAAACAGAAGTTTCTGAAGATGGTTTTACCATAAAACCATAATCATAATTCAGTTTTCCTTGATTAAGATGATGATGCGGAGGACACTGACACTGAACCACCACATACTGTAGATCTCCTTACTAGTTATTCTGGTGTGCTCTGTGCAACTGTATCCTGGTATAAGACACCAAGACAACAGTCACAGTAACTGCTACTGCTTGGTAAAAGAGGACAGTAACTTTAAGGTGTGTCATCCCTGTTGTGTGTTTAACTAATGAGAGGGAGGAAAGTGTAGTCAATCAACACAACTAGTTGTGCTGATTGACTACACTTTCCTTCCTCCCTCTCATTACAAGAGGACAGGATAACAGTCACAGTAACTGCTACTGCTTGTTACAAGAGGACAGGATAAAAGTCACATTAACTGCCGTTTCTTGGTACAAGAGGACAACAGTCACAGTAACTACTGTCTCCTGGTACAAGAGTCCAGGACAAATCACAGGAACTGCTACTGCTTGGTACAAGAGGACAGGATAACAGTCACAGTAACTGCTACTGCTTGTTACAAGAGGACAGGATAACAGTCACATTAACTGCTACTGCCTGGTACAAGAGGACAGGATAGCAGTCACAGTAACTGCTACTGCTTGGTACAAGAGGACAGGATAACAGTCACAGTAACTGCTGCTGCTTGTTACAAGAGGACAGGATAACAGTCACATTAACTGCTACTGCCTGGTACAAGAGGACAGGATAACAGTCACAGTAACTGCTGTCTGCTGGCAGAAGACGTCATGATAACAGTCACAGTAACCATTCTACCTCAACATCTGAATACAAAAATAAAGTGGGTCTGGCATCGTTTTTCTGTATGCCTACATGCCTGGAGATCTGCAGACTGGTATTGTGGACTTAAGAAAGTACATAATTGGTAGTTTTTCTCTTAACTACGTCACTTACCAGAATCTTGCACACAACCACCTTCCTATTTGCAGGCCAATACTGAGCCATGACACATCTTGAAAAAATGTCACATGTTGCAAATTATATAATCCAACATTAGGCTAAATACAGACTTAAACTGCAGGTAAAATGCAACTCATAATATTACATTATAATTTCACCAGCAATTTAAGTCTGTAATTGGCCTGATGATGGATAATGTATTCCAAAATATATTGTGTTTTCTAAGAATATACAGTTGTGCTGGACTGCTAATATGATGTTGTTTTGATTGTTTCAATGACAAAATGCAATGAATTCTATTAAATTAAAACAAATACAAGCAGACTCCAACATGGCCCTGTGATGACAAGGTCCACTCACTTAGTAGTTTCATGTAGCATAAAAAAGTACCTTACTCTTAACAATTTGAGGATCATGTGTTAACTGCACAAAACTGATTAATTTGATACAACTTCTACTAACACATGATGGCAACATCTGTTCCACTCCAACTTGCTGCTCATCATTGTGACAGCAGAGTAGCACATTTCAAAATCATATTAACAGATGGCACCTCAATATGGGAAATGGTAATGGGCATTTGTAATGTTGACAGGTGAGTGGGCAAGGTTAATACTACGTTCTCATATCTAGACATACCATCAGTTTAAAACTTTATGCAAATAAAACATAAATCATTCTTTTCTTTCAGTGATCAAATTCTGTCATTAATACAAACATAAATATAATTCCTAACCAGTTAACAGACATGTTTCAAATCCATATCACATACTCAAAAGAGCCAATTACACCTCTGTCTGGTTCCACAGTTAAATTTGATTCAAAATAGATTTTGCAATACTCCAGTGATGTGTGTACACAATAAATGTTAATATACAAGCATTCTGTATTCAGAATACAATACACATGTATTAAACTTTGATTTGGGTATAAAATGAAACATTGGTCAGTTCCGGTATAAAAGATGTGTAAGTCACTAATTACACTGTGACAATAAAAAATGGCTGTCTTGCATAGATGTTGACTGTACTGTTTAAAATGATGTGAGTATAATAAAATTTGGAAATGACATGAAAGTTAATGGAAACAACTGTTTTAAAATGTTAAGTGCATTTAGATAATCATATTTCTGACTACCGTTAAAATAAAAACAGTGAATACAAATACCATAGGTGATGAAGGAAGTGTACTACATTTGGCAACATCTGTTAATTATAATGATACATTATGTATGCTACAGATTTCCCCTAAATAAATACTTAAGAAATATTTAATAAGACCATCTTCTTTCCTCAAATATGAAAATGGATGGTACAACTTGTATTGCCAGCAAACCGCTAATGACTAAAATCAACTACGGCACCTTGCGCACCTCAAGTAGTATATGTCATAATTGGTCAATTGATAACAGTTCCTTAAAATTACCTTCTGATTATGAAAATAATTCTGCTGTTCTTTTATGAGCTACTGGAAACAGCATACATGTCTGTACAAGACAAGGGCAATAAACAGTGCCACCGAGCTTACAGACAGAACACCACATCCCTATGTATGACAGGAACAGCAGGCAACTGTTCGCTGTAAGCCACTCTACATTCAACGAATGCTCTACTTCCACTCACATACCATAAAGTGCTAAAGACAAGTGATGACAGTCCAAGGATGATGACTGGTAGATATAAACCAACATATCACCTTCAGTACAAAAATAAATGTCAGGTCATTAGTGTGACTTGAACAGCTCACTCAGAACCATCTAACCAGCTTCTTTGCACTTCTAGTAGAGTCAATGTGTTGCAAATTCAACTATGAAGAAATAAAGTAACAGTCATCTGGGTAAAATTTTTGAGCTTCACTTTGAAGTTTTGAAAAATAATATATATTTTATATTGGATAAATTTAAAGGGAATTTAGGAAATCACGTCTAAACAGCTGCTTTCATGTGTGTATTGCATTGTTTATACCCAGACTTGGTATGAGAATCTTGTACAACAATAGCAGAAAAGCTATAAAAGTAATTGATCTTTTTAAGAAAGATTCTTTCAGAAATGTAGAACTATACACTGGCACTGCACAAATACCTCAACAGCCTCTTCTCTTATTGGAAGGTCAAGGGTCCATTCTTTGACGTTGTAATCCAATGTCTTCATCATCCAGAAAACGGCGAAAATTTGCCTGACATTCTGTACTAATCCAGTGCTGCACTAGAAGGGGCACTTCCGAATCCAAAGCTGCTTCTAGTTTTGCCCGCAAAGTATGTCGTAGCAGAGCCTTGGTTGCTTCCATAGACTGTAAGGTAACAATCAGAGGAATTTGGATGTGACAAATGCGTACTGAACTTCGGAAAGCAGTACTGAGGCTCTCATGGCAGCCAGAATTAAAATGGGTCTCTTGGGATGCGATGTCATGTAATTTGAACTTACTGTATAATCCCACTGCCTCCAACTCTGGGACTCTGAAGATGGAGACAGCAGGTTCCTCTGAAACACTGGTACCTATCTGTCAAAATATACATGTAATGTTAACAATGTCACAAGATCATATGCGTTTTGCTGCCAATCCTAATACTCAGCACTTGAACCAAGCACACTGTAACTTTACAAATGATCTGTTATTCGCACTACATAATACGAATCTTTTGTGTACATTAATGATTGAACCAAAGAACCAAGCAAGCAGGTGAGGCCTGATTAGCTAAATGGCAGTCTTTCTGCAGCAATTTGACCAAAAAGTTCCCTGCTCTCATAGAATCCAAAATTTATCACTGTGTTTACAAGACATGTCATTTGGCACTATTACTTTCCATATACTAACAGCAGATTTCTATAACACCTCCCATCCAATTTTCAGTCTTCAAAGACATCTCTCCCTTTCAGCCTTTCCTCCAGCCCAATTCCATCTTCAAATCTTGTGTCTCAAGCTATACTTTAAAACTTTTTTCAATGTAAACCCATCTCAGTGAAACGGCCTCTTACCTTGATTTTTCCTATCAACAATTTCATATGAATTTCCTGTTTCCCCCACACATACCAACACATGCTAATGGTTTAGTACTTTTCACAATTGTCGAGTTCCAGTAATGTAATAATCTCAGTCCTTATATTATGTGCCAAAATGGTTCTCATTAACACAGTACTTCAGTGTTTTATAATTTACATAATTACAGGCAAATTTAATTAAATAACCAACAACACGCACACATAAAATCCGTAACATAATACTGCTGCATTTATTCTGTCATGGTTTGGCCATTTTTGGTAGGGTAAATAAAAACAGTACTATTTTCTGCTTTGTATTTCAGTACTGCAATGTTTATATTATTAAGTAAAACAAGAGTGCATGCTAAAAGGTCCTACAAAATTACAGATAAAGTTTTACAAAATTATAATTAGAATAAAGATGAAGTCTCCATGCCTAATTAAGCCAAAATGCCATAAACAGGGTTTCCCAAACTTTTTGGTCATGGAACACTTTTTACTTTGTAAATGTTTATGGAACACATAAGTTTTGTGGTCCCTTATTTATCAAATAAAAGTCAGCATAACAAGATCTGTCAGTAACCAAACGAAAGGTTCCTGTAACAATTCTTATATGAACAAGGTCTTAAACAATGATAAAAATTGCTATATTCAAATTTAATAAAAATAAATCCATGATTTTATTTTGGCTCCTCCTTATGGGACACCTATTCACATCTCGCAGAACACCAGTGTTCTACAGAACAAGGTTTGGGAAACAATGCCATGAAGGCATGCTGGGGAGTGGTACTGGTTGGAGGCAATGAGTGGCCAGCTTAATGTCGTCACTGCTTTACTGACGGGGAAAAAGCCCTGGTGCCCACTGAACAGCAGACTCCCCTTGTATGCAGTATGAACATTATGTCATAGGACACAACCACCTTACACAGCTCACATCCCTATAACGTGTAGCAACAGAACAGCAGCTGTAAATAACTCTGAGGTGGGAAAAACGTTAGTGCCAATTAATACAGGGTCCAGATATTAAGTATGGCGTTATCTTACACACACATAATTACTTTTGTGGGTGTGAGTGAAGTCCTGATTTAATTTTCAGTTTGACAATGATAACCAATGAAACCTCACAGCTTAGTAGATGACGTTTATATGACAGATTATAGGCATCCTAAAATTGATGCACAAAAATTGTCTGTAAGTTATATAAAATAAAGTCCAAACACCGCAAAAAATTTTATATCTTTATCTAACACGCACTTAAGCAATTCTTCCCCAGAACAGTGATAACAACCTGGAACATTTTTACAAAAGCATGCAACAGAAAAATACTGAGTCAAGTTATATATTTTATTTTTAGCTTATAAACTGACACAACCTAAATATAACATGAAAAACACAAAGACTTGCAGGAATGGAAATCTGTACAGTAGAAAAGTAGGCTTGCTAAGCGCTGCCTGGATCTATTTCCTTTCACAACATTCTGAGGAAATGGTATGAGAAATGACACAGATAAGTGTAGGACATGCATGTCATGGGAGGAAAAGAACATGGGCCGTGTAAGGCATTCCAGTCAGTACGTGGAGCTCAGATGGTAAACATGTGGATGCAAGTTTTAGTTCTTCCACTGCTATTCCTGCTAACAGCTGTGCTGCCACCATCACAGCAGACCTTCAGTACAGACAGACATACAGAACTGCTTGACATTGTCTACCCTCCTCAGGTATGAATCAAGAAACTAAACACAGTCATGCTGCAGCTGGCACTCCAGCTTCAGGTCACTGGTTCACACCTCGGCCTGAGACACCAGTACCATGGGATTTTCTCAGTCTCTCCAGGCTCTGAGTTTTGAACTTAAGGGGTGCACCCAAAATGGGATATGATCATTTCAAGGGGATTAAAGCATTTTGGCTAGAACTAGTTCGGCCTACTAAACTACATTCTTATATGAAATACAAAACTTATTTCCAGCTACCAATGAACTGATGCAAGTGTAACAGGTTAGAAATAACTTTTAAAGATCACTTTTGGGAACAGCAACCTATGTGTGGATTGTAGAACATTACAAAAGTGGACATGAGATTAAAGAGTTATGAACCACTGCTCCAGGCAAATGTTGGAAGAGTAAACTCAAAACAGGCAGTGATGACTTCCTTCAAAACCCTTCACAAGTCATCACTCCTAATAATGTTGTGTTAACACATGGTTAACAGAGCAGAACAGTCCAGTCAACATAATGACCAGACTACACACTGGACAACCATGGAATCAGACTTTGATTCCCAGCAGGCACAAGGGATTTTATTCTTCTCCACAGTAGGCAGACATAGTGGGGCACACCAAGCCTCCTATTCAATGGGCATCAGGGGTTCTTCCCTATGAGTTCAGAGGTCAAGAGAAGACCACTGATCCACATGTAAATTCCAAGGTCAAAAATGCATGGAGATGTACCTCCACTCTCCTGTACATCTTTATGCCATAGGCCTTAATTTAGAACAAGGGCAAGCCTCACACTTCATTAGTATCCAAGTCCACTCTTGTAACATTCTGAAGACACAAACTGTCCTATTAGGATCAAGGTTTCCTCTTATCTGTATTTATTAGGGGCAAGGTCAGGGCATTTCAATGAATAGAAACGAAAAGAAGGGGTGTCCATACATTGCACAAGTCATCTTCCTGCACTGAGCCTAGCTGCTTTGTTACAGGCATTAGCAAATATAATCTTTTCACATTTCAAATATCTTCCTAATTCTGTGAGGCAATATATCAGACACAAAATCTGTGTCTGTAATCCCACAGTTTCAAGCCCATTACTTCCATGCATGCTGTCTCTGGTTTTGACATATAACCAAATTCTGTGGCACACTTTCTCTTAAGTTTCAAATTCAGGAAGCCAGAAGCTCAAATCTGAGTCATGAGATGAATGACTATGAACAAGATTTTTCACGATTCTCCTCAGTTCCTCCAGGCAAATTTATCACATATGATAATCCTATCATAAATAAAGTACCACCTATGCAGTGGAAAGTGTGGCAATAACAAACTACAAATGAATCGACATTTATTCTCACTTGGTTCAGCTACTGTGTCCCTGACTTGGCCCAGTCAGACACTGTGGCATAAATGCGGCATACAAAGAGAAGAAATTATGAGCTTCTCTTCCATTCCAGAAATGAGGCTAGTATGGAGGAATTCTGGTTAGCATGGTGGTGTGTATTATGGATTGGTTTGTGACAAGCCAGCAGTAAATTAAGAAAACAGATAAAGGATTTGATAGAACATATGTAAGATATGAGACCTGCAGTTCTCAAAGTGACAAACAAGATCAGTTTGACAGATGTGTCATTTTGGAGGAATGTGCTACATCCACCTTGAGGGCAGAAGATATGGGATGATGGGTCAAGAATCACTCTCCTACCCTGCAGAAGAAGGCATCAAGTTCTTCTAAAATGACTATATATTAATTACCAACTTGATGCACTGATTATTATTTATTCATAAAATATTATATTCCTCTACATGTTTCGAGCCTTAAGTGCTCATCTTCTGGAGGATAAATTGTATACAAGCAGCATATGGTACTGTCACTCTCTATAAGAGTTCGTGGTGGCCCGTCGGTACACAGCTTGAGTTCTCACTCAAGCTGTGTACCGACAGGCCACCATGAATTCTCACAGACAGTGACAGTACCATATACTGCATGTATACAATTGTATCCTCCTGAACAAGAGCACTTAAGGCTCGAAACATGTAGAGGAATATAATATTTTATGAATAAATAATAATCAGTGCGTCAAGTTGGTAATTAATACATAGTCAATTCATGATGCACAGTCAGAAAAACATAAAGTTCTTCTAAAATGTTGGTACTTATGTATCAGAACTCAGTAAAATTGTGATTCTTCATTAAATATCACTAGATTCAGGTAATTGAATAAAGGAGCATAAGACTGGCATTTAGCAAATATGAGTAAGGCAAGACAGCACACCAAGTCTGGAACCTGATGACAGGAAACCACTTGTGAGCGCCTTGTGTACACTGAACAATGGTATTACAATGGCACTTTAAACAAATATATGACAGCACAAGCTAGACCTGTGTGGTTCAGGATGCAGACTAGTAATGGGTGCTTGTGAACAAACTAATATATTTTCAAGTTCCACAGAGTACGTGGAATTTCTAGACCAGCTGGGTGCCTGTTAGATCCTCATGAAGGGTCTGGCTTCATTGAGTCCCTTTACACATTTATGTCTAGGTGTATTAAAATCTGCATTCAATAAATACACTGAATTGCATATAGTTGGACTGAAAGAGGTCCTAATCCAATTTTATCTTTGCTGACAATGATGACAGATTTGTGTCGAATAGAATCAAGCCAATCACCAAACACCATTAATGTGCAGTTGGCACTTCTGCTGTATACTTGAGTGGCAATGGAATTCAAGCCTTGGTGATTGTCACATAGTCAAATTTGTAAGTGAATTCCTCTGGTAGTTCTAGGTTATGAACCAAGACACTGCCGTGTAGGTGTGGATGTGAAGGTGATGACAAAGATTCCCATGTTATTGTTTACAGGCTCAGAGTGAAAGAGGATTACCACTGTGCACAACCAACACCGTATGTAACGTTCTGCATCGGCGATTCTGGTTCCGTATGCGAGTAGAGAGAATGTGTCGCTGCCCCTACAGGTCTGACTGTCCCACAGAATGGAGCAGCAAGATGGATAATTACACAATGAGCCTTAACAACCTTTCACAACTCAAAGTAAATCAAAATTATATTAGAGTACACTTGTAGTAAAAATATGTTATGCAACAACATAACCATAAACAATAAGGAATTCTGTAAAGAATGTGTAAAGCCTACTGTCCTTCAAATTATTCAATTTATAAGGCAGGGTTAACAAGGCCTATACAGTGGTAATTACAAATCTCAGCAGTATTTATGGAAGCGGAACAAATGGGGCTAGTTTATGTCAGCAATAAATTCCTGGGCCTATTCTGCGTACCAGCTGTAACTACAAAGATTTGTTGTCAGGTCTGCAGGTAGTGCATAAAGAAATGCTTTTTGCAGAATGTGCAGCTAAGTATATGATCTACTTCCAAACATAATTTCACAGCTGCAATAATTCATGAATTACCACTATCGAGAATCACAATCTGAACACACATTTTATGTCGCTGGCCGCATATGGATTTGTGTTTTGCAATCAATGCTCCAATCCCTCAGCACCCAAATGACATGACAGATGAGGGTTCATCCACAGGTAATTACAGGGTACACAAATGGGATGTCCTCTAGTGGTATAATCTGTTACAGTAAGTAATGTGGTTGCCTGTCAATCAGGAGGAATGGGGAGCAGCATATTTACAGACAAGATCTTTCCTTACAAAAGAAGAAAAGTACACTGAAAACATAAATTAAAATCAAGTAAGTATGTTGATTTATAAGTAAATGCAGGAACATCTAAGCGTATGTTCATATCTTATCAACAGAATATAAAACAAAATCATATTATTAAAACTGCAGATAAATTCATTGCAATGTGGCAAAGGTCAAGCATTTGGAAATGACAGCAACAAATTTATATGATGTTTACGACATATTAAAAGGAGATTAAACTAAGAAAATATGTATATGCTCACATGCAGTTCAAAACCAAATCCTTTCATCCCGTTTCTCAGCATTCACAATTACAATTTTCCATCTTTTTATGAGTCTGATATACCACTGTAAGATAAAAGGATATCTGAGAACAGGCCACGGGAAAAATTTGGGCCAAAGTTACAGAGAGCAATAAGAGAATCTGAAATTACTGGGCAGTGAGGGGGGGGG
>JGI20166J26741_11580585_pt1 | contig 11861 bp, 5 predicted proteins | sample TergutCu122P5_FD_26741 | JGI IMG/M metagenome (IMG submission 26741) | reverse complement strand
ACATCGATGGCTCAGACCGTCTGACAGCCGGCTGTGTAAAAATCGACCTCGAGAGTCCGGCCGTCTGACAGCCGTCTGTATATGCCAATGGGTTAACATTCATTGACATGAACTCTAGGACAAACTAGTTATCTCAAAAATCTCATCATTGGTCCGATGATGATCTGCATTGATTGCGTTGCAAACTTTATCAAGATTTTCATCATTTCGGCAAGTTAAAGGTCGGCCAGATCTTGGCTGGTCCTCACATGACATTTCACCCCCTTTGAAATGTGAATACCACTCATACACTTGAGTTCTACTTAAAGCTTCTTCCTTAAAAGCTTCTTGCAGCATTAAAACAGTTTCAGCAGACTGATTTCCCTGACAAAACAAAACTTAACGCACACTCTTTGTTCTTTATTATCAGTCATCATAAAAATTACCTAACTTCCTTGCAGGCACTTAGTTAAAAAGCCACAACAACAATAACAGTCAACCTAGATTGACGCCATGCAGTAGACTGCTAGAGTATTGTGTTGACCCCCAACACCTAGTGGTACATCGCACAATTACTTCTAGTTTGCGCGCCAAATTTAAAGTCCGTTTACTTTTGGGTTCCCCCCACGTATAGTGGGAGGCTCTTGACACAGGACCATGCTTTGACCCCAGCTGGAAGACTCAAGAAACCCATTGTGACTCTTCTGTGTTAGTGGATGATAACAGCATGGCAACACAGTTGACTAGAAGTCATTGTGAAAGGTTTTAAAAATGCTGTATATCCAGTGCAGTGAAGGGGATGGGATTGTGAGCATTGTGTTTGAGGAAGGTGAGGGCACTGGCTGTGCAGATGGAGAGAGTAACAGTGGTTGGTAAAGGGAGATAAAATCTGACATACTTGTTTTGTTAAATGTGTGAGATTAATAGTAATATATTTTTTCATAGCAGATGTTTTATTTGGAGGGGGGGGGTGTTCATCGTGGGTTAGGGTCATCTTGCATTCGGATATAATTTATAAATACTGTGATATTTACATGTTCTTATATATTGGTAGTGATTGTTTGTGTAAGTCGGCATTAATATCAGTTCTGAAGTGTGCCTTTGTATATGTGATATGCTTCCATGTGGCTCAATGTCACTGATGTGATCTTAATTTTCCCAACAATTCCTTCATTGTTTTGCTTTTCAGATTCAGTCAGTGGGTACAACACAGTCAGCAGCAGTAGGCGACGGCATTCACCTGTTGCAAGCAGCAGCACTCATTGGCAGCAGCATCACCAGGGCCAGAGTTCAGTGGTCCAGCAAACAGGGAAGCATCACAGTCACACCATTCAGCAGCACATGGAACCGCACTTACACCAGAGCATCGAGCAGGCATCACAGGTAAGTGTCGAGTTGTGTTTGTTTATTAGATTGTAAGATTGTCAGTTGTGTTTATTAGACTGTCAGTCTTTTTATAGCTATTTATCTTCAGGATCCACAGACTAGTAATAATGAGAAAAAAATTGTCTGAATATTTCAGTAGAGGTACATTTTTAGTTTTAATCTTCTTGTTTGTTAGAAGGGTTGGGTGAGTAGTGCAGGCATCTTTCATGTAGCACTCTTGGGCAGTAAGGAGATACAGGTGGGAATGTGTTAAGACTGCTGCAAAGTACACAGTTGAGCATATGTATGTAATAAGTTCTTAAGAAATACAAGAAAGAACATACCATTGCTGCCCTTTTAAGAGGTTTGTCCATTTCAGAAGTTTTTTGGGCTTTTTAAAAATGTCATAAGAGAGTTTCACTGGAAGAAGTTCATCACAGATATCACTGAAGAAGTTGTACATAGATACAAGATGGAGAGTATTTTTTTTATCACTGGATTTAACACTTCAGAATGGGCAGAGCATCATTGGTCACTTTGCAGCGGTAATGTTGTCTGCTCTGCAGTGAGCTTTAAAAATCCCTTCTGTATTACAAACAGATTTGTAGAAGGGTAAATGTCTGCAATTTTGAAACAAGGAGAATGTATAGGCTGTTTCATTTTTTTTTTTTCTCCCCCAAGCAGTCTCAACAAGTGGTGCCTGGACGGCAGCAGACCATTACAATACATGATACTCCATCACCAGCTGTGTCTGTCATAACTATATCAGATAGTGAAGATGAGGCTCCAGGAAAATGGTAAGAAATGTTATTAGCTCTTGTCCTTACAGACACACCTGTACAGTAACTTTTTGTTAGTGCTTTGAACAACCTTACACAACTGTGGGTTTAGAATTTATTTAAGGGAAAATAATTTGGTTCATATTATCTTCTGGTTCATACAAAACCACAGACTTACCCCTCTCATGCCATACTTCATGAATATGGGTGTAATTAACTTGTGAAGTAGGAAAGTTAAGTTTATAAAAGGCTGTTTCATTCTACTGTTTGGAATGAATAATTTGCATGGCCTTGGTTTCAGTTTGTTGCAGTTTTTTTTTAAAGCTGTTTGCCAGGAGTTATGTTCATTTCTGTTCCTTTAATTAATTGTTTTGTGATTGCAGTGTTGCATTCTCAGATGAACTTGCAGTTTATTAACTTAAGAAAATTTGATTTTGCAGTTGATGTGAAATTTGCATACATGGTATGATAGTTAAAGCTTCTGTTTTGCAATTTATTTGCTTAACATTACAGCCATTCTGATGTGCTTTGACCACACAGCTGTCTGCTATTGCAGGTAGAACAAAGCTTCTGACTTCTGCTTATCAAGTATGGCCATCACAGAAACTTATCAAGGGTAACACATGATTACATTTTTTATAGTTTCTGTTAAAAGCAAAGTGTCCATGGTACACGTGAAGTACCATGTTTTGAATGTTAGTCCCTTGAAGACTCGTTAAAATGGCACCCTGCCAGCCCTTGCAGTTACATTTAAAGAACATGTTCCTATGTTAATAGTGTTTTTATATTTTTGTATCTTCCCTGGTGTAAGTTCATAAATGAAATTCATTCCTTGGCCAAGGAAAGATGAAGTAGAATGAAAGACTGCCATCTGTTGAGGACAAGACAAAATACTAGCTAGTGTCCCAGCGACATACGAACAGAGCAGTCAGTCATATTTCAGTGACGTTATTGGTCAGCAGTTGGTTAATGCAGACATGCCGTGTGTGAGGTGCGGAACACATCTAACTCTAATGCCATGCCTCCTTTGTGCCATCATTTTTTATATCCAATTACTTCATATTTGAAATATTGCATCACAAATTTTTTTCTGAAATGTGGGTAACTTTTTTGCTGTAGTTACCATGCAAGATACGTTGAGCATGTTTTGATGTATAATTGAAACATGCACTGTGAATACAAATTTATCTGAGAGTGAAACATTGGAATTGGTTTGTGAAGAAAGTGTGCTGTTCCTGCCAGTTAGGCCACCTGGGCACTGACTGTGCTAGCATCATACAAAATCATCATGTGCATATTGAATGTGTCTGGATTCATTTAGCTACATGAATCTTCCATTTCAAAAAATGTTCATTATTTGATGTGAGTGTGTTTGAATATGTTAGGGATACTTTGAAATATACAGTATATTGACATGTTTTATAGAGTGGGCAAGCGTATTATATTGACTAGACTGCATGATAGGCAACAAAGGCAGCATGATTTGATTCTTGGCAGGGTCATGTGATTTTTTTATCTGTAAAGAATCCAGGCTGGCTCTTGGCCCTATGCATATTCTCATTAATTGGGAACTAGGCTGTCTTTCTCCGGGAGTAGTGGCCAGGACAGGTAGTTGACTACACACCTGTGTTTCGTTTTGAAATTAAGAATGCATGAAGGTAGACCTCCATTTCCCCATATACCTTCAAGTGTGGTGCTTAATTTAGTGTAGGGACAACTTTACTTTTACCTTCAGACTTGTTCTTTAGTAGTTTCAGATTAACATTTCTATTGACACTGAGCTCTGACAGCAGTGTTCTGGAATGGGACATCATGTACTGTGGTAGGTAGGTAGGTAGGTAGGTGTGAATGTTGGGGGGGGGAAGCTGCTTCCTCTGTCTGCAGGTTAGATGTGAACCAAAGAGGGAGGATGGCATGTTATGTAGAAAGAGAGAGAAAGAAGAAAGGTTGTGGAAAATATGCCAGTTTCCATAAATTTGCAAACCTGTTGTCTTATTTAATGTGACTAAGTCACTTGGCTCCGCTTGGTCAGAGAGAGTGCTGAAGGTCATTGCTAGATACTGTGTTGTAGATACGCTGTTGTAATGTTTTTCCATTATGTGGTTTGTTCTGAAAGTAATGTACAAGTGGGTGTGGCTCATGAGAATGAAAGGCACATAACTTCTTTGTACCAGAATGTGTGGAGGGGGCGAGAATGCATGTTGTTAACAGCCAGAAGAGCATGGACATGGCTGTGAATGTCTGAGCATCAGTGTAATTATACAGGTTGAACAGCCAGATGTCAAGGCTCGGTGATGCAAGTGTAAGAATTGGTGTCAATTGCTGCAAGATTGGGAAGTTGGACCAATGTGGAATTGTGAAATATGGTTTGGTTCCTCTACAAACAAGGCTAAATACTGACCCACATTCACAGGGAGCTTCTCAATGTGTTCGGGAATGTGATGACCAGGAAACAAGTTTCAGTGTGCTGCAGAGCATTAAAAAATGGCATAGTCCTTTGGACTAATGAATTGCAAAAGGGAATGCCAAGAGCATTAACATCCAGTGACAGCATGTCATGTGGAAAGGCTTGTACATGAGACAGATGTGTGAAAATACGTCAGATTGCAGCATGGCTCAACATTTTGCCAACAAGAATGCAAGAAATTGTTCATGACACTTCTGGTTATCGGAAGGTGGCCAAATGTTGTGTTCCAGGCAAATGGTGTGAATGCCACAAACAGATTATGGGTTTGTGCTTAGAGCATCTGACTTTGTATGAACCAATAAGTGGGGTATTCCTGAACCACACTGTCACTGGTTATGAAACCCAGGTGCAGCATTTCACAGTGGAGACAAAGATATACTCCATGATAGAAAATATGTGGACTCCCTTCCAACAGAGAAGCTCAAAACAGTCAACTGTGTGTGCAAAATGATGGCCGTGGTTTTCTTGGATGCCAGTGGTGTCCAGCTGTTGTGGACTTCTTTCTCATAAGTGAGACAGCCACAGAAGAACATTACTGCAAGATGCTGGACAAACAGAAAGAAGTTGTTGAGAAAAAGAGGCTGGGATGGTGAAATTTTCCTTAATGATGATGTGACATCCTACACAGCCTGGATGACCAACCAGTATTTAAACAGTGTAGGTGGGAAGTGCATTCAACATACAGATCAGACCTACCATTTTGTCTTCTTGTGCCTCTTGAGAGGTCTTTGGCAGGACAGCAGTTCAAGAGTGATAAGCCTACTGTGGTGGCGGTCAGTAGACTCGGGTACTTGACATGGATTTCTTTGTGAAGGGCTCTGATGCACCATTTCCAGTTGGGACATATGTTTCAGTGGAGGCAGTAATTATGTGGCTAAATTGTGTTCACTTGTTTGTGTGTGGGTGTGTGTGTGTGTGTGTTTGCGTTTGCGTGTGCACGTGTGTGTGCACGTGCACACACACACATGTTTGTTCCTAGTGTTACATACAGTGTTACAATGGCAGTTTGTACATTACTTTGAGAACATCCCTTACGTGTCCCTCGGAGCTTTCTCATTGACGGTCTGTTCAGAAACCCTGCTGAGGGAGATGGAATTGGTCTCTTAAATATTGGTTCATTTGACCCACCTGATGGGGCTGTCAGCGAAGGATTTTTTTTACTGCTTCTGTTAATTGGAAAGAAAAAACTGTTATGCATTTTTGGGGTTATCTTCCATGAACTAATGCACATTTGATAGTTTATAATGTTGAAGTGCACATGAATGATGCTGGTACATGCAGTATGTGTGCTCCCTTAGTTTTTGTTTATTCTGACTCCCTGTTCCCCCCTCATAGCTGTAAGGATAGGAACTGCAGTGCGTGTTACACCTCAGGCTTGGGTCTTGCCTGCCACATCAGCTCCAACTGCTCTTCCGTGTTGACAGTTGCCTCGCAAGATGAAGCGTATCACAGGTACAGAAATGCGCCCACACAACCTTTGTTCTGCTTTTGGGTGCTTTATGTTGAATTTTTAAGTTTTGGTTGGAGTTGGGAGGTGATTAAGCTAATCACACCAGATGAGCATGGCCTGGGTCACTTCCTGTTACCATTCTATGCTAAAGTAACATAAATTTATATAGTAGGAAAAGGTGCAGAAATATTTGACTATGTGACATGGCTGAATAATTGTTACGGTTTTTACAAGGTTACATACTCAGTTGACTGTGAAACAGCCTGCAAGGAAGACTTTCTGATAACAAATTTCATGTAAATTGATTCACTGGTTTAAAACACTTAACATAGACATAACATTTCCTTTGTGCAGGTGGGTCAGAATATGTGAAAGCACATAGTCACATATTTTTGTTACTAACACCTCTTTATTCTTGTTTCTCATCTTCGGTGTGTGTTTGTAACTAAGAAGGGTGAAATGGTTCTTTTTTCATTGTCATTTTTTGTAAACAGCTTAACTCTTTGCAAGCAAGTTTAATTTAAAAATCAGGGGTTATCAACTTTGATGTTTGACATCCCTTTGTGTTATCTGTATTAACAAATAATACTTGCACACTATCAGACACAACCTTATTAATAAACAAATCTTGTTCACATCAACTCTAGCAACATATATTTCATCTTACTCAGTCATCATTGGGTTCATCTGTTAAAATATAAAATTTTGAAATTGTATAAGAACAAAATATCATATGTCAGTTTCGTCTGGGAATGAAGATGCAGTTTCTTAAAGTAGTTTTTACATTTCGACAGTATATACACCATGCATTTTTCTTACACATCATTGCAGTTACCAGTAAATGCACAAAAAATAACTAAAAATCATGCACAACATATAAAATTCCTACATGTTTCATTGCTGAGACACCATCTGCAGCAAATTTTTACGTGCTTCTGTAAGTTATTGCAATTATTGTTCACAATGATGGTGTTATTTCAGTTGCCCTTAGTTTCACCCTGTTAAAACTTCTAACACATCACTGGGTGTAATTTGATGCTTTATAAAAGAAACCGCATCTACCCTTAGTTGGTACCTTGTGTGGTGATAAGGTGTGCTGTTTAATTTTGAATATCCAGTTAATGTAGTTATTTATTTTAATAAGCAGTATAAAAATTTAACAGGCTATTTCCTGAATTAAAAGTAGGTGAGAATTAGAAGACAAATTTATTAGACTTCACACATAGTCAACAACAAAGTACTACACAGGCTCGTATATTTCATAAGCCAGCTATGACAGTATAATCCCAAATAGTTCATGTCACCCTGAAGAACGTAAACAGGTTGGTATCACATATTTAATAAATAAAATGAATGGTTACTCTATAATAAAAATGAAAAGGAGATGGAATTGGAAATTTTTTAAAAAAGTATGTAACAGTGTCATGCTAATCAAGAATATGCCATTTATGAACAACAATAACAGTTCAAAATTAGTTTAATACATATTACAAAACGGAAATGCCTTAGCACCAATTGTAAATATTATCGACATTACAAGCAAAGCAAATCATGTGAACACTGATGACAAATATTGTACCAACTGAGGAGCAAAAACTGTACTCAATGACAGAGATGCCATGAGATGACACAGATTGCACCACCATAATGTGAGTATTGATCTTCGATTTTCATAGACAGTCCCCAACACAAGATTTTATGTCTCAGCTGATTTTTTGTCCGTGATTATATCCCCGATTTCCTTGGTATCCATGTCTCTAGAAACAGAGAGTCTAACCTAAGCACCTCTTGTACGGAGGAGGGAAACCCACAAGAAAGACTAGCCTGACAAGTTAGCTTAAGTCACCCTCATAAGGAGGGAGATATGCCCACCTTACCCTCATGCCAGTCATCACTGCCTCCAGCTAATCTGTTCTTGTTGCACGCCCATGTTGGTAGTACTGTGACCCCAAGTTGTTGCGTAGAGCTATTAAGTCAATTTCTTCTTTTTATTCCAACTAAATGCACATAATATGTTAAATACATATATTTATCACCTTTAATCTCCTACATGTTTCGGTGTTTGTTACACCATCTTCAGGGAGACCATTGCATTATGTGCTCAAGAACTATATGCTTTTTGCAGTGTTGTTACCTAGGTTGTGCTTCTTCATTTGAAATAAAATAATGTGCCATATGAATTATATCTGGACTGAAGTGTAGTCTGAACTAAAGATGGAGACTTTATGAACTATTGTAGCAGTTCAAACAAATAATTGTCTTGCCATATGAGGCATTCAGTGAGAAACTGGCAGCAAATCCAGGTATATTGAAGCATGTGCATCCTTGGAAATATATTTCAGTGCCTGTTAGTTACAACACCTATTTAAGTGGCATGAAAATTTGCCTTTTGTAAATTAAATATGTACAAATAAAATGTGTAAAAACTTATCCTTTAAAAATGGTGTCATGGTCCCATAAAACACCGGTAGAAAACTGTATACGGAGTGTTATTTAAAAATGTCCCCATCCTGGAGAAAGCCAAGGAAACAGAATGGTCTTTTTGCATCAGTGTTTCAATACTATTCTGATAAACATCACACATACCAACATATTTAGTACACTTTGTCTAATTACAGAAAAATTTATGTAATGTGATATTAACAAAATATTCCAGTAGGGAATGTCCAAAGGTACAATACTAAATTATGTGGATTATGAAAATAAACATCAACTGTGTAATTGGGTATTCATTATTAAACAGCACACTTTATCATCACACAGGAAATCAACCAAGGGAAGAAACATCAACTGTGTAATTGGGTATTCATTATTAAACAGCACACTTTATCATCACACAGGAAATCAACCAATGGAAGTGTTCATGCAGGGGACAAATTTGTTGAATTACTATTGTGTCAAGTTTGATTTATTTGATTATTTACTTTGCTGAGTTTGTTTGTATTTAATGTTAATTTACCCACGCGCGTACAGGAAGATACCACTTTGTTTAAAAGCACCAAATTATACCCGGTTATAAATGTTTTTTGGAAGTTCTAAAGGTTTAAAGTGTGTGCTACTCAGTACAGGCAAGCAGGCAGATTTGTAAGGCTAAAACAAAGAACACAAGTAACATCATGAGTCTTGAAGCTTTCACAGTGACATAATTCAATGAAGTTTTCTTGGGGAGACATCTATGTCCAGATGTGAAGGTTTTGCGATGTTTCACGGACTACCTCCGTCCCCATCTTCAGGGTGTGCTGGTGATTTGGTAGAACCAAAACTTACCAAACCATCAGCACTCTCTGAAGATGGAGATGGAGTTAGTCCCTGAAACATTGGAAAACCTTCACATCTGGATGCAGCTGTCTGCCTGAGAAAATTTCATTGAAGATAAAATATGTGTTGCTAGTGTTAGTGTAAATAAGGTTTGTTTACTAATAAAGGTTGTGTTGGTGGTGTTCAAGTACTATTTTGAAGTATGACTATCATTTTATAAGTTTTCAATAAGCTGTTGTCTGGTGTATCTAATGCATGTTGCTAGCAATATCTGGCACAGATTTAGTGAACTTGTATTCAAGTTTATTCCTTGTCAGTGTTTGCTCTGCATATATGGCTTGTAAAGGGTTAATATTTTCCATGGTAATTTTGATTTGTGGCGTGTTGGTTTGAAAGTAGTTTTATTATTGCATGTTGGAATGGTAAGAAATAGGGCAGTTTGGTCATCTCGTTTTATTGTGCTAGCACTTCATTGTTATTGGTCTTGTCGCATCATTGTTGAAATGTCTGTTAGAAATGGATGCAAGATTATTGTCAGTGTTCGCATAATACAGGCTTTTTTGCTGTGTTTCTGAGGTAACTTGCATTGTGTCTCAGTGTTTAGGCACTGTTGACATAGATGTTACAGAGATTTTGTATGTTTGACATTGAATTTATTTAACATGCACAACTTACAGATGTCCACTCTCCCTCTCTTTCTCCATTCCCATCCTCAGTGTGAGTGAGTTGACTTAAGTTGTAATGGTTCAGAGATATATGTGGGAGGTGCCTGGTTGAAATCTTATTGGGACACTGGCTGTCCTGAGGCCTTCTGTGGTTGTCAGTCCCTCCATTCAAATACCTGGCTGCTACTTCAGGTTAGTAAGCCATGATAACTTCCATTTCCTTTACACTGTATCTCCACTAATTATTTTACCATTTTTTGCTGTACAGGATGTTCCATAATGGAAAGTTAATTCTTTACCTGTGTGGAGGGGAAATCTTTAGTTTTGAAGGAGTTACAGACAAGGTGTGGTTAAGATACTGATTTCTGCACACATGGGAAGGCAGCAGACTGCAGATGTTTTTCAATCCTGCTACTGACCATTCCTTGACACACATGTGCTTTGCACATAGGTAATATTACGTGATATGCCATTCACTGTGTTCGGCAGTATCCATTTTGTATGGATTCTGTGATGGGCAGAGATGGGGCATGTATGGAGAAGAAGGGATTTGAATATAGGGTTTTGGTGAGGAAACCCAAATGAAAGAGACCACTTGGAAGACGTATGCACAGAAGGTAGGATAGGCCGCTGTGCCCAAGATGGTGCACCGTAGCCCAACAAGCAGTGTGTGCATAATATCTCACCAAACCCATATGCCATGAGTTTAGGATATGGAGAATTTTTAACAGCCTTTGTTATTGCAGTGATGCATGCCTCTCCCGGTTTACAAATTACTGTAACAAGGATTAGGAATTATGGTTAATGGACTGTGTTATGTAACAGAAAAGAAGTGGTTGTGTTTATGTACAGAGCCTCCAAACTCATGTCATGTGATCCCAGGATGTGCTTTGAGAGCACAGCCTGCTGACACAGCTAAAATTGAATTAGGGCATGACTTATTCAGAGACATCATTGTCTTTATGACATTACCTGTCAGGTAACATGTGTTCCTCTTCTGCTGTGTTACAACATTTTACAGTGGTAGTTGCCATTATCATCATATTGCTGATCAGCTGTTTCGAAGGCAGGACTCTTATTCTTATACTCTGTGTGTGTGTGTGTGCATGCGTGCGTGTGTGCGCGCACGCATGCACACATGTGCATGTGTGTGGGGGAGGTAAATAATGAAGCATAGTGCTCTACACGTGTACATCACACTAACATTGCTCATGATTCTCTTCTTCCCTTTGTAGCACACACTGCACACCTCCTTGTCACATTCTGTTTTATTCATGTTGTTGGAACATACATTGGAAAGTCTCTGTACCAGCAGTAGTGATTTTTATTTTTTTCTGTCTTTCAACTTCCTGTCATGCATCACTGTTAACCCTTAGCGTACCGAGTTAAATCCCATCTCTAAGTCCCAGCTCGCCGAATTATTCTGCGGGGCATTTAAATTTTGTGCATGCTTTTCGAAAAACCTGAATATTTCGAGAACCAAGCGGGATAAATTCGTGAAACAAAAGCAATTTGTGGGGAAGGAATCAGACATTGCTCAGGGTGCCTTAAAATGCTGTAATGTCCTTATTGTGTAATGGAGAAGTTATTTTTCAAAAAAACGTGTAAATATCCATGCTCTTTTACTTACATTGTGGTGGAGGCTTCAACTGTTTGCATGTAGCATGGACGAAAAAATGTCTTATAAGTTATTTTTTGTGTGGTAATCCGCAAAACAACTTCGGTCCACACAAAGCACCACGTCACACGGAACACACTTGTACATCACTGTTCGCATCACGCCCCTTGCTGAACACATGCGACATCTCCGCCTCGTGGGGTTGCGGTCAGGCCAGTGCTTATTGTGACGTGTGTCCAGTCTTACGATGTCAGTAGAAGCTGGGGCTGGTCTTCCTACA
>JGI20166J26741_11580474_pt1 | contig 11862 bp, 10 predicted proteins | sample TergutCu122P5_FD_26741 | JGI IMG/M metagenome (IMG submission 26741) | reverse complement strand
CATCAAGTGCTGGACTATGGTGACTGATTATAAGTTGTCAGATTTATGGATTGGTAACAGTGAAAAGAAGTACAGGTCATATTGTCAAGAAATTGAGAAAGAGTTAATTTGGTGTAATGCGTACTACAACTTTGTTCATAATACTTTGCTTTGCTACCATTTATCTTGAGAACACAACTGTAAACTATTAAAATGTGTGTGCCTACCTGTTGCTTTTTATGGGTGTAATACTTCTCTGATGCTGAGGAGAGACTAGAATTAACCAATTCACCCCCCCTCCCCCCACTTCCTCACCACAGTCTAAAGCCTAAGCCTGGGTGGGGTGTGAAGTAACAGTAATAAGTAGTACGAAAGCCATATAGAGTATTGTGAATTTCTCCATTCCATGCAGTCTCATATATTAACCCTTTAATGCGGAATTAAATTCTACTGCACAACAGCAGCCTGCTGGGATTTTTAACTGTGGATTTTAATTTTCAATGCTTACCCTTAAAAAAAGTGTGTTTCATAGGCTTTGCATTCAGATTTAGTGAAGTATAATTTTGCACCCTGTTTATGATTTGATTAATCTTGGGAAAAAATGTATTTTTATAATAAATTCAGACATTGAATTGCATACATTATTTAAAATGTGGTGTAAATAATTCATTACTCACATAATTCTGGTTGCTGCAGGTCTGTTGCACCTTGGATCACTGTTTTATCACATCACACAGTATTGACAAAGAGAGTGATTTATGAGTTTTTCCTGGTATGATACCCCATGAAACAATTCACCAAGCAAAGGCCCATGTCAACATCTGGCACGCTTATACACTGTGCCTTTTCTCTAGCCACGAGAAAAACACAGACAGCAGTATAGTTGGGTGGATGATTTTGCTGGCCAGTGCTGGTTATGGTGACTCTTGAGGTGCACAACATTTGTTGCAGCCGCACTTGGTCCTCCAACCAATCTGGGGTTGGGGCAATCTTGGCTCTTTCCAGCTTCTATTAAATTCCTCACCAGAAGGAGCCTGAAATTTCGATGTGTATATTTAGCCCCACACAAAGATAACGGTATCCAACTGTTGAATTTGAATTGAATGGTATTTGGGTTCGAGCCGTTAGAGGCCCATTGCACCTAGGCCTTAGGACAGGCACTTTGTTGCCCCATGTTTTGTTGTAAATTAGAGTAGCCCTGTTCCTTTAGCAGAGTTCCAGATGGCCCCTATGGTTTTTTTCCTGATATCCTTAGGGTTCAAAAAGAAGGAACCCAGATGTATATGTCTATGTGAAGCCAAGGCCTCACACTCTCACAAAATGTGGAATGAGGTTTCCTCCTCAGTACCACATTTCCTACAGGTGGGGTTATTATTCAGCTCCATTATATATAAATGTTTTCTCAAGGTGTTATGTCCAGTAAGGAGGCCAATGACATCCCTGGATTGTGTCCTATTAAAGGACAATAATCGGGCCCTTGTAGCCAGGTTAGGGCCAGAAACTAATACTAGAGCCTGTCTCTGTGTACTACAAGGACCACACCACAATACCAGATGCTGTTTTTCCATCCAAAATTTTATCTCCTTATATTCTGCCTAGAGACCCCAAAGAAAGGCTCAGGTCCAACAAACCTTGATCACAACCATCTCTTGCGAGCTTATTGGCGATTTCGTTTCCTTGCACTCCGGTGTGCCCAGAGACCCAATACAGCCCCACAGTGTGTCGGGTAGAGATGTCATTCAATGCCTTCTGGCACTGTCATACCAAGGGAGACATTGTTTTCACAGCCTGAAGCAATTTCAGAGCTGCCTGAGCAAATGCTAACATATTTCTCTGGCCTGTCCTGAGTTTCAGTTTCATGAACTCAGGCTAATATCATGTATACCTCAGCCTGAAAGGCTGTAGCATGTTATGAGCTTTCTATCTACAGATTACCCATAGACCCAATCCCCAGTCCCCTCCAAATTCCTGGAACCATCTATAAACCAGACTAGCCCTTTAACCACAGTAGGAGTCCCAGGTCCTGTGGTCCATTCCTCTTTAGTTAACATAGTGAGCCTATGTTTGGGTTCCAGGTTGAAGACCGGCTTTATAACATCAACTCCCATATTAAATATGGGATCAGACTTCTGAAGTCGCGTCAATATGCAACTATGTCCTTCATTGGGGTGAAGGTAAGACCAACATCCCAAACTACAGAGGCAATGTGCCGTCGACCTTGCCTCCCCTGTATCACTAGATCCAGCTGAGGGTGGCCAGTGAGTTCTTCCATAGCACCAGTAGTATTCATATGAATTGCCCCCATTGTCCCTAAGCATGCCAATCTTTGTACTTTGCTTAGCCTCTTCTTGGCGCTAACTTTCTGACAGCCAGGCCACCATACCAAGGATGCAAAGGAGATGGTTGCCTGAATGATGGCCACATAGAGCCAGTGGACCACCTTGGGTTTCAGGCCGCACCTCGCCCTGCACGCCCTGCTACAGGCCCACAACAAATTGTGTGCCTTCCTCATCTTGACATCCACATGCTTTCTCCAGGTCAATCGAGAATCCAGAATAACCCCTAGATACGAGGGGGACCGCAAGATAACCAGATTAATTTTTTTAAATGGTTTATTAGGTTTTATACTATTACAATTCTAGTCTCCTTCAAAGTACTCTCCTTTTGACTCGATCCACTTCTACCATCGTTTTTCCCACTGCTGAAAACATTTCTGGAATTCTTCAGTGCTGATGTTGTTCAAGACTCCCAGCATTTTCTTTTTCACTTTGCTGACATCTGCCCTTTCATCTGGCATTTTATATGAGGGAACAGGAAAAAGTCGCATGGCGCAAGGTCGTGTGAATATGGAGGATGAGGGATAACCGTCATGTGCAGGGGCATTGTCGTGGTGAAGGAACCCATCACCACTGCACCACATTTCTGGTCATTTTTTCCATACACTATCACATAATCTTTTCAATACCTCCAAATAAAATTGTTGGTTCACAGTTTGTCCAGGAGGAACAAATTCCTTGTGCACAATTTCATTAGCCCCCCCAAAAAACAACAACAACTAATCAACGTGATCTTAACATTTGATCGAACCTGTCAGGCCTTTTTTTGCTTTGGAGAATTAGGTGTTTTCCATTGGCTTGATGCTTGTTTTGTTTCCGGGTCGTAACCTTAGCACCAAGTCTCATCTCCGGTCACTACTTTAGAAAGAATCTGTGGGTTATTTCCAACTTGTCCCCTTAAATCATAACAAACATTCAAACGAGTGTTTTTTTGATCCTCTGTCAACAACCAGGGAATGAATTTTGTGGAAACACATTTCATATTCAAATCTTCCATTAACATTCGTTGACATGAACTCCAGGACAATCCAGTTATCTTAGAAATCTCATAAATGGTCTGACGAGGATCTGCGTTGATTGCGTTGCAAACTTTATCAAGATTTTCATCATTTCAGCAAGTTGAAGGTCGGCCAGATCTTGGCTGTTCCTCACATGACATTTCACCCCCTTTGAAACATGAATACCACTCGTACACTTGAGTCCTACTTAAAGCTTCTTCCTTAAAAACTTCTTGTGACATAACAGTTTCAGCAGCTGATTTCCTTAACAGAAAAAAAACTTAATGCACATTCTTTGTTCTTTATTATCAGCCATCATAAAAATTTCTGGACTTCCTAGCAGGCACTTACATAAAAAGTCACAACAACAATAACGGTCAACCTAGATTGACACCATGCGGCAGACTGCTAGAGTATTGTTTTGACCCGCAACACCTAGTGGCGCATCTCACAACTACTTCTAGTTTGGGCGCCAAATTTAAAGTCCGGTTACTTTTGTGTCCCCCCACATACTTGACTGAACTGGAGGGACTTAATTGACCCCAAAATAATTGTGGTTCAAAGAAACCTGGGAGTTTCCTTTTCCTAGTAAATGCAACATGTCCAGTCTTATCAAAATTGACCAACAGTCTGACCTCGTTGCATCATGTCTCTACGGTCAAAAGGGCCCAGTGCATGAGTCTTGATACCATGTTTTTAAATTTACCCACTGCAAGAAGACATCTGTCTTCTGCGTTTCCTTGAATGAATACCACATTTCCACTGAGCCTGGCCAACAAGTCATCTACCACCAGGCACCATAGAAGCGGTAACAGCACACCTCCATGCAGGCAGCCCCGGATATTGCAAACCTCATGGAAAATGCATTGAGGGTTGCCACAGCAACGTGGCCCTCCAGGTTGGCCCTAATCCACCGTATAATGGTGTAATCACTCCCATGCCTGACAAGAGCATCACACATGGTATCATAGCAGGTATTGTTAAATGCCCCTTCTATATCTAAGAAAACACCCAAGAATGTCTCGTGCTGGTCAAGCACCTTCTCAGTTCATACAACGAACTGATGAAGTTTCTTTTCCACTGATTTCCCAACCTGGTAAGCATGTTGGTTAGGATGCAGTGGCATTAGGGCCAGTGCCTCGTCTTGTAGATACCTATCAACCAGCCTGTCCATGCTTTCAAGAAGAAACGATGTGAGACTGTTATGTCTATAATCTGTAGGTCTGCTTTAGGAATTCCTACCTGGCTTACGCATAAAAACTACCTTAACCTGTCGCCATATGGCTGGAACAAAGCCAGTAGACAGGCAGGCACGTTATATTCTGACCAGGTATGAGATAACAGCTTCCCGTCCCTCTTGCAACAAGGCCGGGAATATGCCATCCATCCCCGGAATTTTATATGGGGCAAAAGTATCTATAGCCCATTCTATCCTTCTGTAGGTGACCACTCTCGCAGCCAACCTCTAGTCGGAACGTCTAGCCAGGAGGGTGGCTGCAGCGGCCGTTAACTCGTGTGTAACATCTGAATTGGGAAATGTGTAGTTAGCAAGAACTCTAAGGTTTCCCCTCCTGATTGTGTACGCCTACCCAAAGAAGCCACCAGAGATCCCCTAGAAATACCCCTGTGTAACCTAGCTGACATAGATATGTCATTAATGGAACTACAGAATGTCCTGCAAGCATTTTTAGAAGCCTTCTTTACTTCCTGTATTTCTGCTGAGCCTCTCTGTAGATTTCCCAACTATGTGGATTCTTATCTGATCGGCACTTATTAAAGAGCCGTCTCACTCCTCTTCTAATGGATTCCAACTCCAGGGTCCTCTTCAGAGATTGCCTACCTGTTTGAACAGGTCTAAGAGGACAGTTACCCTCATAGGCTCAGATGAGTGCCTGCTGAACCCAATGAATTGCAAGCCGCAATCCAACCTTGTTTATCGTGTTCATCTCAGGACACTTCTCAAGTCTATCCTTCAGGTCCCCTCTAAAGTAGCCCCGATTTTTGCCACTAGGTTTCCTGATTAGGCGTACCAGTATGGAGCCCTGTAAATTGAACAGAATATGTCTATGATTCGACAGGGCGGGTGATGATGAAACCTCCCAGCCTATAATGCTTTCTAGAAGCCCAAAAGCCCCTGGGGTAATATCGATCACCTCTAACCTGCCGCCATTGCAGAAGGTGGGCCCATTACCCTGATTTAGAATCTCCAGTTTCGAAGAATTCAGAAATTCTGCCAGAGCCTCCCCTCTGCTGTTACAGTTGGTGCTGCCCCATACACTCTTATGTGCATTGGAGTCGCACCCTGCAACTAGAGATTTTCATGCTCACAATATCGCACAAGTTCCTCGAATTCCTTTGACCATAGAGGATCCTCAAAATCGTAGGGCAGATTCGCGGAATATGTTCTGCCCCATCTTCATTTTACTTTATTAGGACTGCTACCAAGTCCCTACAAGACAATCCTTGCAGCATGCAGGCAGTCTCGTTCCTCATAAAGATACAAGCCCTAGGTCTTTGTGTTCATTGTATATTGTTTGTGTCAATTGTGTTGTTCTATGGTTGTTCTAGTGTAAATATGTGCTGTAACACTGCCACCGGGTGTCGACCCAATTGCACTAAAAAAAATATATCATATTCCACTCGCGGAGAACAGGGTATATCCTGGAATATTCCAGGGCACTAACATGGCCCTCATGGTACCACAGTTCCTGTAGAAGTACATTGTCTGTTTCTATAACACTCACTGTCCTTGAGAGAACCCTAGAAGCAGAAGTGCTGTTCCGCAGGTTGGCATGAATAAATGATATGTTACTTACCATGTCCAATTCAGCCTCCTCTCTCTAGAGGATTAGTGTTGCTCTGAGGAAATAGTTACCTTACCCTCCCCTTACCAACATGGATTCTGCCCTGTTGCCCCTTGTGGAGCCTCCAAACACCAGAGTTCCCCCTGAATAGAGCCCTCTGTATAATCCTTCCTGTAGTCCCCTATTATAGAGCTCTCCTTAGATTCTAATTTTTCTATAGTGTTCTCATTTTCGATCCCACAAGATCAGGGGAAATATGGGGTCCACGAAGCAGAGACTCCATGCTTGGTAAGGCAAAATACATCTGTAAGGTCGCCTGGTATCCCAGAGGTTGCCATTAGTGACAGACCCCATAGGCACAACACTCGCTGTAGGATTGGGGATTGTTTTTCAAGGTTTACTCTTTTAGATCCGCTGTGTTCTGCGCAACAGGGTCACCTCTTGCAGGATGAGGCTCTTCACCATGCACAGATGTTCTTGGGTAGAGAGAGGCTATGTATATGCATCTACCACCCCTGGGGAATAGCCAAGAGTCCACCTCAGGACTGCTGTATCTCCCTTCAGTAATATGCCATCCCGGGTACAGCCCAGCCGTCACCGCTTGACCCCATCCAACTGTTGAGTACTGTTGGATCCAGAAGATGGAAAAACAATTTCGTGTTCCACTTGAGGGTATGTCAATTCATCAAATAGCTGTTGGTCATACTATCAGAATTTTCAATGTAACCCATGTGCCAGTTGAATGGTTACATGATGTGAGGTTTCACAGGACGGTTCCTGTTTTCACTAAAATTTCCATCTAATGGTGGTGGTTCGATGTTAGTCAGCATGTAAACTTCTCGTCTGTCCTTAAAAACTAATACAGTAAAACCACCCCTGGTTCTCACCCTTATGCAACCCCTTTTCAATTTCAGTTTTGGTTCAAAGTCAGGGGTATGTCTTTTCTTTTGGGCCATACTATCCTTTGTAAATGTATTTTACATCTGTCCAAGCCATAAAAAGTCTTGGGGATGAAAAGAAGTTATCCATAACTATGTTGTGTCCTAAACCTTCAACTCTGCAAGTCAAATGTCTAGCAGTTGTGTGTGTTGCAGTCATGTCATCAGTGGTGGAGTGAGTATACCCAAGTACACTCTCATGTCATATGTATACCCTGATTCATCATGGAGTTTGTAAATTTTGATGTCAAAACATTTTCTTTTCTTTGGAATATACTGCCTGAAGTTAACCCCGCTATTGAATTTTAGTTACCTCACCTACTGCGAAAAGCTCCGAGGGATTATAGAATTTTGTGTAAGCCTCATTCACTTTATCAAAGAAAGTTCGTAGTTTCCATACTCGGTCATATTCTTTGCCTTTCTGAGGTCTCTGTGAATTGTCTGCAGAATGCAGAAAACACAGTATGTGTAAAAATCTGTCTTATGTCGTGTTCTTGTCATAAAAAGGATTGTGTAGCTGTCTAAGTCTTGATCGGTAGTCATGTAGTGTGTCTTTCAATTTGTGTCCCATCGGCAGAGCTAAGGCAACAAGAGTCATGATGTCTGGCAATGTAATATCAGACAGTCGATGGCTAGGTCTGGCTTGTCTGCCTTAAGTGTTGCTGGTAGTATACATTGGTCTGTTCCACCAACAGATGAATAGTTTCTTTGAAAAACATCATCAACACACAGTGACGAGCTGTCTTTGTTTATGTGTGGAGTCTCACTTTTCTCACACCTTTTTCTGGACCGACAGAAGGATGAATATTCGTGTTCCTTGCTTGAGGCGGTTACCAAGTTGGTAATTGGCCACTTATTGCAGCCTATGATTCGACTTCTGCTGCGACTTGCTGTTGCTGTTGTTCCTCTTCCTCAAAATCATCTTCAACATCACTAGCCTCAGCACCTCATACCGTGTTGGTGTCAGGAACCAGAATTCCAACTGTTCAAGGGTGCCCAAGACATTTTTACTAGATTGTCAGCTGTGTATTGCATTTTACTGCCCCACAACCCCTTCAGACACCCCATTACTACAAGAGACATATTTGTGGGCCCTTTTGTAGCTGTAAACATCAATTTTTTGTGGATATTTTCGATTTTCGATGGGCATTAGTTTTGTCTGAACTACTTGGGTACATAATGCCACTGAAAATCTTTCTGGTCAGCAATGTTTGTTTCAGAGGCCAGTGTTGATATTGCAACACACAGTGGATTCCAGTGCAGGCGATATACAAAGCGAACTATGTTTTTAAACCTATTAGTCAACTGAATGTTGACATATAGAGAAGAGTCTTCAAAGGGCTTTAGGCGTTGGAGGGGGGATTCTTGATCCAAAAAGGAACCTGAGCTTCATTGGTCCTGCAGCTTACCAGAACACTGAGGTATTTTGGGTTGGATTGAACAAAGTTTCTCCGAATTTCGGTGCACCAGTTGCGAATTCTTTGTATGTAGTTTGACAATTTAAAGGGCTCAGTGTGCGATGTCTTTATAATTCATTCAGCAGCAAAGGGTTAATGTATCTGCAGCTTTTTAATAGGAAACTAAACTTCTAGTCATATAATGTGATCTTCTGAAGAGTGTTTCTTCAATACAGTAATTACTTACCTAATGTGTGGCTTGCTTTCAAACACATTCTTCTGCCTATTAATTTTTTTCCCCCCACAGAGAACTCTGAATGAGCAGCTTCAGATACACAATGGAGAGCATTGTTTTCCCTGTGAAATTTGTACTAACGCATTCAGTAAGAAGACAAATCTGATCAAACATCAGCGCATACATAGTGGGGAGCGGCCATACTCCTGTGGTGTATGCAATAAGGCGTTCATTAAGAAGATTCATCTGATCACACATCAGCTCATACATAGTGGGGAGCGGCCATACTCTTGTGGTGTATGCAATAAGGCGTTCAATCAGAAGAATAATCTGATCACACATCAGCTCATACATAGTGGGGAGCGGCCATACCCTTGTGGTATATGTAATAAGGCGTTCAGTCAGAAGAGTACTCTGATCAACCATCAGCACATACATAATCTGAAGCGGCCATACTCCTGTGGTGTATGCAATAAGGCTTTCAGTCTGAAGTGTAATCTGATCACACATCAGCTCATACATAGTGGGAAGCAGCCATACTCCTGTGGGGTATGCAATAAGGCGTTCAGTCAGAAGCGTTATCTGGTCAGACATGAGCGCGTACATAGTGGGCAGTAGCCATACTCCTGTGGTTTATGTAATAAGCAATCAGGCAGAAGAGCCAACTGATGACACATAAGCGCATACATATTGGGGGCTGGTCATTCTGTGGTGTGTGTAAAGAGGTATTTAGGAGAATTACTTGATAAGTCATCAAAACTTATGCAGTGTGTAGCAGTCATATTCCTGTGTGTAGGAAGGGATTCAGTTGTCATCTGATCACACATCACCACTTATGTAGTGGTGATTATGTATATTTCTGTTATGTGTGGAATAGGACAGTGTTTTATACAGCATAGCCTTCTATGACATCATTGCACACAGAGTGGTAAGTGCCCATATTTTGTGATGTCTATCACGTGGCATTCAGTTGAATGAGTAGTCTGATAACATATAAACTCTGGTGGTGATTGGCTATATTTCTGTGGTATGATTTTAAAAAAATGAGATAATTTGTGTGACTTTTCCATGTTTCTAACATCTGTGTCATAATCTTCTCTTTTATTTTCATAAAAAATGTTGAGCACCCCTACTTATGTTACGCGCAGTATGCTTATCCTATGTGTTTAAGAATCTATTCTGGGATAGAAGCATCTTGATTTGTTCGTATAGGTTGTTTCTTTTCCTGATAGACTGATAAATGGCAACGTGGACACTCTTGTTTGATATTAATAGATTTCTTGAATATGTTATCGCTGGTATCATTTATCTAGTCATCAAATGTTCAGCCTCCTCGTCATGCTGCATGCAGTTCTGTACTGGCGGAGCATTGTGCGGAGTGTGGGGCTGGCACTTACGTGTCAAGTTGGATGAAAAAGAACCCCTATACCAATATACAGCTAAGCCTACTCATAGTCTTGTGTAAGAGAATGATGTAAAGAAGAAAGTCTTGCATATTGATTTCAGCCTCTGCCATCTCATGAGCAAGGCTTCTTTCCTGAATACTGCACCACTTTATCTCGTTTGGGAAATATCATTTTCTGCCCTGATGATGGAGGCAGCAAGTGCTAGAGAAGTGCACTTCTAGACCACATGGCATGAAATCCCAAATAACGGTAATCTTCACATTCAATAACATGTTTGCCTTGGACTTCTTAAAAATAACTTTGCTCTTAAGTTTTATGATTCATTTTGATTTCTTATTATGTTGTATGAAATAACCTAATAGAAGAATGTGTTTGGAAAATCAGCTGGATATCTACGTAATCTGCAAATTCCATGCCATGTGGGAATGAAGTATGTATAAGTATGGTAATTTATTGTGTATGTACATGTGTACATGGGTGCACAGTTTGAGAAGTCAGTAATTAACTCAGCAATTGTTGGTGTCAGTAGGTGTGTTAATGACAGATAAAAAGAGTAATAAATTACAAAATACTCCTTAAACCATGTTTCATTACTATCCTGTCTTGAGAATCTGATGTGAAATTTCACTGCTTTCTACTGAAGCTATAAAACAGATTTTACTCTAAACAAACAGAATTAATAACAATGTCAATATGAAATTCAGGACTCAAAAGTAGATTATTTTAACAACATGACGTCGTTAGTATCTAGCGCATTCTATTGGAACTGAACAAGACAAAATAGCTTGTATCACATACATTCATAATACTTGTACACCAAGACCTTGCTTTAGGCCAACTTTTACACCTTTCTACTTTAATGCCCCTTACCAATTTACACCACTTTTTAATTTACATCCTCATTTTTTATTTGATGCCCTTTGGCTGGTTTATTTGCATTTGTTTATTTAATTTTCTTACAGAAATATCATTTTTAACGTATGCACACTTTTTCAGGAACACAACTAGGGTGTGAAACAAGACCTTGTGTACTTGGATACTACTCGTAAATATAACTGCACATAGCAGTCCCTTGTCACCCATGTGGGTTAATACAACAGTTGGCAATATTAAGTTCTAAAGGCTATTGTGATGCCATTATACGTAGCTACAGCAAGAGTAATTGTAGATCTCTGGGTGTGGAAGTCAAGAGATTTATATATTGTGGATCCATAAAACAAATATTATGGCTGACACAATTATTGTGTGTGGCTAGGGACTGTTGTGCTAACATAAAGTATCAAAATGCAGAACTTAATAATTCAGCTTATGAATATCAACAAGACAAGCAATGTACATATAACATGACATTGAGGCACATTCATGCAACCACTGTTGCTGTACAAAACCTATAAGTATTACATAAGCTTAATTTGAGCAAGTGTTTGTAACATTAGTTATCATGCACCATATTGTCATCTGTGGCCCGTCCAGCTCTAAATTATTTTCCTTTTTATCTCAAACGGCACAATTTTTTTAAAATAATTTTATTGAACATAAAATGTGTATTGATTTTCTCTACGAACTTTCTCCAAAATATTTCTCATTTTAAGAACTGAAGGAAATATGGTCAATTATATATATATTGGTCTTCATTTAAAGTACCCATTACTCTTTTCCAGTTTAAATTAGACTTTAATTTTCTGGACAGATTTCCTAAAAATTCTCAGATGTCAAATTTCATGAAAATCCAACCATAAGGAGCTTAGTTGCTCTAAGCGGATGGATGG
>JGI20166J26741_11580363_pt1 | contig 11862 bp, 14 predicted proteins | sample TergutCu122P5_FD_26741 | JGI IMG/M metagenome (IMG submission 26741) | reverse complement strand
AAAGGGCGTTCGTCAGGTTTATCTGCTCCTCTAGGGCGCTGCCGCGGAGGCCGCGCGTCGACCAGTAGGCCATTTGGAGTATCTCCTTTTTTTGGAAAAAATAAACTTAAAAATTCCTCTCCGTCTCCGTCCCGACAATGTTTTCTTTCGGGAGGGGCGTCAGGCCGTTGCGCAAATCGTAGAAGCAGTTGACGTTATACTCGTCGAAGGAATAGATTCTGCCATGCCCGTCACAGCGCGTGATAAATCCGGGAAAACCGGCGTTTTTAATGACCCGCGTCCCGTCGCAGCCAAATATCCGCGTGTAAGGGTCGCCGCTGGGGCCGTCCCCCTCGAGGTATATCTGTATCAGGCCGTCGCCGGCGTCAAAATCGGCGAAATTCAGGCGCGGGCGCAGATTATCGTATTGCCATGAAGCAGTGTAAACCATGCCGCCCCTCGCCGCGACCTCGATTTCGCAAAGGTCGAAGGTATCCACCGGCACACTGCCATCGTCATACGTCCATGAACAGGAGAAGTACGCCGCTATCCGCTCGTCTGTTCCGTCGCCGTCCAAATCCAAAGAGGCTTTAAGTATGAGGCAGTTTTTGCCGTCTCTTTCGCCGTTTTCCGTTACTATGTCGGCGGGAATATTTGTGTGCGTAGGAGATTCCGCGAGTTCCGGGGAAGTTGTTGGCTCCGGGGAAGCCGTGAGTTCCGGGGAAGCCGTGGGTTCAGGGGAAGCCGTTGGCTCCGGGGCAGTTGTCGGTTCTGCGGAAACCGCCGGAACTGGGGAAGCGCTCGGCTTTACTGCAACAGATCGGGCCGGCGCGGGCGTTTCAGAAACGGATTTTCCCCCGGCGCAAGCTGTCAAACCCGCCAGCAGCAACATAAGAAACAAGGCGGTTCGGATTATTTTCACCGGATCATCCCCAATCATCATCTGGATGACGAAACACAAGATATTTCCATCCCCCCAAGCCGGGGGCGTTTTCCAGGAACCACTCTTCGAAATACGAGAAACCCGCCTTTTCTGCCGATTCTATCACCGACTTGGATTTGTGGAGATAAAAAGCCCGGTTATATGGCACGCCGCCGATTTCCACATAACTCCTTTCCTCGCTGAACCCTTCGCCCTCCCTGAAGGCAAGTAACACATAGCCGCCCGGCTTTAGCGCATTCCTGAAGTTCTTGAATACCAGCGGCAATTCCGCGTCCTCTATATGCACTATAAGAGCGAGCGCGGCGACGCCGTCAAAAAAGCCCACTTCCTTACGGGCAAGCATTCGGCAGTCCGTCACCTCGAAGCGGCAGCCCGGATTTCTTTCCCTGGCGATTTTTACGGATTCCTCCGATATGTCGATTCCGACGACGTCGGCCCCCAGATTTTTCAGCCTCATGCTTTCATACCCAGCCCCGCAGCCGGCGTCCAGAACGCGCGGCCCGCCGGGAAGCAGGGCGACAAACCGCCGGAGCAGCGGGAGCATGGTGTCGTCCGGATACCATTTGTCGGCCCATTCCCGGGCCGTCGCGTCGTAATAGTCTGAGACGCCTTTTCTAAGTTCGCCTGTCATTTTATCGCCCCTGCGTTTATATATCGCTGTGGCATAGATCAATACATGTAAATTCCACTGTTTATGTTAATCAGCGCGTTCTCCGCATTCCTTCTCAAAATCCCCCGCCCCCTCCAGGCGGCGCATGTCCCCACGAACACCGCGTCGAACTCTCCGTCGTCCATTTCCAATAATTGCTCGAGGTCCAGCCTGACCGGCTCAACGCCCGCGGACGCGTTATGCGGGCAAACCAGCTGGCAGATGTCGCAGCCGTAGACCCACGGCCCCATGACTTCCCGCTCCCGGGCCGTGAGTTCGCCGTCCTTCTGCGTCAGCCAGCTCACGCACTTGGAGGCGGCGATCTCGTATCCGCCGGGCGCGATGGCCCCCGCCGGGCACGCCTTGACGCATAGATCGCAATCGCCGCATGACCGGCGGCCCGGCCCGCGGGTAAGAGAGCGTTTTCCCGCGCCGGGAAACGGGCGCTCCCGCCGTTCTTCGGCCGCTGACCAGTTCGCGGTGGCGTGCGCGTCTCCGGCTACAGCCGCATTTGCCGAAGCGGGCGTATACACGGGAGCGGGCGCGTCTCCGGTCCCGGCCGCATCCGCCGAAGCGGACGAATACACTGGAGCAACCGCGCCCCCAACCTCAAACACATCCGTCAAAGCAGACGTATACACGGGAGTGGGCGCGTCTCCTGCCTCGGGTGTATCCGCCGAGGCAGACGCATACGCGGCGGCGGCCGCGTCTCCGGCCTCAAACACATCCGCCGAATCGCACCGCGTCGGCGGAATCTCTATATCCACCAGCATCAGCCCTATATTAAAAAAAGAGCCTTTCCCGGGGCAGATCACGCAGCAATTCTTCCCCTGAAAGCCCAACCCGGCCGTTTTCGCGTACTCCCGCTCCAAAAGCCCCGCGCCGTCGACTTTTATAATATGCCGGAACTCCGCCTTTTCGCCCAACACGCGCGCCAACTCCCCCAGGAGCGACCGGAGCGCCGCGTGGTAGTCGCCCCCGGCGGCCATAGCCGTCATCAGGCCGGTTTTGACGCCTTTACCGGCGCAAAAAGCCGGATCCTCGCCATTCGTCTCCCCCGGAAGGGATCGGAGCTCCACCGGGAGCGACCGGAGCGCCGCGTGATAGTCGCCCCCGGCGGCCATAGCCGTCATCAGGCCGGTTTTGACGCCGTCCCCGGCGCAAAAAGCCGGGCGCTTGTCATACGGCTCCCCCGGAAGGGATCGGAGTTCCCCCGGAAGCGACCGGAGCGCCGCGTGGTAACCGCCGCCGGCCGCGTTTCCGTCCGGCGCGGCCGCCGACGGGGCAGATTCCGCGCCGCCGGTTCCGTCATAAGGCGCGGAATCCCCGCCGTAAAACCTTCCCAGCACAATGACGCTTTTTGCGCCGGGCAAATGCGCGGCGGGGTCGAGCCTCTTCTTTAGGTCCCGGCTGACAAACGGCGTAAGCGCGTTCCTGCGCTCCAAAACGCCCCGCGCGGCGGCGGGCTCCGCCGCCGGGCATATCCCGGCGATACAGCCGTTTCGCCGCGCGAATTCCAGGATTGTATCTTTTAAGGCGCAGCCCAAACTTTCCGCGGCCTCCGGATCTCTGCCGGAAGCGTCAGGCCCGCTCGCGCGGGTTCCGTTTTCAAGCCCCTCAAACTTTGAGCGAGGCTGCCCGGAATCGCAATCCGTCCCTCGCCCGGCTTCGGTTTTTTGAAACGGAGCCTCGCTCACAGCGCCTGAACCTCTTCGTAGCTTTGCAGAGTGCCTATGTCGTAGCATTCCCCGTTCATTATATAGACGTAGACGGGCTTGCGCTTATAGAGCCACTGTGGGAAGTGCCCCGGCGCGTCCGGGTTGTTGCCCTCGGCCAGGTATTTCTGGAAGAGCGCCGCCGTGTCCCGCGTGTAGATGTACGTCGCGAAGACGGCCAGGTCGGAAAGCGGATTCTGCGGCTTTTCGACCAGGCTGAGCACCTTGCCGTCCCCGTCGATCTGCGCCACGGCGTAGCGCTTTATGTCCTCCGCGTCGGCGATGCGCTGGGCGCACAGGCAGTCGCCGCCCTTTTCGGCGTAAAAGTCATACTGTTCCCTTAGCGGGTAAGTGGAGTAATTGTCGCCGGCTATGATCAAAATCTCGTCGTCGATCTTCCCGGCCCCGAGGGTGAACGCGATGTCCCCGATGGCCCCGAGCCTGGTTTCGTTGTCCGTCGTGCCGTCGTCCACGACTGTCACCGGCAAGGCGCGCTTCCCTTCCGCCGCCCATTTCTCGAAGTGCCCCGCGAACTTGTGGTTGGTGACGACGAAGATCCTGTCGACGGCGGGGATCGTCCCGATCTGGTCGACGATGTAGTCGATTATCGGCTTTTCGCGGATCGGCAGAAGGGGCTTCGGCCTGTCCTTGGTCAGCGGGTAGAGCCTCGTGGCGTACCCGGCGGCAAGTATGATCGCTTTCATTTCACATTCCTCCGAATATTTTTTTTATGATATAATCCATTTTTTCCGGAAGCGGGGCAACGAAGCGCGCGCCGTTATGCGCATGGAGACGGCAGCCGGGGGCGAACGCGTCCGGGCGGAACCGGAGCTCCCGGGCGTGGAGAAGCTGGGACTTCAGGCCGAATTCCCCGCGGAACCCGGCGTTTACCGCCGCGTCGCCGTATTTGGCGTCGCCGATTATCGGGCGGCCGATCATGCGCATGTGCGCGCGTATCTGGTGCGAGCGGCCGGTCACCAGCCGCGCCCGAACCAATGTCGCGTCCCATTCCGCGCTGTATTTGAGCGGGGCGTACTCCGTGACGGCAGTCTTATAATCAGACGAACCGGCGTCAAGGGATTTCTCCGAAACGACGGCGCGGTTGGCCTCATCGTCTTTGGCATAAACGCTCTCGCAGACGCCAGGCTCACGGATATCCCCGGAAACCACCGCCAAATACAGCTTTTGCGCCTGTTCCCCGGCGATGGCCCGGCAAACTTCTTGCACGGCGGCCAGGGATTTCCCGCAGACGACTATGCCGCCGGTGTTCCTGTCCAGCCTGTTGCAGAGAGCGGGCGTGAAAGCCGAGCGCGCGGCAAGGTCGTACTCGCCCTTTTCGGCGAGATAGGCCAGAACCATGTCTATCAGCGTCTCGCCCGGCGCGCTGTCTTTGGCGCCGTGGCAGAGGATGCCGGCGGGCTTGTTGAGGATCAGAAGGTTCGCGTCCTCGAAGAGGATCGATTTTTCAAGGCCTGCCTCTGTGTTCCTTGCGGTTGCGCCGGATTTGAAAGCCGCGGATAGCCGAGGGCCGACCATAGGCGTACAAACGCCGGCCTCCCGCAAAGGCGCGCTGTGTGTGCCCGCAAGCGGCGCGGACATGCTTTCGAGCCTCTCCTCCGGCAGGTAGACGCAGATCCCGTCCCCCGGCCTGGTGAGCTCGCTCCCGGCGGCTCTCCGGCCGTTCAGCTTGATCTTCTTCTGCCGCAAAAGCCTGTAAATCAGCGGCGGCGGCGCGGCGGCGAAATATTTCAGGAGAAATTTGTCCAGGCGGCCGCCGGAGTCGCGGTCGGTTACGGTTATTTGGAGCATTTAACTGTGTGCATGTGTACCTCCATTAGTTACCGTTGACATAAAACCTTGTAAATCGTCATAAAAACGAGCAAAACTGACAGGGCAGCGAGTTTTGAGAGTGTCTATATTGCTTTGCTCCGCGATTTCGGTGTATATCTCTCGAATCTCCCTATGCGGCCTCTTGCGATATTGCTCTAAAACGCGTCTCATGACATTTTTGGGATAATTGCTTTTAGAATCATTATCTTTACCCCATATCTTTTCAGGTTCTTTCGGGAGGGCCGGACGTTTCGGCTCGCTTCCGAAAACAGCGGCATAAGCCTGTTTATCGGCTAACAGCCAGCTTTCGACCATTTCTTTTGGCACGATGGCAAGACAAAAATATGTACCTGCATACTTGGAAAGCCATTCTGTGACATTCTTATAAACATCGGCATAACTGCCATCGGCATCCTGATGATATGCGATATGTTTGCAGTTGGCTTTTTTTGCGGTCATAGCCAATCGGTCAACGAAAGTATAACCCGCATGAATCCCACGCCTATTGTCAAGCAAATAGGTTTCATTGCGCAATTCTGATTGGGTTTTCCTTATGACATCAATTTCAGGATAACAGACGGCTTTTCTCATGAACGCGCATATCGGCTCAAAATCCGTGACGCCTTCACAACACATGAATACCTGGATCAATTCTGCTCCTCCTTTTGAGAGGGATTAATCAGGTCCAAAATCTCGTCTTTTGAATAGTTAAGCCACACCTCACCCGGATTAAAGCAGTCAAGGGTATCCCGCATTCCTTCTGTGGCAAACATCGGCTTTGCCTGTATCTGCCCTTCACTGTCCCGCCACATAAAGATAATCTCTTTTTGATCAAAATGGTTTAACATAACCGGGCTGTGAGTTGTGATAATAATTTGTTTGTTATACTCTGAGATGACCGTTCGCAGTAACGCAATTACTTTTTCAGTCAGATAAGGGTTGATTCCGTCCTCAATTTCGTCAAGAAGGATAAACCCGGAATCAGGCATATTGATACCCGAATCTGACAGTTTTGCCTGTTTGATTTTTTCCTCCGGAAGCGAAGCCGCAATCAACCCAAGCAAACGAAGAGAACCGTCGCTTATATGGGACGCTTTGATTTTCGCCTTATTTTCGGGAAAGCTCTCACTGATAAATAAATCCACCCAACCCGGCCGCTTTGTCTCGGTGGTTGTTTTTGCGGGATAGCCTACAAATTCGGAAAACATCCTGTTCAGCTTGCTTTTATTGCCGGCAGACATGCTGTTGATATACGCGGCAAGTTTTTCCCCGCCCATGCCAATATCCCTGACTTCTCCCCGGCTGCTCTTTTCGCGCATCCGATCAGGCGTTAAGAGCTCATAACTGCTGGACTGCGTGAAAAACTTCTTCACAGCGCGTAGTTCTTCGGGGAACCCCGTCTGTGGATCGTTCTCGTCAATAAGTTTTAAATACGACGATTTCAATAAAAATTTTTCCGTATTTTCCAGAATGGGTTTTTCAGTACGTTGTTCAGTAAAGCCACGCCTCAAAATGTATTTATTTGTATTACGATTAAAGAAAAACTCCTGAGTAAAAATCTTGTCGGCCTTTTTATCAATGGTAAATACCCAAGAAATATTTTGGGAAGTTCCATTAATATTCAATCTTAGTCGGATATCGATGCAAACCGGCTTATCATTGAATTGCGATCTTATATCGTCAATCAACCATCCGCGTTCATGCTGAAGATATTCATCAATATCCCGGGTGGCAAAAGCGCGAACTAAATCCAGCGCTTGCAGCACGGAGCTTTTCCCGCAGGAATTGCCGCCAATCAAAACGGTGAATGGCGTGAATTCAAGTTCCAGATGCTTAATTGCTTTGAAATTTTGTATGACCAATGATTGTATCATAAATATCCACCCTGTAGAAAATAATCATTATTGGCATCTTCGCCAACGCACTCCCCGAATTACCCTTAATTCTCCCCGTCCCCGCTGTTCTCTTTGCTCCTCCAAACCAAATACTCATTCATAAACATATCTATATTCCCGTCCATCACGCTCTGTATGTTCCCTATCTCCGCGTTCGTCCGGTGATCCTTGGCCATGGTGTACGGGCAGAACACGTAGGAGCGTATCTGGCTCCCCCAGGCGATGTCGCGGACTTCCCCGCGTATGCCGGTGAGCTTGTTCATCTGCTCCTCCTGTCTGAGCTCGTAGAGCTTGGCGCGGAGCATCTTCATGGCCACGTCGCGGTTCTTGAACTGGCTGCGCTCGTTCTGGCAGGCCACGACGATGCCCGTGGGCCTGTGGGTTATGCGTATGGCGGATTCGGTCTTGTTGACGTGCTGGCCGCCCGCGCCGCTGGAGCGGTAGGTGTCCACCTTCAAATCGTCGGGATTGATTTCTATGCCCACGTCGTCGTCGAGCTCCGGCATGACGTCGCAGGAGGCGAAGGACGTATGCCGCCTGCCGGACGCGTCGAAGGGCGAGATGCGCACGAGCCTGTGCACGCCCTTTTCGCTGCGCATATAGCCGAAGGCGTTCTCGCCGTTTACCTGGAAGGTGACGGACTTGATTCCGGCTTCCTCGCCGTCGAGAATGTCCAGTATCTCGGTGGTGTAGCCGTTTTTTTCGGCCCATTTCGTGTACATGCGCAAAAGCATCTGCACCCAGTCGCAGGACTCCGTGCCGCCAGCGCCGGAGTGGAGGGTGACGATGGCGTTGTTCCGGTCGTACTCGCCGGAGAGCAGCGTGGCGATGCGCATTTCCTCGTACTCTTTCAGGAAAGCGTCCGCCGTTTCCCCGGCTTCCCGGGCGATGTCCCCGTCGTTCTCCTCGTTTCCCAGCTGGCAGAGGGTCACGGCGTCGTCGTACTTCGTTTTCAGCCTCTCGAATTTTTCGATCTTGTTTTTGAGCTGCTTTATGCGCTGCAGGATCTTCTGGCTCTCTTCCTGGTTGTCCCCGCCCCAGAACTCGGGCGAGGCGGTCAGCTCCTCCAGCTCGGCCGCCTTTGCGCGCGCGCCGGCGACGTCAAAGTGAAGCCCCCATTTCCTCGAGTTTCTTGTTGTAGACGGACAGAGACTGCAGGAGTTCGTCCAAAAATAACATTAAATCAGTCCCTTCGGGTTTATATCAATCTTGCTTATATATCCAAGACCGTCGCTATCGTACTTAAACCGCAGCACAAAGTCAAATTTATCAATCGCCGTGCTCAAAAAGAAATCGCGCTCCGGCATAACATCCTGGCGCGCCGCGTCGAAGAACCTCTCGCCGCCCGTCGTTTTCAGCCGCTCTATCCGTTCCGAAATGTCGGTCTTTTTATCCTCCAGCAGGTTTTTTAAGTATTCGGCGCAAAGGTCGTCCTCCTCGGCCGGCAGGATACCGTCGTTCCCCATGCGGACAAGGGAGATTTCCTCCCCCGCGCGGTAGCGTTTGATATACTCCGCGATCGCCCCGGCGTTGCAAAGGCTCCCTGTCAGCACCTCGCGGGCGTTCACGGCGTTCTCCAGCCCCTGGGTCCCCGCGCTGGTCGTATGCACCACGGTTTTGCCCGTAAAATCCACGTTTTCGATCTGCGCGGGCGAATTCCCGAAGTCGAAGCCCGGCAGCATGACGCCCCGCCGCTCGCCGGCCAGGATATAGTCCGGGTTTTTCCGTTTCAGCTCGTAAGCCAGTTCTTTCGACGCGACGGGGATGATCTTTTCGGCGTTGTTGCGCGCCAGATAGCACTCAAAGGAAAACGCGCGGAAAACATCGATGATTACGGCGACGCCGCGCGCTTTTTTCGCTCCCTCTATGAGGCTGTAGACGTTGATCCGCAAAAAGGTCACCCGTATTGCGGAGCGGTCAAGACCGTTCCCCGCAAATTTTTTATGACTGTCCGGTATAATACGAATCTCAGATTACTACTTCACAGGCGTGACTGTGAAGATTTTAATCGAGGTTCGTATCGGACGGCCGTTCGCCCGTTTGCGTCCCGGAAACCGGCGGTTGGAACACCTTTTTCAGTTCGATCCCGCATCCCGGCAGAACGCCAACGGGCACCGCCGTTACGTCCGGATAAAAATACTCGTCGGTCACGTACCTGCTGCCGTTTTCTTCGCTCAGGGTGTGGACCGTAACGGTTTTATACTCCGGGTCCACGAGCCAATACTCCCTAACGCCCGCCTGGAGGTACTGGTAGAACTTTTTGAACTTGTCATGGCCCGCCGTGGACGGGGACAGGATTTCGACGATCAGGTCGGGCGCGCCGTCGCAGCCTCTGTCGTTCAGCTTGGACGGGTCACAGACCATTATTATGTCCGGCTCAAAAACAGTGTCCTTGTTTGCGAACAGCCGCACGCCAAACGGTGAAAAATAAACTTCACACCGCTTTCCTTCGAGAAAATTCCCCAACTGCCTGTAGATAGCCCCCGCAGCATACTGGTGCCATCGGCTGGGCGGCGCCATCATATAAAGGCGGCCGTCTATAAGCTCGGCCCGGACGCTCTCGTCCATATCGAGCCAGTCCTCAAAAGAATAATACCTTTCGCGTTCCAATCGATCCGCGGGTATCGCCATACAAGTCAGTCCTTCCGCCGTATCGGTTCGTTTGCCCACACCCGCCCGGCGGCGTCTGTTCTGTGCCGGACGCGGAAAACATTTGCCGATGACGATAACAGTTCGCCTCTACCGCGCATACTCATACGTCACGGACACGTTCGCGGTTACGGTCAACTTTCCGGTCTGCACGGGCACGTTCCCCGCGGCGTTCGCCACGGAGCTGTTGAGCGCGCCGGTGTACAGCGGCGCGGGGTAGCCGCCGCTTGACTCCGTCACCGAAACCGGGCTGCCGATGGAAAGGTTCAGGGACTTGGCGATGGTCCGGGCCTTGCCGGCGGCGTTTTCGATAGCCAAAGCCAGCGCGTCGTTGTAGGCCGCGCTGTTGTCCAGCACACCGAACTGCACCCCGCCGGCCACGTTCGCGCCGGCGTCCGCCGCCGCGCCGAGCACCGCCCCGACGGACGCGATATCCCGCACGGTCACCGTCACGTTGTTGCTGACGGAATAGCCGGTGATATTGTTCACGCCGTTGCTGTAGTCGTACGTGGGATACATGGAAAAGCCGTCGGTCCTGATGTCCTTCTCGGCGACGCCGGCGGCCTTCACGGCCCCGATGACGGCCGCGATAAGCCGGCTGTTCTCGTCCATCGCGTCCTTCGCGTCCGCGTTTTGCGTACTGACGCCCAGCGACATATAGGCCACGTCGGGATTGATGTTGACCGAGCCCGTGCCGCTCACGTTTATCTCGCCCTTGCCGGCGCCCGGCGCGGCGGAGGTTTCGGCGGCGTAAACGGCGTTTGACGCGCCAGCGCCGCCGGGTTTCAGGATGCCCATGTTCATCAGCCCCACTCCCAGCAATGTCGCGGCCGAAAGCCCGGCTACAGCCAGGACGGCCGGTTTGAAGTTTTTCATTTGAATCTCTCCTTATAAAAATATTCAATGCATTCAGTATTTCGTGATATGCCCGAGGAACTTTTTCAGCGCGTTCCTGTCCGGCGGGCTGATTTCGTCCGGGATGCCGTAGATGTCGAACCATCTTAACTCGGACGTCTCGTCCGTCTCCGGCAGGAGTTCCCCGGAAAACTCCGAACAGATGTACACGGCGTCGACTATATAGACCTCGTCGCCGTTCGGGTAGGTATACAGCATATCCTCTCCCGAGAAAATCCCCAGAAGCTCGAGGTTTCCGGCCACGAGGCCGGTTTCCTCCCTAAGCTCGCGCCTCGCCGCGTCCTCGACCTCCTCGCCTATTTCGACGGCGCCGCCGTGCTTCGCCCAGCAACGGTTGTCTTTGCGCTTCTGCAGCAGCACCTTGCCGTCTCTGTACACGAAAACGCTGGCCCCGACGAAGATGAGCCTGTCGTGCCCGATTTTCCTCCGCATGTCGGCGATGTAGCCGGTCATATAGTCTCTCCTTGCTCAGGCTCAAATACCTGCCGCAAATCGATCTCCAGGCCGGGCAGGACCTTGACGGGGACAACCGTTTCGCCGGTCTCATTCGGGTATATATATCCGCCGACCACGTATTTACCGTTTTCCAGCGTGCAGACCGTGACGGTGCTGTCCTCCGGGCCTATGATCCAATATTCCTTCACGCCGGCCTGAAGGTATTGGTTGAGCTTTATTATCTTGTCATAGCCCGACGTGGAGGGCGACAGAATCTCCACGACCAGATCCGGCGCGCCGTCGCAGATTTTGCCATTCAGCTTCGAGCGGTCGCAAACCACCGACAAGTCGGGTTCAAGGATCGTATGCCTGTTTTTGAACAGCTTCACTCCAAAAGGCGCGGGAAATACCCTGCATGGTTTGCCTCTTAAAAATGTGTGAAACTGAGTCCCAAGCTCCATCAGTATCTCCTGATGCCTTTGCGAAGGCTCCGCCATCATATATATACGCCCGTCGACTATCTCGGCGTGCACGCCGTCGTCAAAATTGAGCCAGTCCTCGTAGGTATAATATTTTTCGCGCTCTAACTGTTCAGCGAGTATTGGCACGCCATATCTTCCTTTCTATCTATCATACATGTTATGTATAACCAATTCCCAGTCACTTTCTAAGGGCTGACGTAGCGCAATTAAGCTGTTTCTCCAATAATACTTCGAATAATCTATGTTCATGCTGTTTCCTCCGCACTTAATTAAAGTTCCCTCGGAAACTCAGAAGCCAAATAACCCGCGGATTTGAAAAGCAGGTCACAGTAAACGTTCCTCCAAGAATCCAAGCATAAAAAACTACAAT
>JGI20166J26741_11580252_pt1 | contig 11862 bp, 6 predicted proteins | sample TergutCu122P5_FD_26741 | JGI IMG/M metagenome (IMG submission 26741) | reverse complement strand
TGTTGTATACATTTATGTTTTTTTTTTTGCAATACTTTATCACCTTACCCAGTCTCCTCACGAAAGAGCGTTTGTTGAGGGTTTTTGGATGTTTTATTCTTCTCTTTCTTGAAGATAGAGACCATATTTCATAACAGCCCACAGTCCCCCCAGGCCAATACCAGGATAATACCTGAAATGAGACCACAGCAGACAGCTTCCTTCCTCCATCCTGCCTAGCTCATCATTCACTAATATCCTTCCATTAACGCCTTTTAGGTCGACCTATCGGCAGCGTTATGAAATGAACTGTCAAATAATGAAATTACAACATGGCGCTAATCGCGGGGGTTGATTGGTTGGATCATCTGCGTAGGTTTGCTTTCGACTCTCTTCTGGTACCCTGACAAGTACGTGGTTTTGTTAGTTCAGGTCACCTTGTAGAGTATCTGAAAACATCACACACGCGTTCCCTGTTGTATCTTTTCACACACATCCGTATTTTTATATATACCATTTGGTGATGCATAACTTTAAAATAATATGCTGCATAAAAAGTAATCAAATATACGGGGCACGAACAAGAGACTACAGGAAGCAGGACTGAGTGGTTTCACCTGTTTTCAAGTGTGGGAGGTAGTTCATGTGTTTAGTGTGCAGCGCAAGCAGCTCGATGCTTTGGTTAAGCGATTTCAGCTGGAGGGGTCCTAATGTATATGGAATAGGATGTGATCAGCTGATATGGACTTTGAAGTCGTTGTGGTTCATTTGAAAATGCTTTTCCTTCATTTGACTGCAAATATCCAGGAAAACAGTGAAAGCACCTTTCAGGATAGAACCCAGTGTAGACTAACTCCATTCATATTCCAGTCGGGCACCTGCCGAATGCAAGGTGTTGTTGCAACTGCGTGTCTATTTAGAATGCTAGGGCTTTATCTTGGTGTGCTTGATGCCGTGTTTGCGTACAGGGGACATTTAAATTTATCGTTTTCTTGACATATATCCAGGTGCGGTGGTTTCTGTTCGTATCCAACCGATCCTACCTACGTTTATGTCCACTTCCGGGGGGGTGTATACTGGGACGATGTGACACTTTTGCTCTCAAAGATGGAATTCCCCCCCAATTGTTCGATAATTTTCACTCTTCGTGACGGCAAATGATACTGTTGGAACTGCTAGGTCCCTGCTGCAGCTAATGGCAGGAAAGGGTAAATGTCCGTTCGTATTCATTTCTTGGAATGTTGGGAAGTGAGTGCTGCTTGAATTGTGGCAAGGTGACGTACCTGTGTTAGGAATTGAAATTATTTCGGCCATATGTTTTTACTGCTCAGACTTGCTAATGAATTTGCGAGTGTCGCGAACTGACTTGATCAACTCTGCAGTATAGAATTGGAAGTATCAACATCGCACGTAATTGGATAACAAATTATCTCCTTAGGGCCCGTCTTAATGTTTTGCCTTGAGTTGGAGTACCGACTGCACTACGTCTTGAACGGTCCGGGATTCAAATACCGATAGGGACAAGAAATATTTCTCTTCCCCAGAACGTCCAGACCGGCTGTGGGTCTAGCCTAGCCTAATATTCGGTGTGTGCCTGGTTCTTCCACTTTGTTAAAGCGGTCGGGGCGTGAAGTTTACCACTCCCATCTGGTGCCCAGATTAAGACTTGTGTAGCCATACCTCTGCTTTTCCTATATGTCTTCCTTGCGTGGGCAGGGAAGACCTTTTACCTGTACGTTATTGTACTACGCCATTTTTTGCCAGTCTTTGATGTGGACGCTGTCCAAGATATTTCGTCAACGCAAAAATTAAGCATGCGTGCCATATCTTCCCCATCCCAGCGCCTATGTCCAGCCCATCGTACCCTCCAGAGTAACATGCCCTAACAAAATTAGGTGAACTGTATTCCTCGTAGTAACCTCATTTGTTAGGCCGCTTAATCCGACGGTGGTCTAAATGTCTGCCTAAGTACTTTGTTTACAGCACGCAAACTTTCAGTTCTGTGCCTTGGAATGAATGTTACCTCCATTCAACAGCACGTGGAAAGTAGAAATTCCGTTGTCAACCCACAAGAAATCTGCGTGCCGTAGTGTGCATAATGACGCTGCTGCGGCCTGGACGACCGAGGAATCGTGATTCGATTGTCCCCGGGGCTAGCGCGCCCTGAATGGGGCATGCCTGGTGTCCTTTTGCATCAGTACGTGGAGCGTATGCAGCGGGGGTGTGGTGGCGTAGAGCGTGAAGGGGACTACTCATCTTCATTTTGTACCGAGCTTTAAATGAGCCCACAGGAACTGTCATCTGGTTCTTAACATTAGTGAATTAGTGTTGATGTAATAATAATAATAATAATAATAATAATAATACGCTTTGTAACGTAAATTTCTTTAGTTGACAGTACAATAACCTGCCAAGAAATCCTCTCCCCTAGGTAACAACCCCACGATATTTAGGCGAAGTCCTGGTGTGTAATTTTGAATTCGTCTTTGATGTATGGCGCATTTAAATAGCTAAAGATTTCTGATAAATCGGCCGGTCTGTTTCTCTGATATTTTAAATATTAATTTAGACTGTATGAGTGATTTTTGCAACGTGTGTTGAAGTTTAAACGCCCGTATCAACTCCGTGGCAGAGAGTAACAACAGTCTGATAACAGCCAACATATATTCAAGAAATCCTTCGCTTTTATGAAACCCGAAGGTTCATTACCGATCCTTCAGGCAGCAAATGAACGCCAGTTTAGGAGGGTTAGTGCTTCTGAGCGAGACATCTTAGGCGTAACATGGCAAAGGTCAGCTTGCAACCGAGTCGGCTTTCAGTGAAGATGAAGTACAGACAACTTTGCATGCAGGCTTGAATTGACGTCATTTGCAGATGTGTAAATGAGCAGATGGGGAAGAAAAATGGTCATAATATTTTAGTGTCAAATTGAGTCGATTGATTACACACATTTTGTTGAGTACGTATATACATTTTGTTTATACAGCGTACGAGTATAATGGCTTCATGGATGTTTCGTACCAAAGTACGTTGCAGTATTTACACTTATGTAGCAAAGCAACACTGATTTGCTGCGTAAGTGTAAATACTCCTTAATGCATGGATCTGGAACATATAAAATATATTTCAGTAATATAGTGACAGATTTCTCTGGATTTGATACGTTAGGCGACCGTAGTTTATAATAACGTTCCCGAGTTCGATTGTAGACTTTTGTGTTTACCAGCATGAAGTTTTTGTGGTTTTCATTTTATTTTTTCTTGCGAGGACAAATATGAAATACTACCCGTGAAACAGGTCACGGCCGCTTCTTGTACATGTAATTTATGATTCCAGTTACCCTCCTGTTCGGTGCTGTGTAACTTATACTGTTAACAAAGAGTTATTTCCAGAAAGATGGACGCACCCTACTCTTGTGAAGAAACTAATACCGTTCTTGATTGAAAGTCAGTGAGAACCCTATGCACCTGTTTTTAAAATCCTCTGTGCCACAGCCCTGCATAGTCTATGAATTCTAAGCTTCACTCTTATTTGGAAATATTTCATACACGTGGGTCTAAATATTTCATAATTGCAGAACACAGTTCCCACGATCCCGGTTGAAAGGAGAATAGAAGAGCATATTGATAGGTCAAGTACAAACGTAATCATGCATGAGGAACGGGAATACTATTATTAAGTTCCAGTTAATTCTTCACTCGGCGCTGATTCAGCCTTATCAGAAGTGTGTAAACGATTGATTTTCTGTTATCGTAGAACTAACTTCGTAAAATGTTGTATGCACCATGTGTTTTGTGTGTGATAACAGTGCATAATGTCACAAAATATGAGGTACAAGAAACAACGCATGTCCATTGCGTTGTTGAATTGAAGCAGGTGGTTTGGTAGATCTATATTTTCTATATTCTTTTCGAATCTGATGCAAGGGTCTCAGTAAACGCGGCCTCTCACTGACGTTATTCTGATTATACAGCGTGGCCCTTCTTAATGTCAAATAACTGTTAAAGTTTCAAGAAATAAATATATTATCGTCACGGTCCTGTAAAGTACGTCGGTTGAAGTATAAAATCCATTAGTAGAACTGTATTTGTCATATTATTAAAAAAACATGAACGTTCTCTGTGGCATGTTTAATTTTAAACTAAGTGCTTAGCCTGATCACTGCTTAAATGACGTTCGGTCCTCATGAGTTTTTAGAAGTATTTGGTGGTCTCGCGTACGAGTTTTAACTTCGGAACCCGGATATAATCTCTTAGGTGTGTCTCGGTTGCGCGTAAAATCTACCTGTGTGTGTGTGTGTGTGTGTGTGTGTATATATATATATATATACACACACACACACACAGACACACATACTTTTCGGAATCCTACTCTGCCCAGCAAGGCTGCCTCACCAGTTCCAAAGCTCTTCTCATTCTGCAGTGGTTTCTTTTGCAATCTGTCCGTAAGGAACACAGAACATAATGCCTGTTGTGTTGTCTTCATCTGCTGCTTTTTTGTGCGTTTGTTTACATCTCTCTGTCTTATCCTATGATACTTTCTTTGTAACTTGTTTTAAAGCACTCTCAGTTATCGTGGTACTGATAGTACACACAGCTGCAAAGTGACCGTGATTTTAACTGTGCGCGGTTAGCTGTCGGCGTCTCACCGCGGAGGCACGAGGTCCATCCCAGCTAAGACGTATGGGATTTACGGAAGATAAAAGTGGTGTTACCTGTCCAAGTGCCGAGTGCTACACTTTTCCTCTGCCACTGTCGTGTCACGAATGCTTTATATTCATTCATTCATTCATCACCGACGCTATAAAATCTGTGCTTGACGCTTGTGATTTAACTTGGTCTTTTCGCTGCATTAACTTCAGTTTTTGATTCCCGGATTTGCGTTTCTTAACCAATATTTGTTAGTGCAATTTGTTTGCGATGACAGCGATCGAGGCACTTAATCGCCTTTTCTCCAATGTGAGATACTCATTGCTTTCCTCGTCCCGAGCTTTGTGGATTTGCCATCAGGTCGTGACTCATAGTTGAAGGCATTGTGATTGTTCAGTGCGACCCAGCAGTTCATATATATCACATGAGTTGGTCTTTCTGAATGCAGTGAAACATACCAGTAATAATGTAAATAACTGAATATGACCGTGCAGGAAGAAGGAAAACTTGCCCTATACTTTGATTGAATTGAATCATGCATACGAATGAATGTATACCTACAGAGAGAAGACCCCTGAACCCGTGTAACTGGGGTGAAGGGATCTGTTGGTTGGAATTGATCTTCAGTTCAGAACTTCGGTCCGTACAGGGTGTCCAGTGGAACGCGGAGCCGACTGACAATTTGCAGACCCTCTCGTGTCTGCAGTTCTGCGTAACGACCGAAGCGCTCGCTTTACAGGAGCTCAGTCCCGCGAGAGACTGCGCGACGTAGAGCGGACGACATGAAATGCTGCATTGCCAACGTTGCCGTGGTTGGTTCCGCGTTAAGGAAAATCCGCCTATTATGCGGGGGTGTAACTTTGTGTCGCAATGTGAGAGAGATGTAGAGATTGTGTATAAAGGTAGAATTGCTGAAGGATGTTGCACATTAAAATTATTAAGATTTAAATTATTTGTTGGGATCTTCTGGTTGTACAGACGGTAGGTAGGTCGGTCGGTCGGATAAGAAATTTACAAAGCGTGTATTGCTGGGTTGTGTTTATCTGTCATAGTACAGTTCATATTTGTTTTACCGCTCTGTAATTTTCCACGTTCTCTCCGCGTAAATTACGGCATTTATTGTATCGAGAGAGCCGAATCGAGTGACTGCACGGTCCAAGGCATGGGTCTGCGGCCGCTCTTTTGCTGGGATATTGCGACCTCGAATCCCGCCGGGGGCATGGATGTCTGTCGTGTTGTGTGTTGTCAGGTAGATGTCTCTGCGTGGGGCTTATCACTCGTCCAGAGGAATCCTATCGAGTGTGGCGTGTGATGGTGAAGCCTCGATAATGAGGAGGCCCTGGCCCACTAGGGGCGTTTGCGCTACCCGAAAAAAAAATTGTATCGGGGAAGAGCTTTTATATGCTTTGCTGATAGAAGGTCGGTCTTGGCGTTTCCAGCCATCGTGTCAAACAGTTTATACCTGGCTCTTACCCTTAATTTTTGGCTGTAAATATTGTTTGCTTCAGGTGTGGAAACGGGATTTTAATCGCTAGGCGACAAGGCATAGCTGTACGGAGGATGTTTCATTGTTGTTGTTACGACATACGACATGTTACTGACCCGTTCCTTATAGTACGTATTAATTATCCTGTTAATTACCTTATCGAATTTCTATTTGAAGCAAAGCCTCCTGCGGCCATCCAGTAAACGCGCCTCATTTAGCGTCGTATATGACGTGTTGGTCCTCTATATAAACCGCCTGCAGGACTCGACGTAGAATGAATTTTTCAGCTGTATTTCTGTTGTACCAGTTTTATTCTCTCTTCGTGACTTTTCATACACTGAATTCTGAATGTATTTATTTTAAAAATCCTGCCTTGGTGCTACAGTTCGAAGAAAATCATTTCGCACCTCAGAAACGCCGCCCGCCCTTCTCTCTTTCCCCCAGCTGTAGAATTTGAATTATGAATTTCCCCAGGCTGCGACTTCGCCAAATGGCGACCTCGTTTCTGTCCCATGTTCTTTTTATGAATGCCCGTAGCTGCCTAATCATATGATCGCAAACCCCTTGTAGATGTGAATTCTTATGCCCAATTGGCCGCAGACATGTCGCATTTAGAGAGTATTTTCTGGTGGGTGTATTGCATGATTGTTGGGACTTGTTTGTATTTCGTACTTGTACACCTGTTGCAAAACTGTGAACGCCTCAGATACTACGTCCCCAGATTCCACACATTTTTATGTCTATCGCTGTCCGGGCTTCGTTTACCCGGCTGCTTACATATTTGTCGGGAACTGACGGACGTGTTTTGGTCGTACCTCCTAATCCTGATGAAGTTATTGGATCAGCGACCAAAAAGATGAATGTTTTTGGGAACAAATTCTGGGGTGTTAAGAGGTTGTTTGAAGGAATTGCTCCTTTTCTTTCTAAAGAACTTTTGTTTTGCGTTAGTGACGTTTATTTAAAGCAGATTTCAGACCTGCACGTTCTGCCGTAACGTAACTGTGTGGTATTCACCTCGCCTCAAGGTTCAGGTTTAGACGATATGCTACGCATTCGGGCGAACTGGCTGTGCGCCGCCGGTAGTTCACCTGTTCGCTGCTTCTGGTTGTCCACGCTTGCCTCGGTGCCATGGCGTTTGCTGTGAAGCAATCATAATGGCTGGTTGGCCATGCCGCGAACAGAAAAGGAGGTTGCCTTGCAGTAACTCCGTCCAGACCTGGGTGTACTAGGTTACCATACATAGTGTGCAGGCCGCGATCCGAATTGGCACTTTTATTTCGTTTGTAAATGTGCCTGTCTGTTGAACAGTGACCGTGGTGAGTGAAGGATGATTGGGAAAGGACGTCGAAGAGGGTGGGCAAGCCCCATTTTTGAAGGAATGTTCCAGAATTTGCCTGGAGTAATTAATTGAGGAAAAGAATAAAATCCTGCCGTCTAGAGCAGCCTGTTTCCACAGCAGATTTTGACCCCTGGAAGTCCTGAGTATGACTGCAACATTCTGTTGCAGCAGTTACGCCATAATGAAGAACAGGCTCGAATCTTCCAGAAATGGGGACGCTTCTCAAGCCATTGTGGATCGTCAAGCGCACCGATACACACTCATGAGTGTTTACGTTAAAATCCGACTAATGCACTAGTATATTTGATATAGTATATGTTACCACCACTTTATTAACACTGTTACGCTCGCTCGTACATGTTTCAGCCCTTACGGAGTACTGCTCACGAAATATATCAGTATTCCGTGGAGATGGCCCTTCGAGGGCTGAAACATGTAGGACTGTAACAGTGTGAATGACGAGGTATTAACATATATTAGTGCACTAGTCAGAATTTTACGTAAAATAGTGACATCACTGCACGGATATGAAGATAAACATGTCCCTGAGTTTCTGCGTCAAGAACGATAAACTTCGTGAGACAGCATTGTTCTGACGTACCTCATCCTGTTTCGTGACGCTGTATGTCACTGAAACAAATGAGTGGTGAAATGCATGCTCTCGCCGCTAGGTGTCACGTGTCTTGCAGCATTCGCAGAATCGTCATTTAATCCCGCGAGCAACTATATTAATGAGGCGACATTTATGTGACCCTTTACTTCGTCTAGTTTTGTTCAGACGATAAATATAGTGTATCAAAAGCTGGATATGCTTGCTGCGTGAAGCAGAAGACAACAATTATGGAACCTACAACTTTTGTTCAGTTGAATGAAGCTGACACTGTGCTAAAAATCAAGTAATTTACACCTGTCACCTCGATAACGTCGCCACTTATTTAACTACGGAAGGGCAGTCATTACGGTAATTTAATGTATGCGCGTGTGAGTGTGGTTGCCCATCGTTCGCTGTCACATGACGGGCGAAATTTCGCTGTCGAGAATGAGAGCAGTTTTTATTCCGACTGAATAAACCCTCATTATTTATGTACGAACCGGATCCGAATGTTTCGGTGTTGATGCAAACCATTGGTCACAGAAATGTTAAGATGCTGCATTAACCGCGGTTTTTGTGTCGCAACGCCTTGTGAGCATATGGGTAATTGGTATATGGGAGGGGGGGATATTAACCGCCATTTACGAATTGCTAAGTAGATGGAGGTGCGTGACGTTTCTGTTAGCGTTAGCCGTTATTAACTAGAAAAGGGCCCGAGTTTCCACACAGTTGGCATGTGCCGGTAATCGAACCTGGTGGCTGTATCTGTGGTGAGGAAGAAAAAGGTGTACCTGCCGTTAATTACACGACATTTGTCCCATTTGGAGCAGTGGGGTGAAGTGCATTGAAAACATCATCTTTGTAGTGGTCACGCTGATACATCCATCCGCTTTCACAATGAAAGTGGGTACATTTCCCGATGGTCATAAACATTTTCCTGCGTCTGTTTCCATTCGAACGCATCTAAAGCCATCCTAGGCGGTCGATTTTAGCTGGGAGGGGTACTACCTCTACTTAGTAGACGAGCTGCAAAACACCCAACAAGCCGAGTTTTTGATATCAAAATAATTGTGTCATATAAAATGTCACAACACTTCCCAGTTACGTGAATGTTATTGCTGGAGTGTGATAATCGAAACGATTTGCAGTGAATGCTCGGCTACACAAAAATCCAGTGATGTTATGTGTGGTGGGTTATATATAAGAATTTGACCATAATCCGAACCAACCACAGCACACATTCAGTAAAAATGTTGAAAGTGTGTGAAATAAAATTCGGTAAAGTTTTTAGGATCAGAGGTGTTAACTGTTAACTGTCTGAATACAACAAAACATATTGTTCGTACAATGAAGATGAATGTAGTGACAGGGTCAGCACTTAATTTACAGTCTTAAAAGGTAATCTTGTATGTAAACTTTTCCGGTAAATACGGCGTTCTTGTTTCTTGCATTTGAAGGCTGTGCCAAGAGTATACATCCAACCGATCATCAGATGTGACTGCAGTCAGTTCCGAATCATGTTTTGATCTGGCTGTAGCCTACAATCATTATACGCGTGGAAAAGGATCTTATAGTGTTAGATGTATTTCTTTTGTGGGTAAGTCAGGTGACGTACGACATATATGAATTGCATTTAGTCGGCTGTTTGTAGCGACCTGATGATCCGTCTTTTTTGTTTTGTCTTATCTCAGAGCGTGTGATCGGAACGCTTCAAGGTTGAATTGACGTCTTAAGTGAGGAATTCTTCAACAATTGATATTCATAAATTGAGTTTTGGGTACGGAAAAGCGCGACGTGTCGATCATGCATTGTTTCGATTCAGTTAGAGCAAAGCACATAGAAAAGCAACCAGTATTTTCATTTAAATATCCAAGTTAGTGGCAGAGAAGAAGCTCATCAATTGACAGCGACGTTTCCTAATCGACAAGAATTAATGTATATGTGTGTATGACGTTTTTGTGCATAATACTAACTAACGTCTTAGTTTTATAAATAATCGGTGGCGGCTAGGATAGCTCAGTCGGTATAGCGACTTGATGCGGGCTGTATGGTCTGGGAATCGAACTCTGTTGGGGGGAGATTTTCCGTACCCATCCTGACCTACACCAAGGCTTCTTGTAAAGTGGGTACCTAGTCTGGGATAGCGTGTACCACCCACCACCATATGGCACCACGGTGTAGGTAAGGGTGGAGCTGTACTTCTGCAACTGCTTTGTGCCTTCGTGGCATGTGTAGGGTGAATTTTACGTTTGTATTAATGATCAGTATCATAATATTCCTTCACATAATAATAGCAGTATTTTTACTGGTATGCATACAAGATGTATTCAGTAACGCGTGTCGCAACGGCGGGGTGGAGGCGGTGGGCGGGGGTACTGGTTGTGTAAGACGACCGGCTTCGTCCCTCATGTTTCCCTCAGGTCACCAGTAATTTCAGCCATGTCATTACTATTTCCTTCCGCTTCCCTTGCGGGTCATCGTTCAGAAACAGACCTACCATTCAGTGTTACGTAAACACTGAGAAAGGTTTGTTAAATTTACCAGGCTGAGAGGGCATCAATTTTGTTTTAGCACCGCGTCCGTTAGAGTGGGGTTTACGTAACGTCAAATGTAGCTACGGTCTTGCACCATTGGGCCTTCCCAGTAATCAGTTGTGAATTTCATTGCTTTACGATCAGCATATGCCAACCCAAAATTTTGTATATACACGCCTGAGTGTTAAAATTCTGTCATTCTTCTGTCCCATGCGGCATGTTGTTTCTTTTAGTTGCGGTTATAAACCCCAAGTGAAGGTGATTCCCTAACAGTCTGTCGTCATGAAGTAATCGAGTGGTGCCTACGCTCGATGGGTATTTGCACTCTCGACCTTTTTCGATAAGTTGTATGTGCGTAGCGTAACGGCTGATTTTCAGAAGCCATCCAAGTTCTTGGTGTGCATATTTAGCAAAACTATGCAGTATTCCTTAGGGACTATAATGCACGAGCGAACCAGTGGAAGGGTTATTTGTTGACAACTTCGCTAGGGATTGGAACTGTGAAAATGTTCAGTTGAGAAATTTGCACGGCCTGTATATTATGGGACTAGAAATACTATTTCGCTCAGTTGATACGACTTGATTGGCAAATTTATTTTCGTTTACGGTAACAAGGCACATATTTCGGCTTCTATACCGAAGCCATTATCACGCCCAAGGACTAGAAAAATGTAGAAGTATAAAAGTAACCGTACATCGTTTCACTTCAAAGACGTATTGAGATCTCACGCCTTACAATTGTGTATTTTTATATTGTTTGAATGGGAAAGGTCATGGTTCTTCATTGAAGATTCAATTAATGCAAGTCTAAAGCTTGAATTAAATAAGAACTATGAGATTCTTAGTAAAAAGTTGGGTAATTGGTTCAGACCAAACGGAAAAAGTCGAAAATGTTACAAGGACAAAAAAGTGTATAATATACGAGGTCCGACACAAAAAAGAACGAGACTGTGCCTGTAATTCTTTCTATTTAACAAATTAAGGAAATCAACGACGATCACCTTCAAAATAGTTCCCTTCTGAGTTGACACACAGCTGCATACGATGCTGCCAAAGTTCAAAGCAATTCCGCAGGTCATGTTCTGTAAGGCTGTTGAGGATCTCCGGCTTTTTTGCTTTCACATTTTCTACCGACACAAAATGGGTTCCTTTGAGCACTGACTTGATCTTTGGGAAGAGGTAGAAGTCGTAGGGAGCGAGGTCTGGCGAGTAGGGTGGGTGCTCAAGCACAGTGATGCTTTTATTAGCTAAAAATTGCTTCACAGATAATGCGTTGTGGGCTG
>JGI20166J26741_11580141_pt1 | contig 11865 bp, 7 predicted proteins | sample TergutCu122P5_FD_26741 | JGI IMG/M metagenome (IMG submission 26741) | reverse complement strand
GACCCCTCGCCCCCTTCTAGTGCAGAGGTCTAAAATAGAGTAGAGCTATACCTCTACTCTCCCTAAGGGCCTTCGTGGCCTGTGAAAGGGTGAAACCTACCTCTCCAAATTAAGCAGCTTTTGGATTACCTGTCCTAGCAGACGGTTTCGCTTACGCCTGTTAAACGGGAGTAAGCCCTTAAGTTACGTCGTATTACGTTTAACTGTGAATCCACCGCTTCCTCTCTTCCCCTCAGAGGTGACTTTTCTCTTGCATCGTGTAATGACTGACTGGCCCGCTGTAGCGGATCAGACAGTTGGTGCATGCCAGCTGAATGAGTCTGCCAGCAATGAGGCCAGGGCTCTTGTCAGTACCATGTGTCTTTTGCAGATAGAAATGAAGTGTTCTTCTTAGGGTTTGGTGCCAACTGAACTTGTAATCAAGGGCGCCCAAACGTGAGACATGATTTCAAAAATAGTATGTGTGTAGTTTCCTCACACCACTTCTCCTCTCTTGTATTGCAATAGGTGATTTCGTTTTTGTCTAAAAAAATTGTTGGACATTGTCCATAGCCAGAGTTTATTTATTGTTGCCGAATGTTGGATCTACTCCTGTCTATTCGTAGCTGTTTGTTGTGCTGGTAACTCTTAATTTATTGGCAAAGACGAAAATTCAGCAACTGGGTTCTCCTGACTCCAGATCTTACATCGAACCGTGAAATAACATGAAGGTGATGACATTCCATTATTGTTATCTACACAGTTACGCGGTTAGTGGCAGTAAGAGATGGTGAACACTGCAATACACTCATCTCAGAGGCAAAAGTACAGTCAGTAAACTTAAAATTTATCACCTCATTATAAATGGCTTCCTGTGCCAATTCAGCCCAGTTCATATCACTATGGCGCGTGGAAAGATGAGAAATTCATAAATATTTAGGCTGAAAACCTGACAGGAAGACACAATTTTAGAGACCTGTTTACAGTACGTTCAAGAGGCCCTATTGGTAAAGCCCAAGAAGGAAGAGGCAACGAAAAAGTGGAATGTATTGAATTGTCTCACGGGAGAATTCACTTCGTTGCTCTTGACACTTTGCCTCTCTCTACGTGTTCCAGCCCTTTGTGATTTGCAAGTTAAAATAGAGGAATATGGGCAGTCAGTCAGAACTATACTTTTCAGTGCCTTAAGGTTTATTATGCAGCAAGTTCCGACTTTCAGCAGAAGCCATCGTCATGCATCATAAAACGTTTATAGAAAGAGTACTCACATATAACACGATAACAATTTACGTGACCGAGCTCTCAACTTTACAAAACTGTGTGTGTTTTAAAAGCGGACCTTGAAAATTTCTTATGTACAGATTTCTTCACTCGAAGGCCTATAAATTTCAGAAGAATGTTCCTTTTACTTAACTGAAGTACTGCGTAAGTTTTTAATATATTACTTTATACATTATCTTATTGACATTTTTCTATTTTCGGTTTTTACAACATACACTATTGTACGTTTAAGATTTAAGTCACGTGATAATTTATCATGCTAAATGAAGATGCTGTTTCTGTAAGTATTATTTTAATGGCTGATGATGGCTTTTGATTAAAGCCGAAACATTTTGCGTGATTTACATTAAAACACTGCAAAATGTGGTTGTGATGGAGCGTCTATATTCTTTACTTTTTTCTTTTGCGTTTAATAAAACAAGTAAACATCTTGAACAGCTGAAAGACTGTCAGATTCTCAAGAACCGTTGTCCACGGAAGGATGGTTCACATTATCATGTTCTGTTTATCGGTGAATGGTTTGAGTATATTTAATTAAGATACGTAATAGTATTCACAAAAGAGTTCTGCTTTAAACAGCCACTTGCAAACTTAGCATTCATGTTACCGTGCATCGTAATAGATTTCTTTTTGAATAACCAACCAGACGCACTAATTATCCAAATTTTATTCTGTTCTAAAACTCTAAATGTTTTGGGCAACCTCTTTGCCCATCATCAGGAGTTCTCTTCTGTACATTCGGCACTGGTAAGCTTCATGCAGGTTTCTGGTGACGGCTTCCAAGCAGAGTCAGGATTGAACGGCAGTTCCATCCTGACTCTGCTTGGAAACGGTCATTAAAAAAAAACTGCATGAAACTTACCAGGGCCGAATGTATGGGCAAAGAGGTTGCCCGAAGCACGTAGAGCTCTAGAACAGAATAAAATTTGGATAATTAGTGCGCCTGGTTGGTTATTTAAAAAGAAAGACACTTGCAACTTGGGAACGCTGGATCTGTAATACCGTAAAAAATTGTAAATAAACGCTTCCAGTAGAAATATCCTAGGAACTGCAGGTACTGCACGCATTGCCAAGTGCCTCCCTAGTGTGGTCATGGAGTAGAGACTTTCTTAAGAAGCTGGTCGTCGCTTACCATGTAAAGAAATTCCCCAACTTTTATGGTACCCTAATATTCTCAAACATTTGCCGAAAGCGACTACTAGATCTCGCGTGGCTGTCCGTCTGTCTATCCGCTTTGAACTGTTCGACTGCCGCCGGAGGAAATTTATTGCAAATTCATGTTAGTTCATAAATTTGTCGACCGTTTCCAATGTTGGTTGAGATCGGAGAAATAATGCACACTTTAGATGAAGATGTGCTTTCATTTTTTCCGTTTGTTTTATTGGAGAGGGACCCTGTTTCCTTTCAGGTACGAACTCAGACCTAGGAAATAATTGACTCTTAAATATCTCGCATTTTACAACATCATTATCTACAGGAAATATGATATCTCGCCTTTCAAGAGATCATAACAGAACACTTATATAGGCCTACATTTTGCAATCTTATCATGTCCATTTATTGGTAAATGTGACGATTTACGAGATAAGTACAGGAAATTAGAGGAAATTCGTTGTCTCGACTTCCACGAAATTTAAACAAGACCAAGGTAGAGCGAGAGAGGCCGGAGAAATTATTGATTATCTAAACATGTACATCACCACAACTGAAAAGCAAAAGAAAGCAGTGACTGCGTTTAGACTGCGTTGACAGTATTCAACAATAGTAAGAGCGAAGACGCCAGAGATGCGGATATTTCCTAATTTGAATTTAACATTCAGAGGACCGTGCATCGTGATATATTCTGATAATGAAAACCAACGAGATGCACTATTTCTCACATTTATTTGATAAATTTGATGAAATAAATCTGACAAATAGTGCATCTCTATGGCTTTCATTATCGGAATATTTCCTAATTTGCTTTTTGCCGTGACAGATTTTTGGGGCTACCTGCCCAAACCCAAGCCATTAAGTCACAATTCAAGGGTGTCTACTATTACATATATGGTAGGTTTATATACGCAGCTATTGGCCTATTCTGTCCATATGCGTAGGTTATCTCACCATTTGGAATTCAGAGGCGCCCCATACCATGATGACAAGGGGCCTACCTAACACAACACTTTTTATTCAGTAGCACAGAACACATGCGTCGGAGAACAATATTAAAATGGATTTTATAGAATATTTTTGACCGTTTGGAATGGATTGATCAGGCTCAGGACAGGGATATATAACGGGCCCTTGTCAACATATTATTGAACCTTCGTGTTGCACAATAGAACGCGAGATTCTTGTCTGGGTGACTTAATTTCTCAAAAAAGTTTTTGTTCCACGGAGTTAGTCGTAAACAGAATATTAATCTTTCTGGGGTGAGACTGACGATCTTGGAACTGTAGCCGCTAATGGGACCGTGTCGATCGCCTGTATGTAGGTGAATGAATGTGGAACGTTGCTGTAATGATCCTTCCAAGTGACTTCACCAAACGTCAGTACTCGGAGGAAGACCCCTGTTCCAGTAGCACGTTTTCCACTGCAGATTGTGCATGAATTGCCCGTAGATCGAAACCGTGCCTCCGAGTTGATAACTAGTAACTGCGTCTTGGAATTAATGTCTACACCCCTATGATTCAGTCTTACTAGATTGCTATTCGGGGCGTTGAAATGTAGGAGGAAATTCGAGGGCCTGTGACAGATCTGTTAGCTCAAATCTGATGACGCTTGAGCACAACAAATGCACATGTCATAACATAGGTGGGCCTATATGCAGAGAAAAGTATTGAGTAATGTGCGTTAACATTGATTTTTTCGGTCTTAATATTAAAATTTACTTTCTGCAAGAAGGCCATGCGCAAGAACAAATTTGCCTTTCCCCTGGTTCCTCTTAGCGTTGAGGCTCGAAAGCTGTCTACAAACCTGTATGACATATACCATTGCTTAGTGTACAGTGAATAAAGTCATGATGGAGAGAGGAACTGTTCGAAACATGTAGAGTTTCGTGACAAAATAAATTTGTGAAATTGATGCATCTAGTTGGTTTTATTACAAAGAAATCTGTTACGATGAACGGTCACATGAACGTAAAATGCGTTTCATTTCGTTTTCGAAATAGTGGAAGGAACTCTATATTCAAACCACATGTTTTAGTTTCTTTTTATTGGGCGACCGTTTTAAAGGCAGCAGCAGTGTTGAGAAATGGCCAGCGTCGGTTGCTTGTAGCCCGCAATACCAATTTTTTCAGGCCATGGTCTTCTGAGTTTTGACATTGTGTAGTCTTGTGGATGAATACCAACTTTTCGGACGAGCATGCTGCCACCATCTTCAGGGCCAAAACAAAGAAGACGACAACCTGAACATTCAACGCCTTGAAAGTCTTCAAAACACTTGATTGGTGCATACCTTTGATACCAGCTGGAACATAATAATTTTTTAGTTCGTAGCTGAAAGGATTACTGTTTCCCGCAGGAAAGCTGAAAACTGTAGGTCTATCACGACCAAGTTGAATTAATGGCGAAGTTTGATACGGCAACGAAGGGAAGTGCAAGTCGTTTAACTGAAAAGGAAACGAGTCATTGCTATTGGTGCCCCACGGGGCAAAAATCCAAGGCGAGGAAATTACCTGGTGAAATTAATAATTCACTTACTCGTAAAATACATGAGATTAAATACACTGTCATAATAGTTACTGAATATAATGTCTTTAATTGTCCGGATTATCGGCATTCTTTAAGTAGCAGTGAAGAAAATTTATACGTAACACCTCAGGAAAAATTTTGTTCAGTAGCACTTAGGGGGTCCCTCTCACCACGGCACGACTTTTCCTGAGGTTAGAGATGGAGAAGACGGCTTCCAAAAATGGAGCTTAGCTGCGAATATATTGATTAAGCAGTCGCGGACAGCCGACAAGGTGTGTTCCTTCTGCATGGGTTTGGACAAGTCGTTCATTCCTCACCTTGAAAACGTAACATGTTGCGAATTGGAATAGAGAACCTTGGATCTGGAGAGGTGCATACAGGGTTTTGGTGGAGAAATCTTAGAGAAAGAGACCTGGGCCTAGATGGCGGATAATATTAAAATGGATCTCAAAGAAAAAGGATGGGGCGTGGACTGGATTTATTGGCTCAGGTAAAGGAAAAATGGCGGAATCTGGAGAATAGGGTAATGACTTTTCGGTTTCGATTAAATGTTGGGAATTTCTTGAGTAACTGAGAAACTGCTAGATTCTTAAGGAGAGCTCTGTTCGTTGGCGTTAGTTAGCTCTTTCAGGATCATGGTATATACTTTTAAATCTGTGGGAGATAGAGTTTGTAGGGTGAAACTGATAAGATTATGAGCGGATGATAAGGGGTAACACAGCAGACTCTTTTCAGATGAACAGGAGATTTTTTTTTTGGTACTTTGTGTACGCCATTCTTTCCTAGATTTCTGCTTATTGTGTCGAATTCCTTAAAACACCGTTATTGTAATTTTATGCTCAAGTAGTTGTTGTGCGAATTGATGCAGCTGTTAGGACATTTAGACATATTTTCATGTCCAAATAAGTCGGTCGAATTTGATTGGTCAAGTTAATAGAATGGATAGTAAAAGAAAAGTAAGTCAAGTATTTAACAATAATCCTCAGGGAAGGCGACTGAGAGGACAACCGTAAAACAAATGGTGGGACTGCGTACAAACAGATATTAATAAATGCAAAATTACAAATTGGAAACAGAGGTCAAAAACAGAGCTGACTGGGAGAAGTCCATTGAGGATGCGAAGGTCTGCATTGGACTGAAGAAGAAGAGGAGGAGGAGGGGAGGAGAAGGAGGAGGAAGAAGTGCGAAACTGTACACTAAATGCCTGCAGGCTCAGTGAAGACAAGTGATTAATTTAGGAAGGAGATTTAGATTAATTAAAATATGTTTGAATGAAACTGATAAGCAAATCCACACATGAAAACTTGTATCTGATGTGCTCCATTTTCAGATTGATATTAAACAAGGATATACTTTATTATATTTTATCACCCTTTATCTCAGTTGCTTTTCAACTTTGATTTAGCGAATACCATTAGAAAGTTCCAAGTAAACCAAAAGGAACTGAAACTGAGCGGTGCATGTCAGGTTCTGGTCGACGCTGCTGATGTTAATTTATTGAGCGAAACCCCAAATGCTATGAAGAAGAACACGTAAGTTTTATGTAGTCGTTGGAGAGGAGATTGGTCTACAGATGCCCAACTGAATATCGAAGCTACACACGCTGCTTTAACGGCCGTTGCATGACACAACACCAGTACTACTCCCGAGTGTATGGCACATTCCGTTATCTGCAAGTTTTCTTGACACAGAATGGTTTAATCGGTTGTGTCTAACACACGTATGGCGCACGATGTATAGCTAGGTAAAGCTGTCCGTTTACAGGCCTGGACAGGCCCTTTGGGCTCCAGGAATTTGGGACTGCCAGAATTTCTAGACAGTCAGCACATGAAGGTGGCGAGGTTGTCATCCCTGCGCATCCGCCGCCTTTACCCCCAGGAGATTCCCCTGGCAATCATTTATGTTAGATGCTGAACCCTGGACCATAGCGCTTCCGACAGGATTAAAATCATGACCTTCAATTAATCCCATCGGGAATCGAACTCGCGACCTTCCGGCTTGTAGCGCAGTGTGAAGCACAATGTAACATACTTTTTTTTTGTTCGTGAGTATGTGGTACAGTTTAACGCAGTTTAATTTTCATTGTGGAAAAATATGCAACGAAGAAATCGTGTTAAAAATGTCGCAGGTTATTCGGAATACAGTTTCTTGGTGTTTCAGTACCTTCAAAATCAACAACATGCCAATTGTTGAAAAAAATTTGGAAGACCGGGTGCGTTATTATTGAATAAAAAGCGACAGCAAACACGACTTTTTATTTCAGGAGAAAAATATTAGATGATACTGAGGCGCGATTAAAATCAACTCCACGAAAATCTTTAAGACGGCTATCACCGGAAACCAGGGTGTTGAAGTCATCTGTGCATGCAACCACAAAATAACTTCGCTTAAAACACAAAAATTCACAGCTCTGTAAGAACTCCAATAGGCAGACCGTGCGGCGAGAGTAAGGTTTTTTAACTGGTTCTGTGAAACAATGAGTAATTGTGTAAGCGATCCATTGGTAACTTACAATACAGGTGAGGGATGGTTCTGCCTAAACGACCACGTAAATATTTAATATAACGGACATTGCTCGGTAGATGATCACAGACTTATGCACGACGTGCCGTTACACGACGGTACATTTGGAGTATGGTGTGCTCTCAGTGCGACAAGATTAATCGGAACCTTCTCTTTTTGGAAAATCAGAAGGTACTATATTCTTGCATTATTTTTTTGCAAATTTAAGAGATGAGGAGAGGGACTACGGATTCTTCCAGGAAGATGGTGCAACTGCCCATACAGCTTTCAGTGTAATGCCTGCCTTACGGAAATTTTTTGGGAACAAATAAGTCATCTTTTTTGGCCTGCTCGTTCGCCCGATCTAACCACATGTGACAATTACCTATAGGGAAGTCAGAAAGACGACGCATATTAAAGCAATCCACGCACACAGAACGAACTTAAAGTCATGAGGCACGCAGATCCAGCAATTTCTGGACAAGCAGGTCAAAAAATATTTAGTACTTTGTTCGCCAGGTTTCAAGCATGCCTGCCTGATACTTGAAGGAGGGCATTTCCAACACCCACCCTAACATGCGGCAATATATATACATATATGAGGAAATGTAAGGCCGTTGAGCCTCCCTTGCATCTGGATTCGGTTTCCTGTTGAACTCGCCTGTAGGAGTAAATGCTGAGAAAAGTTTTGTTCATGTTTCATCCACGTAAGAGTATCAAACAAATCGTTCGAAAATGTGACAAGTTCAAATACTTGTGAGGACACTGACAAATCAAAGCTGCATATATGAAGAAATTAAGAGCACATTGGATACGAGCTATGCCTGCTACCGTCCGGTCCAGATTTTTTTTTTCTATCTATATGCATTAAGGGTTAAAATCTATAGGAATACAGATTTCCTGCTGTTTTATATCTGTGTCAGATATGGTCTCTCATATTAGGGGGAGAACATGGGCTGAGGTTCTTCGAGAATAGAGTACTGAGCAAGGTATTTGGGCCGAAATCAAGACGGATGAGATGGGTGGCTTATGTATAGGAATCCCATTCGTCCTGCTTTTCCCAGGAGAGTCCCGGTTTTGTGAGTTTTACAGAGCTCTGTCCCGATGTCCCTCAAATTTAGGTTCGGAAAGTCAAATGTCCCTATTCTGTCATAGTCCTAAGAAGAGGACATTTCTGACAATGCGTACATTTTATTTCAGCAGAGCGGGAGGAAGCGTCCACATGAGTTGTTCAGCCACCACCCTTCCACCGACAGGATTGGGAAAGAGAGAAGATAATGAGTAGATTTGTGAATATAGCACTTAACCCTCCATAGAATATTGAACCATATAACTGTGTTAGTTTTTCGTAATTTTTGCTTTGTGTTCTTATATTTGTAAACAATCCTTGCTTGTTGAGCAGTAACTACAAAGAATAAACAATTTCAGAATAGTGATTACAGAGTCTGCTCTGAGACTCAGTAAACATTATTACACAGAGATTCAAAAATAGTGAAATTCTTGTTATTATGTCACTATTTTTGAATCTGTGTGTAATAATGTTTACTGAGTTGTGTCATAGTAATATTAATAATTTACTTCTGTTTTTTATTGCCTGCAGAGTTAAAAATTATATTTTTACCCCTCCCCCCAGCCACCCAAATCGTATTAAGTGTCCCAATTTTTTTTATATGATCCCTAGGCGTGTCGTGCCTGTGGAGAAGAGAAAGACTTACAGGGGTTTGGTGGGGACTCGTAAAGTAAAGGGCCACTTTGAAGACCTACGCGTAGATGGGAGGATGGTATTAATAAATAAATTGACTCTATGGTGTGCATTTGATTTATCTAACTCAGGGTAGGGATCACTCGCAGGCGCGTGTGGGCATGGTAATAAACCTTAGGCCGGCCAAATGGGCGGGCCAGCCGGGAAGCTGTCCGGGGCGCCACCAATGCACGTCAAAGCTCTAATCCGAAATACAGTGCTGGTAAACTCAGGTTTTCCACACGCGAAAGAATTTCTCCTAAAATTATTCGTAGTTGGAGCACGCGCTCTTAAATATGTTCACCAGCCCTGTTGTAGGCCGAAAATTTTCAAAGAGTATCTGTTTGAAGGGGAGCCAAATTAATAACCTGCCCGTGTCATCCACATGCCTCGAGACGACCCTGATTCCGTGTGATGCGGGGAATATCTAATCTAGCTCTTCAGAAGACTACGATCAATTGGTACTCGTAAACTCCACTCAGATAAGATTTGTGCAGGGGATTTAAATCCGGCGCGTAGGTTTAAGTTCCGCAAATGAATGTATAGTTTTTTTCAACAATCGAATAGCTCAGGGAGAACTTTTGAAAGGAGTGAATTACTCAGAAGATAGCTCACCTTAAAACAGTTCTCAGCGTGTGTTTGACACGATGCTTCCAACAAGTTGAGAAAGGGCGATATTTTCGTTGTTGCACGCAACAGGATATTTTTGAAGCCATATTTTGCAGAGAAGAGCTGTACTTTTAGAATGGGAAGTTGGCTCGTAAACCTACCATTGATTTAGTAGAACGTTATTCTTTCTGTGTATCATTATAGTACCCGCGTTGTTTATATGTATCACGGCCTAAACCTTACCACCACTTTGTGAAATTAATTTACATTGTTTGTTTTACTACACTGAACGTTCACATGCATCGGCCTGGCCGGGATGGCGTGCGAAGTGAAAATAAAGCAGGTGGTTGGTTGGGTAGTTGTGTGTGTTAATCGACGTTCAGTGACGAAAATATAAGGCATATCATTTTTATAAATTAAAGAAAGAAAAAAAAAACACTTCCAGGAAGGTGTCAGTTGGTAATTGCGTACATTCCTCAAGTTTGATGCATCGTATCGTATGAAGTATTTGGCCTGTACACATACCAAGTATTGCGTTGGCAGAGACCTGAGCATTGCCTTGTAAGTTGAGTGTATGAGTTTGTAGTTAATTATTGGCCTAGCTTCGTGACGCCTTCACAGAACGTGAAACAAAAGTGGCATTTAAAATGCCTTTTACCGTTACATCGTAGGCACGTCAAATTGACCAGCTGGGCTAATTGACGTAAGAGTAATTCTCCTGTAACAAGAATGGAATGTGTTATACCACGTTCTTGGACCTTCATAAAAACTGGAGAAGCCAAAACTTTTTTGATTTTCTTATGTCTTCTACTCACGAACACTTACCAAATAATTGCCTAACCTGTCTTAGAACTCGGTTTAACCTCACTTTAAACATTGAAAAATAAACACATATGTTTTGTATTTGGGATTGAACAGACTTCCAGGCGCTAGTGGTAGAGAAAAGCACAAGGATTTTATTTTACAGTATTTCTTGACAGTTACTGTATTTGACTTAAAGATATTTTCTGTGTAACTTTGAAGGATGTTAATGTCGTAGGCTGTCTCCTTGGTCAGTGTTTACACTGCTATTATGCTATGGTCTGAAGGGTTGACCAACACTTCATATTCTTTCCAGTGCATTAGTTACAGTCTATTTGTTACTTTGTGCTGTATAACATGTGCAGTTGTAACATGTTTAAATACCGCAAAAATGAAGTTACCATGGGAATGTCAAATCTTGTGCATGGAGTCTGGAATCTGTAGTTATTGCTGCTCATCAAAATCAGTGTTAATTCTGTAGTTACCATAGAACCTCAGTAAAAAGTGTGAATTATGTGACAGTGATGCACAGCACCTACTCCATGTTCGGAAGCAGGTTTGTTTCACTACAAATAGGACCTTTGAAAGCTAATGTATATGGTAAGGTCCACATATGTGTCTGTATGAGTGTATGTGTTTTTGTGTTAAAAAAATGCTGTATGGTCTGATCAGCTGTTCTTAAGATTAGATTTTGATAACTTGTAAATTGTACTGCAGGGTCACATATAGTACAGTTAAGAAATCTGTGAGCTTTTGTTCATGTCAGCTTACTTGTCATCCTTGTGGGATTTGCTACATGCTGCCTTTGATGTAAGCCCCTTATGCCCTCACACATTTCTGCCACTGATTGTGCAATTGATGAGATGACCCATGCAGATCTTTTACTTTATCTGAATTGCCACTGTTATATCCTTTTCAAGGTTTTTGTCTAGAACTTGTATCCCTTCAGGTATGCTTTCAGCCTTAGAAAGGGTTATTAATTGGCAGGGGTGGAACTGGAGAGTGTGGTAGTCATGAAATCACCGTGATACTGTTGTTGGTATCAGATATTCAGATACTAAAAGAGAGTGAAGATTATTTTGTTAATGGACTTTACACTTTCTGGACTGAATTATGTATGGGACACATGCCCTTACCCTTTTAGAACATATCGGTAACTTTACTTACCACAGGGTTTAACCCTTTCCAGCCCCGTGATGCCTTATGGCATCATGCTTTTCATCTGTTCTTAATATGCATGCCTTTTGCCCATTGGCTCCAGTAGTCATCTTAGCA
>JGI20166J26741_11579807_pt1 | contig 11871 bp, 6 predicted proteins | sample TergutCu122P5_FD_26741 | JGI IMG/M metagenome (IMG submission 26741) | reverse complement strand
GGCCCATCACCTGATGCCTCCCTTCCCCATTGGTCCGGCCAGCTCCAGTTAGAACCTCAGTAAGTGGTATAAAATACCTTGCTTCCTCTCACACCTCACATTGTACACCCAGCCTTTGAAGATGGAACTGATACAGGTTCCGAAACGTCGGCCAACTACAATTTGACGCCGGGGAAATACCCAGAAGAAAATATACAATATTCAAATCACGGCGAAAGTCTGAAATCAAAAAACAATTATATATATTCGGGAAGGCAGACCTCATGCAAGATCTGTGGGTCGTGTGTAATCTGTGGGTTGTGCTGAGATACGTCAGTGCCAACGTCAGTGTGACGGATACGAACGCGTTTTTGATCTCTGCATGCCGGTTTCGAGACTGTAAAGAGTGTGTAGCGTTTAGTTTGTATGTTTTAGTGTATACGTTGTAGTGTTTGTCTTTTCTGCCTTCCTGTCATTGAAGATAAGCATTGCTAAGAAGTACGGTAGTTTGTGCGTTATGTCGTGTGGTTAATTTTCCTTATGTCGGATTTTCGTTTTGTGAACAGTTCTCACCCATAACGAGATTATTGACTTGTCTTTGCATTTAATGCGACAGTCGTCACGCATAGAATAATTAATGAAATTTGGCCGGAAGGCAACATAATGTCAGAGCCAGTGAAAGATATAGATGGTAGCGTGCTTGAAGGTGTAAGTATAGACGGAGGTGCCTTGGCGTGAACCCAATAAGCAAAGATAAATTTTCTTTACTTACTAGAGCTCCAAGAATGTTGTGTAGATTGATTTTAATCATGTGTCTGATTGGCCGTAATGGTGCATCTAATTGTAAAGGCACTGCATGGACTATGCGTATGCAATTTCACATAGTCCTAGCAAACTAAATATACGGTAAAATTTCCATGCAGCTGTAAGTAATGTAATTATGTATGCAAATTATTATTTTGTAGTGCATTTTTTTCTAGGAAAATACTCTGTACTTGTATTATATTTCAAGGTACTTTTACATGTGGGATGTTGCATTAATCTACCAACTACTACCTGCATGTCTTCCTTCCTCCCCCTCCAACATAACCTACCCACTGAATTCTGATGTGTACTGATCCATATGTGATGACTGAGATATACCATTAAGTTCCACAACTTTAGGACATTCCTTGAACATGAGATGTTTATTGGTGCCTTTATGTATAGTCTGTATTCATTCATGAGCTGCAGGAGCCCAAGCACACTTTTTACTAAATGGTCAATTGTAAAACCCCTACACCAAGGGAGTAAATCAAACATACCAAATTAGGGGCCATTTTTTATTGTAACGTAGTTTTCAAAAACATTTTAGGAAGTTATGTAGAAAAGTGCAATGCATTACTTAAACTGTAACATTTTGTTAAATGACCATTTGGGGTTTAGAAGAGGTCTGCCTGTTGATAAAGCTGTATGCAAACATCCATGAATTATTATAGGCAGTTAATAATAGTATTTTATAATCTTGCTAAGGTCTCTGTGTTAGTTATAACATATTACTTGTTATGTTAGATTATTAGAGAGTAAAGAGAAATACCAATAAGTAGTTTGCTTCATATCTTACAAAGGTAAGACAGAAACAGTTGCAATGACATTTTGAAATATTCATGAATATCCATATTCCAACTGGGATAAAGTTTAACAAGGAATTCCTTGGGGCATTGTTGTTGGTCTGCTTCTGTGCCTGTTGTATGTTAATGACCTACTTCCCACTAGTAATTCAATCACTAAACCTGTTCTATTCACTGGTGATGCTGGTATAATAATCAGTGAACAAGATGTAAACCAACTTACAGACTTATCAACTATTTATAGTCGTGAACAGGTGTTTCATAGCCATCAGACTTGCTTTGAACTGTGACGAAACAAACTTTCTGAATTCTCTTCCTAATAGCAAATCAGTAACTAATACACAGGTAAGTTATACTGATCAATATATGCAGTAAGAAAAACCAACAAAGTGTCTAGGTCTACAAATTGATATTCATCTAAACTGGAAGAGTCATGTGGAATTAATTCTGCCAAATTTAATTGCCACTTATATCTCAGCAAGGTGTTTTGTGCATTTCTCCTCAATTTTGATATATGGTAATAATATTATGGGGTAACTATTATGACAGTGATAAAATACTCCTACTGCCAATGAAGGTTATTGGAATCACGGCAGTACTCATAAAAGATAATCATGTGGAGGACTGCTTATAAAGTTCATTGAACTTCTTTATTCAGTGGATGTATTGGCACTACTAACATTTGCAACTGAGAACACTGAAATGTTTGAGACAGCTGAGAGGCTCATGCAGTCAGTATGAGTCATGCCATGATCATCCTATACCAGTATCAAATCTTGTAGTTTGTCAGAAGGGTATATACTATGTTGGGATAAGATGTGTAATGTTATACAACAATCTGTCCACTAACAGTAAACAAGTAAAATTAGAATTGAAAGAGTTTCTTGTGACACACTTCTGCTCTGTTGAAAAAATTATATTACTAGAAAATGATGGACTGACTAACACATATTAGCTTCAAAAAGCTCCCAGAATCCACTGGTACAATTTACAGGAATTTCCTGATATAATTTATGAGAATTGCTGCAGGAGGGAACTTTCTGTCCCATAAATTGGCATTGATGTCCTTTGCCACCTTAGAAGTACTGTCAGAAGGAAATGCCGTGAGAAGTGGAGAAGCAGCAGTTGCTTTCTGCTTCATGACAACGCTCCAATACATCGGTTAGTTTTGGTCAAGGATTTCATAGTCAAGAACAATGTTACAACACTGGAGCATCACCCATACTCTTCTGACCTGGCTCCTGCTGATTTTTACCTGTTCCCATGACTGAAACCGGCATTGATGGGACAGAACTTTTGTGATGCTGCTGACACCATTCAGAATGTGACAGAAGAGCTGAAAAGGCTTTCACAAAATTGTGTTCAGGAATGTTTCCAACACCTTCACAGTTGCTGGCAGAAGTGTGTATTTGCACAAGGAACTGTAGCTTAAATGATAGTACTGTTTTGTATTTCTCAGAAATGAAGTGATTCTGGGAACATTTTGAAGCCACCACTTATTATGTGGTTTACCATAAATTTTGTGTGTAGTTATTCATATAGGTGTGTGTTTATTCTTGTGTGTGTGTGTTTGTGTCGTGTGTATGTCATATACATGGGATGTTTTATGATGTTTCTTGTTATTTGTCCTATGACTATATGGTGTGTCCAGGTATTCTCTTCATTGTGCGTATTTTACTCTGACTTCTTGTGCATTGTGCTGTGCTGGGGTCTGCAGGGTGTAATTGTATGTGTCTTTCAATATTTATATCAATCACCATTCAAGGGAACTTAAGCAGGTCTAATGGTAAATCAGTGACATAAGAATGTTTTATATCTGCTGTGCAAAGACCAGTTTTATGTAACATACGTAATTGGTTCTGTATTGCTTATTACAGGGAGGCCAGATCCTTCGGATGGCTTTAGCTTTTAGTGTTCTCAAGCAGCTACCCATTCGAGTATTTAGCATTCGTGCTGGACGAAGTAATCCTGGATTAAGAGCACAACATTTGAAGGGTAACTTTTACATAATGTTGATAAAATTTGTAAAATAAACCTCCTGCACCAGACCTTGTGCTTAGGTTTGTTGGAGAGGAATTTTTATTACAATTTATGTATGTGTAATAGAATACAGTTTATGTTGGACTGTGTACATGTGTTGTGTCACTGTTCTTCTGTTTCCAAGGAAACATGTACAGTAGAATTGCTTTAATCCAGCACCCACAGGACCTAACACATGCTGGATTCTCAAATATCCCAGATTATCGGAGATTACCTAAATTTTGGAGTGATCCCTCAGAGAATATGCACATGCCTCTTCTTTCATTTCATCATAAAATACTTAGCTTTTTAAATTATTGTATGCCCAGTTGTGGGTTTTTCTTTGGAATGCAATGCTGTAAACTGCCTATGCAGCACCTTGTCCTGTTGTGCTAATTTAGGTGGTTTCTACGTATCTCACTTGAGAAGGCCCATCCACTTCCACTGGATACCAAAAAAAAAGAAATAGTAATTGGTTCTTCTGTTTCATTATATCATAAATAGTTGATTTTCTAGCGTTATATGCACCGTGAACTACATTTAAGCTTTTGCCACTTTCAAGCCTCCTGATTACTTTAGGTTTCTGAGGAGTCGTTAAAGTTACGTGTTTTTGCTTTCCAGTAGTACCTTTTCTCCTCATCTTGTGATCTTTTGAGGCCACTATAATAATTGGCTCAGTGAAGTCCACGTAACAATATAAAGTCACAGGATCAGGCATGAATGGGGAAACTTCTGGTCACAGATTACACATTTCCAGTCTTGGGACTGTTTTCTCCAGGTGCCAAACTGTCAGGTTTGCCAGATTATCGGTAGTGGAATTAAAGGAATTTTACTTCTAATATTTTCATACAGTTGGCTGCTCTGTGTTCAAGAGTGGGCCATCTGAAGGATAAATATGTTTTAACAAAGGAAGAGTAGTAGATAAAGGTTATGTAAATGATAAAAAAAAGGAAGAAAGTGGGTAAAAAATGAATTTCTATGTGCCTGCTGCACTAGCATGTTACATACATTCAGGAAAGGCCTAACAAGTTTGAGTGGTAATTGTAAGCTGATGATTTCATTTTAAGGAACATGAATGGATCCAGTTTTTTATTTGTTTGATGAATAGTCTGTGACATAAATTGGAAATATTGGAGAGCAAAGGGCTTAGGAAAATATTGAATTCTAAGGAAGATGTAAGTAATGAATGGGAAATCATTATTATCATAATCATATCATCATCAAATTAATTAGCTGTGTTTGTATGTAAGTAATGTATTGATTTATTTAGGAGTGGAGATTGTGCGTGATATAAGTGGAGGAAAGCTAAAATTAGCAGAAATTGGCTCCACAGAAGTTGTTTTACATCCAGGAAAAGTAAAGTGTGGAGAATATTCGGCTGATACAGGGACAGCAGGGTGAGTCTTTGTGTTGATAGGATGAAATATGTTTGTCATGAACTTGAGTAAGTACTTGTTCAAGTCCTGGCTGATGTACTTCTTTAGTGAAGTTTTTCTGTAGTGGCTACAAGTTTTTCAAAAATTTTATAGATTCCTTGACCACATTCTCCACCATCTGTTCATATACCCTGTTCTTGGTCATACCAACATATCTCACTTTTTTTTGCGACATAACAGAATGTTTGATAACTACACACATTAAGATGTGACAGACTTTTACCGTGACTCCTGCTCCCACCTCAGCAATTACACAGTTCTGTACACAGCATTTTATATTCCCAGTTTATTTAACTACATTTTTATTTGCTCATGTTATATACTCATTGTGCAGAATAACTTGATGATGAGTGAATAAGGAGTTGGATAGTGCATAGGTTTTTTATTTTATTCTATTCTATTTATTTTTAAATGGGGGACTGATTGGTACTTAGCACTGCAGGTGGTGTCAACAGTTGCCATATCTTGTCATTATCCTCTGTATGGTATCCATTCCCATGATTAAAAACTGTCCTGTATATAGCAGTGGGCAAGGCTTAATTAACAGTACCATTTACCTGACAAGAATGAGAACCATGAAAGATCTTCATTGGGATAGCAGTCTCTGGACAAAGATTTGAACCCGGGACCTAATGAATATGAAGTAGGAGTACTAACCACTTAACTGTGGTGTTTAGTACACAGCATGTTGGAAATCAGAATAGTCCAGGACTGTTACAGCACTAATTTAAGCCATACTTTAGGACTAGTAAGTTTTTAATTTTGAAGGTTGAAGGATCTTAGGTCTTTGTTAATATTGGCTGTGATGAAAATAGTTTGCTGTTTTGTGTATCCATGGTGTAGTTACAGAGTTTTATTTGCAGGCTTTTTAGGGCATGGTTATGATACAAAGAACATTAAACCCACCACAGAATGGTACACTTTGTATCCTAGAGCTTCAGTGACTGGATTAAGTGGCATTGCAATGTATTGCTTGATTATAATTACCTTAGTTCTTCAGTGACTATTGGAAGACTGATTTGTGATTCTGTGTTTAGGAGTATTGGTTTGCTGATCCAAGTTGCTCTTCCCTGTATTCTCTTCAGCAATGGAATTACCACTCTCAAATTAAGAGGAGGAACCAATGCAGAAATGGCTCCTCAAATTGACTATACCACTGAGGTATGCTAATTTGATGTTCTAATACATCGCTTTATTAATTGCATACTAAGTAAGTATGTGCAAATACATATTTAAATGAGATTTGACTTATCACATGTAAGTGCATACTGGAACATTACTTCAGCTGATATAAACAGATATATAACAGTTGTGTATTAGGCCGTTTGTCATGTGCTGCTCTTTTAATATTCAGTGAAAGTAATTTAAGAGTGTATACTCTAGAATTTTGTGTTTATAATATAATATATGAAGGGGTGGAAATGGCTTTTCAAAACTACATAGCCATCCAAGCATCAGTTGAAATGCCTGGGGAATGATGAGTGCATATTGTAAAGGGAATTATTACAGTGCAGGTTTGCAAGAATTGTCATTTCTCAGGTCTGCAAGTGCATTTACATTTGAAGTTATGAGCACTGTGAAACAAACAAAATTAAATATGGTCGGTGGTAACTGAACAGTAATAGTGGGAGTATAATATTCACATTCTTGTTTGTTATTAGCTCTTAAAAACAAATGGGTGAAGGGGGTAATGTAACATTTAAAATATGTGGAGTCTCAGGTGTTGGTAGTAGGATGTAGACTGGATGATTTCACATCTATGTCACACCGAGTTTGGAAAATGTATAACAGAATGTTATATTTTTCAGTTCTTCTTGTCACTCTTTTTTTGTTAGTTTTCCAAGTTTCACCAATATTTATTAATCTTAAAAGTATATATTATAAAATGCTGAGTGAGTAATTTGATCTTCAGCATCTTATTTTTTCAATCTTGGCATATGCACTTGTTTTTAGGTGTTGTCAGATGTAATGAAAACAAGGGTATCAGGTGAGATAAAAAATATAGAACAATGAAGACCAACCTTCCATTAAATTACTCACTCAGTATTTTACAAAGCATACTTTTAAGACACAACAGATTAATTGTATTAAGTGGCGTACATACATCTATTCCATTGAAGCTTTGTTCACATTTGGCTTTTGACATGCTGGAATTGTTTTTACAACAGTTAAGACTGCTTAAATGTGTGCAAAATCTGGCTTCCTGCAAGTTTTTTAATTCATACTATGCTCTCACACACTGCTTACCATTTGAACCAGATTTTCCTGCAGTTTACTTGATTTTGCTATGTTCATAATTAAAACGAATTTTGTTTGGCTAATTGCAAATTTTCAGATATTGCAGCAGGTTCATTAAAACAGTCCTGAATAGTATGTCTAATCTAGTGGTCCTATTAGGAAGAGCTAGTTGTGCTTACTTGAAGATGACAACAAAACTATGTTTTGAAATGTTCAGTAAGGTGGAGGGCCATCAGGTACAATGATATCAATTGTTTTTTGTAGTCCATGGGAAAATCTGATTGCTGTTAGCTGTTTGAAAGATCATTATAAAAAAAATCTTTGCATTAATGCTGCATTTTACATGTTCCATGTGCAAATAAAAAGACTGGATCACTAGTCTTGGCTACACCAGTCTGCAAGTGGACCACACGAAGGGTTTTTACCCTTAACATTCCTGTCAGTTCATCAGCTGTGATGGACATTTTGTTTTGTTGTAATACAATACTTTTCACCGCACTCTTTCCGATTTCATTTACTGTGTGATGTGCAGAGTTTGCACATGATTTTTGTGAATGTAGACCATGGCCTAAGCAAGACCATTTAGGTCTAGCAACTCACTGTCGTGTGCCATGTCTGTATTTGGCCTGCCTTTCATGACTATTGATAACAGTTTGGAGAAGATGACCCATATTTGTTTTGTGTTTTTATGTCACTTGTAAACACTGCACCTTGTAACACTTTTGCTGTACCGTGCATTTCATTTTGTTTTACCTGTTATGAGTTTGACACCTTTGCATTCATGAATTTTTGTTCCAGTCATGCGAAGTATTTTGACCTGTCACTACATTCACCACTCACACTCACTTCATTGTTGCACAACTTAAGAGTTACATGATTCCCACAAGTTCATTCACGTCCAAGATGGTCCCTACATGCACTGGGTTTTAGTTTTCTGCTGTTGTGTTCTGATATCCACAGTCCCCCCCTTCCCCCACAAATGTATCAAGACTACGACATCCGGGCAAATTGCTTTCCCTGGGAGCTAGAATTTTTGTGTTTGGTACTGAATTACCTGTGGAAGTGAAAGTGTAAATTTATTGTGCACAGTTCTTTTGTTGTTCATTTCTCCCTGCTAGATTCCATCCATTTTCATCTCATTATGTTTCTCTAGGGGACTGTTCTTTCTCATGTATTTCAAAATTATGTTTTTGGAGGGCAGCACTTTACGTTACGTAGTTCATGCTAGAGGTAAAATAGGTACCATAGCACCTCCAAAACTTAGCAGTGGACGGAGTAGTGCTTCCTAAGCAGTGATAAGAGTACAGAGGCTGGTGTAGCAACAGGGGGCTCAGAAAATCTATCCACACTTATTTCATCCCTATGGAGGAAGACCAACAAGAAATAAATATAAAAAACATATGTGTGTATACCAACAACATACAGTTTTCAAAATTATGTATATAGAGATAAAAAGATATAACTTCCCCTTGGCTACCATCACTGATTAATTTCTTAAATTCTACTGGGAAGCACCAAGTTTAGTAATTTTAATAATTCAAACAATTTTAATAATGTAGCTCATATTATTGTTATAATTATAACTGTAAACATTCTTAAACTTTTAACTGATTGCTGTTATATACATTTATCTGGTACCCAATAATTTTTGTCTCATCATGTATCATATATACATCCTATGACACACAAGTTGAAATCTCAACACAAATAATATTTACACTAGATAAAATACAAGTAAAACATGTGTAACTTTCCCTTTGTATCTGACTGCCTGATGATGTCCCTTTTATAGGTGAGCCCAAACATGTAGCTTAGTAAATTTCAACTTATTATACAAAGATCTTTGTAATCAACAGTACTCTCTTTGCCTTTGTGTTGTTGACAGAAGGATGATATGAATTATTTAGCCTTTTCTGAGAATTGGGTAATGGTAGCTTTCACTGCTGACGTTTTGCCATTCATGAACATTTGTGGTGCTGGCAGATCTAAAATCATAATGGAAGACAAGATGAAGAAAGAATCCCAGGGAATTTGCACTTGTGTCATAACTGTACAGTGCAACAAAAGCCTCTTATTTTTAAATTCCAGGACCGTGTACCGTGCCGTCATAGGTCATGACAACATAGGTACCCACAGATTACAATATTTGTCGTTAATTTATGTACAAATAATATGGATGAGCAGTGGGTTTTAGGTCAGTCTTTCTAAGAGATGTCAGTTGTCAGAGGTGTTGTCACATAATGTAGTGCATCTGTGTTGTATCACTAGGTCTAAGGGATGCATTGCTGCACATATTAGACATAACTTCTTAAAACATAGCACTGAACTAGGTTGATAACATCTGCCATTGAGTAACCCCATTTCCAGCATTGAATATATGTGTCAAAACACACAGATTTTTAAATTGTGTCACTACAAATTTTTGAAATTAAGTTGACATGTCTTTAAAATTTAGTTTCCCTACATGTGTTGTGACTTGCAAAGGGTTGGAAAACTCTCACATAAAAGAAAGCCAGCCAGTAATACTTGCTGTAGTTATGGCACTGAAAAACAGAACACACTGTTGAAAATTTTATGAAATTCGTATTTGGATGAGGAGTTAGGTAGTGTATTGTGAGCTGTATCTGATTATGTTTGTTACAGTTTGAATATGTAAATAACTTTACTCCATAGTGTTTAGCAATGAATTTTATGTGAGAAGGAGTTAGAAAATGAAATGAATGTGTAAATGAATAATAACTATCCAAGGTCTACTTGGTCTTTCGTGTTGATATTTTTTTGCTTATGATCATTGTTACCAGCAGAGGCTTAATGTCCAGTGCTTAGTTGACCTAGCATAAGGAATTAATTTTAGTGATCTGTTTTTCATTCCCTTTTAGCCTATTTTTTATTTTATTGCATAGTCTTTTCAGGTTGTGAGCCATGTAGTAATTTAATTAAATGCGTCACATTTTATCGGATACTACTTCTTCCATCATGTGAATAAATCAGTTCATGGTTTGGAGTTTATAAATGGCAGGTGGAACTTTATTTTATGAGTAAGGGTAAATGTCAGTAGTTCTGTTCTTCCTCTTCAAATTTTTTGCAAATTTCTGCTACTGTTTTTCAGATATTCAGGCCACTTCTGGAGAGATTTGGAGGTACCTTTGATTACAGGATTATTTCAAGGTTAGTAAATGCAATAAATCACAAAGAGAACAGGAGAATAAGAAGGGCTGCGTGCTGTAGACATCTGAAGAACAAGATACATTACATTTAATTATTCATTATAAGGCAAAGTACAGTAAGTTCGCCCTGTTCAGACTGTTAAGGTGTATGTGGGAGTGGAGGTGTCACTCCTTTCATACATAAACTGCATCAGATAGAGGTGAATGGTCATCTGAACATGCTAGATGCTTGACTCGTAGGGAGAGAGATGCTGGTACCCATTGAATAGGAGGCTGTGTGGGCTCCAGGCTTGATCTGGGCACTCTGAAGAAGAAGAAAATTGCTTGCCCCTTGCAGAATTCAATCCACAATTCCTAAGTTGTACAGCACATAGCCTAGTCATTACCAGCTGTGCTGTCCATGTTAATGTACTTTAATTTGTGTATCACAGTACACTCATATTGGATAATGTGTTATGTGTGAAATTGTATCCATTATGCAATAATAGTGAGTAGATACATTTTCTGTATTTCTTATCCTGGGTTGAGAGATCTGCCCCAACCCCACCACAAGCATTAATGCCAGATTTTCAATTTCTATTTTCTCACACTGGATTATAATGTAGTTATATTTATTCTGTAAGCTGGCAGTGAAAACATTTTATAATTTTAAATGTTTGAATGAAAGTTTTAAGTTTTGCTCATCTGAAGGATTAATAGGTTTAGTTTTTCTTTGTTATGATGATACAAAACTTTTGTTGCTGGAGAGTGGCCAATGGTGGTTTTGCAATGTCTAAAAGTAAATAGTCCCTTAAGGGCAAAACTCATACACTGTTTTGAATGTTTTCCACTATATTAAGCTATAAGTTAAGTCTGTACTATATTAAACATTGTTTCTACATTTCAGGGGTTACTATCCACGAGGTGGAGGGGAGGTACATATAAGGGTGAAACCTGTGACAGAATTAAAGGCTGTCACTCTTACTGAGAGTGGCCATGTTGTACGAATATGGGGATGGGCATTTGTGGCAGGTGCTCTGCCCATTAAGGTAAATGAAGTAAATAAATAACAGTCTCATGGAACAGAACTATCTGAGTTGAATATATGACATGGTATGCATTGGATAGAAGGTTGTGTGAGAACAAGTGCCTGTTTTAGTGTGATTCTGACAGAAGAAATCTCATCTTTGTTTCTTAGAGCAGAATTTTATTTCAGCTTTTGTAACAGGCAGTTCAGTGTATAGAACAGTAGTGTAGTATGGGAGTGAGTATGGTTATGTAATTAAAATTTCAAATTTTGGATCCTTCAAGGAACATGAAATTGCATATAAAAGGGATTATTGCAAATTTCAGGTTCATGTGACCGTGCATCATTAACGTAGGAGAAGAAAGAACCAACGGATGACACAAGTAAAGATGTTTATTCACTTTTAGCTCAACATG
>JGI20166J26741_11579585_pt1 | contig 11872 bp, 6 predicted proteins | sample TergutCu122P5_FD_26741 | JGI IMG/M metagenome (IMG submission 26741) | reverse complement strand
AGGCCGAAACATGTTGTTGTAATGTTGTAATAAACTTAGTTTTATGTTTAGTTGTGTTTTGTGACTGTACAAAATAGGATTTTCTTCACGTACTTGTACTAGACTACTATTATTACTACATGTTTCCGTGTGTGCGTGTAACCTTTCACGCTGAATATATTACATGCAGAAAAACAGACTTATCAAAGTCGTCTAAGCATGTAAGGTCCATAGCTCGGAACTTCGGTTCTTCTGACAACTTTCCCACTTGCATAAAAGATACCAATACTTAGGAAAAATAAGCGACGATAACGTCAACGTACAATGGCCCAGCGTTCCTTTTATAGTTTTTCTGAAATGACCAAAGGGTGGGCCTCTACTTCGGAGCTACACCGATTACACAAACCTGTTGTTTTAAGGACTGTCTGTAAGCAAATTTCGTGTTTGAAAATCTGGATTATTTGGCGCCTTCGAATTCCTGCGAAGTGCCTGTTAAAATCATTCAGCCTGTCATACGTACGAAAATGCTGATTTTTATGGAATTTGATCCTGAATAGTAAAACTAAAACCTGTCCACCTATTAAAATTCCAGTCAATATCGTACAACAATAATGGAATATCTATATAAAGGCCTACACGCATTTGTGCCAGTATCTGGAATTTAACTCGCAAAGCTCACCAAATATTTATGGGAAAGAAAAATGTTTGAAACTTAAGTTGTAAAATGTAATGAAACACGTTTAGGTCCAATACACCTTCCCGTAATCTTTCGGTTTTCGAGATAATTAAACAAAGGGGTAGGATGGGCATTCTTACACTTCCTAACGTGTTTTGTACTCGTAATGAATCTTCTACAGCTAAACTACGCAAAGCCAAGTAGTTATTTCCACCCCTTCTCATTATCGGACAGCGCCACTTCATTTTTATTTCTTCATTATTCGACCCTTTTTCTCCTTCATACCGTTTAAGTCTGTTGTAATACGCGATGTTTATCTGAAGGTGCAACTCACTTCAACAAATATCTCGAACACTTATACCATACAGTTTACTTTCGTGTTGCTCAGGCATATATAAAAATATCTTCACCAATTAATCCTATTCTGTTTACTCGAATTAGGCCTTTCTGGCCGGTTGCAAAATATAATTACGAGATGACGAATCATGAAACACCTCAAAAGCCACCTTGAATGGCAGAACAGCATATTGTAATGCTTCTGAAAGTACAAAGCAACAAAGAAAAACACAAATAAACGAGGAAATCACCAAAAAGCCCAAGTGAGATTAGACATGGTGGCAACTTCATTCAGGCCTAAGTCCGTGCGTTTCCCAGATTAAATTTAAAATACACGTGTTAAGTAGGCCTATAGTGAAAGTTACTCAACATTTCAATTCTAGGTTGCGATTGTATGGAACGGACCTGTTCATAAGCAGTTATACGCGAAATCTTCGCCTCGCATAAGTTTGAAATTTCGCTACCGTGTACACATGAGGCCACCATCGGACTCCAAAATGAGTCACCTCATTTCAGTCTGACTGAACCAGAGACTTATTAAACATTTTCAGTTTTAAAATAAATCTCTTCCAGAAAAGACTAAGCTTCATTCCCGTCATGTACAAGTAAAAACAGGGAGAAAAAAATCATCAGAAAGCCCGGTGTTTCTTTACCGTTTCAACATAACGCGAATCATCAAGGAAATTTAAGTATGTAAGTGTGCGTGATAAAGTACGTAAGAATTCTGAACACATTTCATCTAGTTTATGCGCTCTGGCTAACACACATACTCGGGCTAGAAGCATGACGCTTTCCTCATTCAGAAGTTTCTACCAGTGCCCATAACATCTATTCTAATAATGTACAGTCAGAGGCGTCGGAAGCGTTTAAACCCGGGGCGGAATAGAGAGAGTGCACAAAATTGGATTAAATGTACGAGACAAAGTGGTGGGACTAGAGGCCGGAGGAGGGAATGGATAGAAGAGGAAGACTGCAACCAGAAATCCTTAAGCACCGAAATATCTGTCTACGTCTCACCTGAATCACGCCATTTACAGTAAACTAAGAAATTAAAACAAATGTGGAAATATTTTATATTCATTCCCATTTCGTGTTCTAGACGTGCCGGGTTCAAATCTCAGCACACAGACTAGCCATCCTGACTGCAGATTTTCCCTTCAGAAAAACCTCAGGAGAGCACCGCAATGCTATGACCTCCTTCTACATCCTTTCCAGTTCCTTGCCCGCTATTACACCCATCATTTGCCGCGAAACAAAATACACTAACGTTAAGTTCCGTTAAAAAAAGCAAAGAAATAAAAACAGCATTCCAAGAACAGTCAATGATAACAGCCAAAGTAACGTTAAAGGGTTCAACAGCTGAAAAACTGAACCCTTTCAAACACCAATGACACAATATAATTCTTCACAATTTCAATGATTTAAATGAAATTTAAATAATGGCCTATGTGAGCCCAGCAGCTGAACGGATAGGCAAGGTCAGAGGCTGAAATGCAGGCACCTCCCACTGTCGTTTGTCATCTACCGATCCTGTTCCCAACTACTAACTACTTCCTGCACAGCATGAAGTCAATCATAAATCCTATTCTGAACAGGAAACCCTTGTAAAGGACGGACATGCCAATTATTAGTAGAGTCCTTGGCGCTGAAAACAGCCTAAGGTACGATATGAAAAAGGAATGGAAGAGGAGAACTCTGTAGCTCCTGTATAATTATTATGTTTGGAATAAAACATAAGAAGTGAGAATCAAATGCACTTCATACCGCTGCGTCAGTCTTTGAAAGAACAAAGGTTTAACAATTGAACGGGTTGCCTTTCGTTCGGTTGAAAAATGTTCAACTAGAATTAAATAATTTTAAAATGTTAGTTCTGAAATAAAGTCAAGTAACAAGTTTTCTTTTCTCTTTCTTTGTGAAAGCGAATGTGTCCAGTCCACCGTCACCTTCACTCAAACCCCAGCACTCTTGACATGCGCGGCATGTCCATAAAAAATGTTCTAAACTTTCAGCTGCCAGCAGAGAACGATTTGAAAATAACAAACTAATGTGAACTTTATCAAAACACCAGAGTCGGATTTTAATTGAAGACCTTTGTACTCACCTTATTAACCCTCTGAAGCACGTTTAAACCCCGTGAAAGTATCTTTCTGCCAAATGCCCCGCCCCCAATATCTGAAAGTGCATTTCCGTTGTTTGGTGGGTGCCTGGTTTCCTCCCCGTTGTCATTCTGATTAGCGTGGTATTAAGACGACGATGAGTACTGGCCGTTGGTGAAATGACACTAACAGGTGAGAAACCGAAGTACTGGGTGAAGAACCAGTCCGAGTGACACTGTATCAAACACAAACCTCACAATGACTGGCCCGAGATCGAAACCGAACCTCCTCGGTGAGAGGGCGGCAACTGATTGCCTCAGCAAAGACGCGGTCCAGAATTACGTGTTTCGCGTAACATACGTTTAAGTGATATGTTTCTATCTCGCAGTTAACACGCACGTTTCATTACAAAGACCAGGCACTTCATGCTACTTAGAGAGAGAGAAAAAAATTTGTTTGTTGTATCATACCAAATACACAAAATTCTGACGTTCTAACTTTATAGCAGATAGCGCGCTCACGCGCGCACACAAATGCATGTATGTATGTATTTATAAATGTGTATGTATGTAGCCTACGTATGTACATCTGTGTAGCCTACGTAGGTATGTATGTACGCTTATGTAGCCTACGTAATGTATGTACTATGTGTACGAAGCCTATGTATGTATGTAGGATACGTAGGCCTACGTGTAAGTAGCCTAAGTATGTTAAGTATATATGTATGTATGCAGCAATCGCTGCGCTGTAAGGCTCTATTAGAAAATCACCGGCACCGACAACATTACTGCAGACACTGGATACTTACTTCGTTCCACTGCATTATATTCGGTTTCGCTTGGTTGCAAAGGCTGAATTTTACGCTCTCATGCTCTTACAACAAAATGGTAATAAAATAACTGTGCATATATCATTGTACTGTTGATTCTAAACTAAGAACTGATGTGGTGTTCCGATATTTTCTAAGGACTAAAGAAAAATCACACACCTAACATAAAATTCTAAAAAAATCCAGATTTTAGAACAACAACGACGACGAAGACGACGACAACATACTTGAAATAAACTTAATTCATACTAAGGAACAGCACACGGTCCGTTAACGGTCACTAAATAATCCACTGCCTGTATTTATATACATCTGTTCACATAAACGGCCATTTTCACGTCCCCAGGTGCTCAAGGCAGCGCGGGTATTCTTCGAAACAATATTTACACCTGAAGTAATACGATGACCGCTAAATCCTTCCCGAATAAGTTCTTAAACTTCAAGCGAAATGACTTCCGCTCGAAAGCTTGTAAAGCGTTCAGCGCGAATAATTCTACGCAGATCCTGACCGTGAGCTTACCTTCAGCTGAGTGTCAGCGTAGCCGTCATGTGGCCCTACAGTGTAATTGTAAAGTTTACATAAAACTGCACTACATACGATCGCGAGTGGTGCAAGAATCGTAGCATTAAATTATTCCCTTTAGGGAATACAGCCACTTAAGAGTAGGAATTTACCTTCCAATCACCTGGTCGGTGAACCGGGCATCGAGGACCAACATATTTGCCTGAGCGAAGTCCCAATCTTACGCCATGTGATTTTTTTTTTTTTTGTGGAATTTGGCCAAAGAGGAAGTCTATCGATCAAAAGCCAGAACACTTCATGAACTCAACACAGCAAATTCGAGCACTTTTGTATTTGTTTCTCTTTACTTCTCACGGAAAAGAAATGAGTCTGTGCCTTCAAAGTTCCAGCAATGTGTGCAACATGTTCAGTCCATCCTGGAATCTGACACTAAATGATAGCACATGGGCTTTAAAACTGCGCAATTATTGTAGGAACATAGCAATACGTTAGGAGACACAACCATTCAACATTATGTATTTACTGTCCCATCACTCTGCAGATCCAGATGTGGAGATATGTTCTCCCTCTCTCTTCGCCGGTAGGTAACAACAATAGTCTATTTTTGCCAGTACAGTATGCCTAATGTAAAGTAACACAGTTCATGCAGCATGAAAATAAAGACAAAATAAAACAAACATGGTAATACACCACGCATACAAAACGGATTCGTGAAATAAAACACTCTACATTTCTAACAGTCTCAGTAACATCAGTCATCACTGACAGATAGATTGGATTGTGATTTACAGTCATTTGTGGAGATTAAACAGCAGTAGCGATGTACAACGCAGGCAACGCTTCAACCGCACAAAGGGTTTGGGGCCTCAGGGAACTCCATTGTGCTTTCACGCGGGTATCAACTAATATTGATTTTTGACAGGTTTCAGAACTGAGTACCTTGACTTTCTATAAAAACAATGAAACATTCCTTTAAAATTTTCAACAGATCTGCTTCCTTCTGTCACGACCTATTTGTACCCTATTTGAAGAGAACTACTTATTTCGGGTAGACTAGTATAATGACGACATTCCAAATGTACGCTATAATTTTAACTTCTGGTTTCAAAGAAAATATAATGTATGTCGACTATTCATACGAACAACAGTGCTTTGACAGGTATTAAACAATTCACATATTAAACACATTTCTTACGTCACAAAAGGTGTTCATTCCTAAAGTTCGTCCCTAATGCGGAGTCTGCAGTTAACAAAGTAAAATTGTGTTCCAAGCCAATAGCAACCCTCCACATTTAAACGTTCTTAAAAATATCGTCTTTCTCTCCCCCACCCACAAATGCTCTATCGGTATTGTACTAGGTAGCGCTTCTCATCTCGTTCTTCTCTAGCCCAGTGCTTTCCATTCGGGGGTACGCGAAGAAATTTAGGTATTATGTTTTCAATAAGTAAAATACAGAAACCCCAACTGCAGTATTAAAATTGTTTTAAGTTTGCTGAAATGTAGAGAAAAACATGTATCACGTGTATACCATGATACTATTTCACTGTTCGAATACAAATAGGGTTAAAACATAAAAGTAGCACCTGCGAAATTTGAGGTCTCCACAGCGCTGTTGTTTCGTTGGCTGGCAGGTCTGAAATGTTTCAAACCTGCCAACCAGCGAAACATCCCCAAAGAACAGTATCCTGAAAGTTGGCAATAATATTAGCAGGAACACCTAGAGGTACGTGTACATGCCTTGTATTGTAATAGTGGTACGAGTACACGTTTCGAATTGTGAGAGTGGTACGCCAGAAAACGAGTGTGAAAAGCGCTGCCCTAGCATACACCGTATGTAGCCCTTTGTTCAAAGGCCATGCTAAACGGCATTTGCGACTCCAGTACAAATAACAGCCCAAAACAACCTGCCAACATACGTAACATCCCACTTGGCTATATTTGAAGTTCTTTCAGCAGCGTAATGATAAAACAGTTCTTCTTCTGGAACGCGTGCTTCCACCGACTGTAGATAATTACCGACGTTACGGCCAGACCCTGAAGATGATTATTTACCAGTCGACACTATGTAACGTTCCAGAAGACGTGACTTTCCAACATCCACTTTATTCTAAGCTTTATGCTTAAATATAAGTAACGAAAATAATAATAATGAAATTAAACCTCGTCATTTGAACCCCTGAATAATAAAAGTACGACGTCTGGCGGTTCCAAACAGCTGCCATGTAGTGGAAATTCTGTCAGCGACAGTGCAGTTACAGCGACACATCCTTCTTTAGGTGACACAATGAAAGAAGAACTAGTGAAATTACTAGGTCTCTCGGAGACAACCAAGGACGAAGACATTTGTAAAGCAGTTCGTCACATGCTGCTGGCTGAATAAGGATGTGTGGGCGTCCAGTAAAACTCTATCAAATGCAAGGTTTGTTGCATTACTACAAAATGCCTTCGGACACCCAGTCGTACATTTCCATTGCATCCAGCGTCACCGGGCACTTTCGGCAAGCCAGTCCGAAGAAAGCGGAGCAACCGATGATAATTGTGTGTGTGTGGGGGTGGGGGCTGATAATTTCACTGTTTCTCGGGTGCTTAGTGTTTGACAGTTCGGAACGCTTCCTCATGAAATGAAGACACATTATTACGGACTAACAATGATTAACAATTCACTACAACATTATCGGGATAGCAGCCGCGTCAGGCGAATGTCCAGTAAACCGACGTTTCGAGGGCCATCTCTGTCTTCAAAACGTCGATTTACTCGCCATTCAAGCACCTGATGCGGCTGCTGGCCTGGAAATATTTTACTGTATTTAGTCGCCGTGAAAGCTTTAAATTATAAATCAATAACAATGTTAGGCGACTTAGCCGAGGTCATGTACTTCACCTTGTAAAATATTTGCCTCAGATATGCAATTTAATGAAAGTCAAGAATTCAGAACTACCCCTAACGCAATAACTATAAATGTGTGACAGCCTCACTCTGCTTCTTTCACTGCCTACTTCAATGAACTCAACAACAAAAAAATCGATGTTTGGAACGATCCTTGAAGATGGGGCCGATAGGTTGTCTCGAAATGTCAGTAACGAACTACCATTCTGCGCTGCTCTTTTAATTGAGAAACCACTAAGTTGTACACTAAAACTATTATACGAACTATTAAACGAATCACCTTAAGACTGTATACTATTAGTCACGCAAACACGCAATGCACAGCACATTATCTCCCAGCCTGCTGACATTTCAGTCACACACGCTTGGAATGAACGAAACTACGAACGATACTAGTCATATATGTCCATTCGCAAGTCCGATTGGAGTCATTAAGGAAGGACAAACTCCCGTAGAATAAATTCCGTTTCACGTCGTTGTGCAGCACAATTACATCGCTCAGAATAGGGTCTATTTCCTGCACAGTCACTTTACACTGAAGTGCTTGAACCCTTAAAACACGGATTCCCTCTACTTCCTGATACACGAACCGGTAAAACGCCAGTGGGGTTTCCGACGACCGATCATTAGCCATCCCGGTCATACCGCCTTGTTGGCAAGAAATCCGCGAATGTAATTACACTTATTTATTTATTCATCTATTTGTTTATTTACAATTCACAAATTAATGCTGTGAGGCAAACTGAAATCGAAGATACGCCGTAATCACTCATAACGAAAATTCGCAATTAAGAATTAACTAATTCCATTCAGCGCAGGACTTGTCACACACAACTGCCTGCCATTTGGCCCTGTCCTGAATCAGGTCAATCCAGCACAGGTATTCATAAATTACAAATGCAAATTATCCTCTGTCTAGCAGCAAATCCTCCACGTGGTCTGTTACCTTCAGTCCCCTGACAAAATGTAATTCGACTCAAATCTTCTGGAATGTCACACTGTCTAGACTCAAAGGATCATAGTGCTCTCACTTTCACGGCCAAGAAGACCAAGAAAGTTAATGTAGTTCGTATTTCTTCTAAGTCAGTACATATTCAACACAGCTTACCTTCCTTGACTTGTTCATCTTAGTGTAATAATGTTGGGTGAAGAATAAAGATTAAGAAGATCGACAGCGTGCAATTTTAGGCCCAAATAATCGATTCAGGAGTGCTGCCAAACAACAATTAAGCCTTCCGCACGTGGAAATCACAAAATTAGTCGCCAGTACTTCGTAGCTGCAGTACAGGATGTTACTTGACAATAAGTATCCCAACGTGTCGAAGTAAGTGGACAGAAATCGTGTTCGCATAAACTATAAGCCGAATCTGAAAAAGATAAGAGGAAAAAGTCGTTGGGCATAAAACAAGATTAATCTGTTGCATGCGGTAACGTACCGCCAGCTGAGATATGCAAACCGACCCAGAACCAAGGATTTATAGACGCTTCCATATTGCATTAACTCGCGTGTATGCGTAATTTTATGCATTCTCGGCACTCACTTTACCAAGCAAACGCATACATGGAGTCCGTATCCGTCTGCGTGCGGTATCTACACAATACTGAACGGGTTCCATAGCAGCCTACTGAGGATCTCACTAACCGTTGTTGGGCAAACGTACTTCAGGTTCCTTATGGAATAAAACAGGACATGAACAGAAGTCAAGTCTCGAAGAATCTTAAGTACACGATTCCAATTCTTCCACCACCAGCCTTCGATTTGTCCTCTACGTATGGCAACTAGGATACGGTCTGTTCGATTCGGGGTTCGAATCCTGGCAAGAGCAATAAAGTTATCTACTCTCCAAAACGTCCAGGCCGGCTCTGGGGCCCACCCAGCCTCCTATTCAATGAGTAAGGGTGCTTCTTTCCCTGGGTTAAAGAGAAGGAGTGTGACTGACTACTCTCCTCTATCCAGTTCCGAGGTTAAAAATGAGCTGATCTCTACCTCTATTCCCTCTGCATGCCATTATGGCGTATATAGGGACAATCTCACATTTTATCTTCATGTGTCTTTTAATTAGTCTCCATAAGCCTGGCAATAGAAGCGTAAACTGCCTCTGTCGTCATCCTCTACGGCAATTCTACCTGTCGGTTCCTTCTCCCACCTGAAAACGCAAATACTAAATACTAGTATATATAACACTATAACTTTACTTGTTGGTGCGTAAGAAGGTTAAATTTTGCACTTCACAGACAGATTTACCAAACTCCCCGCCACCCCGGTGGCGCTGCTGACCAACGTAGGCCATGGCCTCCTCATTCTTGAGGTTTCTAGACCACACACAACGACGCACCACAGTCTGTAGGACTTCTCAGGACTAGTGAGGGCTCGTCGCAGATACCTTTACCTGACAACACATAACGCTCACAACAGACAAATATCCATGCCCCCGGCGAGATTCGAACTCACAATCTCAACGGGGACACGGCTGCAGACCTACTCCTTAGACAGCGTGGTCACTGTGACCGGCTTTACCATACATTGTTAACGTAATTAAATCAAGGAGACCGAAAGAGCCGGGGAATGTAGAACGCATGGGAATGTTAAAAACAGGCTGCATACAACACTTACGTCGTAAAACCTGAAGGGAAAAAACAGCCTAGAAGAACTGCAAGTATATGGGACTAATATCAGAACGTGTCTTACAGAAACCGAGCGCAAGAATGTTGACTGGACTAATTTCAGGGTACACAGCAGTGGCGGGCTTGAACTGTCTGCACCAGAGTTCCTCGGCTCCTGGCGATTTCACGAAAAGCCGTGCTCTCAGGAAGGCAGTGTGTATACGGAAAGAAAGAAAGAAAGAAAGAAAGAAAGAAAGAAAGAAAACAAACAAAGGGGAAAAAAGAAAGAAAAAGAGAGGCAGGCATTCCCCCCCTCAAAAGTAAACGATGTAGTAGCGGCAAATGCTTAAATACTCTTTCCTTCTTCCTATCGCTAACAACATGCCGCTACCAGTCAGAAGGCATAACACGGTCATACCTACTTCAAAAGAGTTAACGACGTAGTCTAGTCAGCCATACATCGGTCATGCATGAAACAGGACAATCAAGGGAACTGAATATTAGATGGTGCTTATATCTGAATTAGCGTAAGTAATGTCATTAGCGTATATGGGTCGCACTCACTATGCTGCAACTGTGGTAAATGATGCATGGAAATGGACAATGGTCTTTGTCCCTTCGAGGCATCAAATTAAGCACAGAGGATTATAATTTAACGTGGTTCGCGTTCATATTTTTTAACCGGCGGTTTGTTTCAATTCTTGACATCCATTTCAAGCAACCGAGATTGCACCAACGTCACAACTAACACGCAGATCCGACACCATAGTGTTTTTAAAACGTTTCAGAATTCCGCTGTTTTGTTTCAATCCTCGAGAGTGGTTAAAATTAGAGTGCAAGTTCGCAATACTCTCGTTTTTAATTCTCTGAATTTTTCCAAATTTTTATGAGATTGACATAAAATATAAATTTAAAACATGAGAAAGTAGTTACGTTTTAACAAAGCGTTTCAAAGGTACTTTTGCCAAGAAAATGGGAAACTGATTGATATTCAATAAACCGCCGCTCTCCTGCATTAATACCAAACCAACCCACTTCAAAAACATTCTCAGTAAGACCCAGTATTAGCACAGACATGTCACTTTGGATCAGATTTATACTAGACCAAATTATGATCGCCTGTGATATTACATTTCGAATGCATTTAATCAAAAACCTGAAAAGTAAGTGTTTCAAACCAAAAGTCACCCAATCATTTTCGTACACACATTTCGATAAACCAACAAATGGGCCACGATCTGTCAGCCAAGCTCACTATCTCGTATAACTCGGTGAAGTGATTTATACAAGATAAATATGGTGAAGCTGTCCAAAAATGCGGATGTACTTGCAGCATAACATGCGTTGTGTTTCTACAAAGACGTGTGACAACGGCCGACACCTTTTACGATCATTACGTGTCTCCTAGTCCTTCCTCACAGGTGTAGGATTATTTCATACGAAGGTGAGTCGAGTGAAAAACTTAAAAGTGTGATAAAAATTCTAAACACCGCTCAATTGTCCTGTAAGTTGACAACAGTGATACTCATGGTTTGAAGAGTGGCCGACAGGTGGCAGTACGATGGAGGAACGCAACACGACGGCGCAGCAATAGTGTAAACATTGCGGCCCCACTTGCAACATGCACCGAAGAGGAACAGCGTTCTGTCATTCGTTTTTACGAAGTGAAGGGGCGAAACCCATCGAAATTCATCGACGAATGGAAGTTTAGTACGATGATGCATGTCTGTCACTACAGCAAATGTACGAATGAAGTACGAAGTTCCTAAACGGTGTTAGTTCTGTAACTGACTCTTCTCGACCAGGTCAGGCACACCGAGTAGTGAATCCAGTGACCACTTCAGCAGTTGAAGTCATCGTGAAGGAAAATCGCCGCGTAACAGTTCATGAAATGGCGGCACATGTGGATATGAGTCATGGATCAGCACACCATATCGTCCA
>JGI20166J26741_11579474_pt1 | contig 11873 bp, 7 predicted proteins | sample TergutCu122P5_FD_26741 | JGI IMG/M metagenome (IMG submission 26741) | reverse complement strand
GACACGGGAGTCCGGGAAATGTCCGGGCTGAGAGGAAGGCGCCAGCCTTCGACCGGCAGAACCTGATCTGGATCATGCCAGCGCAGGGATGTCCTCCCCGTGCCCGACTGAAGAAAGGGCACTCCATGACGCTCCGTCTCACCCCGCGGCGGTGGGGCTTGATCGCCTCGGCGCTCATCCCCCCGCTCGTCCTGGCCGGCTGTTCCGGGTCGGGCCCCTCCGACGACGCTTCCGTCCCGACCAGCCTGACCGTGGTCAGTCACGACTCCTTCGCCCTGCCCGACGACCTCAAGGCCCGGTTCGCCGCGCAGACCGGCCTCAGCGTGACCTACGTCGCCCCGGGCAACGCCGGGACGCTCGTCAACCAACTGGTCTTGACCAAGGACTCGCCCTTGGGCGACGTCGTCTTCGGCATCGACAACACCTTCGCCGGCCGGGCCATCGACGCCGGCGTGCTCAGCCCCTACGTCTCGTCCGCCCTGCCGACCGGGTTGGACCACCTGGCGGCCGACGACCAGGGCTCGCTCACCCCGATCGACTTCGGCGACGTCTGCCTCAACGCCGACGACGCCTGGTTCGCCGGGCGCGGCCTGGCCCTGCCCCAGACCCTGGACGACCTGCTCAAGCCCGACTACGCCAACCTCCTGGTCGTGACCAACCCGGCCAGCAGCTCGCCGGGCCTGGCCTTCCTGGCGGCCACCGTGGCGGCCAAGGGCGACCCCGGCTACCTCGACTACTGGCGGGCGCTCAAGGCCAACGGGGTCAAGGTCGACGCCGGCTGGTCGGACGCCTACGGCGTCGACTTCTCCGGCTCGTCGGGCCACGGCGCCTATCCCCTCGTCCTGTCCTACGCCAGCTCGCCCGCCGACGAACTCGGCCCCGACGGCCAGCCCCGGACGTCGGCGCTGCCCGCCACGTGCTTCCGCCAGGTCGAGTACGCCGGCGTCATCGCCGGCGCGGCCAACCCGACCGGCGCCAAGGAGTTCATCGACTTCCTGCTGTCCGACGACGTCCAGTCGCAGATCCCCGACGCCATGTACATGTCGCCGGCCAGCCCGACCGCCACGCTGCCGGCGGACTGGGCGCGCTTCACCTCGGTCGTGACCGACCCCTGGAGCCTGCCCGCCGCGACCATCGCGCGTGACCGGGACACGTGGATCCAGGCCTGGACGGCGGCCGTCGTGGGATGAGACGGCCCCTGGTTGCGCCGGCGGGCGAGGCCCCGCCGAGTCACCGCCCGGACGGCGAGCCCGCCGGGACGAGGTCTCAGCGGTGGTGGTGACATTGGCGGCGTCGGCCCCGACCGACGGCCCGGGGGGCGAGCCTGCCGCGATGAGGGACGTGGGTCAGAACCACTCCCCCACGGCGCGTCGTCGCGCCCGCCGCCACCGCGCCGCCTGGCCCTGGGTCGCCGCCGCCACCGTGCCCGCCGCCTTCCTCGGCGTCTTCTTCGTCTGGCCAGTCGCGGCCCTGGTGGCCCGGGGTTTCCACGACGGCGCCGGCTGGACGCTCGGCCCCGTGTCCGACGTGCTGGCCTCGCCCAGGACCTGGCGTGTCATCCGCCAGACCCTCACCCAAGCGCTGGCGGCCACCGTCGTCTCGGTCTTGGTCGGCCTGCCCGGGGCCTACGTCCTGTGGTGCCTGCGCTTCCCCGGCCAGCGGCTGCTCCGGGCGGTGGCCACGGTGCCCTTCGTCTTGCCCTCCGTCGTCGTCGGCGTGGCCTTCCGCTCCGTGCTGGCCCCCGGCGGGCCGCTGGGCGGCCTGGGGCTGGAGCAATCGTTCGGCGCCATCGTGGCGGCGCTCGTCTTCTTCAACTACTCCGTCGTCGTCCGCACGGTCGGCGGGCTGTGGGCCGGCCTCGACCCCCGCCCCGCCGAGGCCGCCCGCAGCCTGGGCGCCGGTCGCGCGCGGGTCTGGGCCACCATCACGCTGCCGGCCCTGGCCCCGGCGCTGGCCTCCGCCGCCAGCCTGGTCTTCCTCTTCTCGGCCTCCGCCTTCGGCGTCGTCCTGGTCCTGGGCGGGGCCGGCCGGGGCACGGTCGAGACGGAGATCTGGTACCAGACCACCCAGCTCCTCAACCTGCCGGCGGCGGCCGCGCTGTCGGTCGTTCAGCTGGTCATCGTCTCGGCCTGCCTGCTCGGCGCCAACGCCGCCCGCTCCCGCCACGAGCGGGCGCTGCGGCTGACCGGTCGGCCCGGTGCCGGGGTGCGGCCCGCCGACGCCCCGGCCCTGGTCGTGACCGCCCTGACCACGCTGTTCCTGCTCCTGCCTCTGGCCACGCTGCTGGCCCGCTCCTTCGCCACCGCCGAGGGCTGGGGCTGGGGCAACTACCGTCGGCTGGCCGGCGGCGGCGCCAGCGGTCTGGCGGCGACGGTCTGGCAGGCCACCGCCAACTCCCTGCTGACGGCGTTGGCGGCCGCCACCCTGGCCGTGCTGCTGGGCGGGCTCGTCAGCCACCTGTTGGCCCGCCCGCCCGACTCCGGCCCGGGCCGGCGGTTGGCCGGGCTGGCCGACGCGGCCTTCATGCTCCCCCTCGGTGTCTCCGCCGTCACCGTCGGCTTCGGCTTCCTCATCACGCTGAACCGCCCGCCGCTCGACCTGCGCAGCTCGTGGGTGTTGGTGCCGGTGGCCCCGGCGCTGGGCGCCCTGCCGCTGGTCGTGCGCACGCTGCTGCCGACCTGGCGGGCCATCGAGCCGCGCCTGCGCCAGGCCGCCGCCACGCTCGGGGCCGGCCCCGCCCGCGTCCTGATCAGCGTCGACGGGCCGTTGCTGCTGCGCGGGCTGGGCCTGGCCACGGGCTTCGCCTTCGCCACCAGCCTGGGCGAATTCGGCGCCACCAGCTTCCTGGCCCGGCCGGACCGCCCGACCCTGCCGGTCATGGTCTACCGCCTGATCTCCCGCCCAGGAGTCGACAACGTCGGCCTGGCCCTGGCCGCCGCGGTGGTCTTGGCGGTCCTGACCGCTGGCGTCATGGCGGCCGCCGAGTCCCTGGCGCCCCGGCGGGGGGGCACGTGGTGAGCGGCCCGCCCCCGGGCCCCAGTGCCCCGGCCCCCAGCGCCCCGAGCCCGAATGCCCCGAGCCCCAGCGCCGCGGGGGGCCTGACGCTGGAGGACGTGACCGTCCGCTTCGCGCGCGGCGGGCGCGGCGGGCTCGGCGCCGGACGGGGCGGGCGCGCCGCCCCCCTGACCGCGGTCGACCGGCTCAGCTTGACCGTCGGGCCGGGCGAGATCGTGGCCGTGCTGGGGGCCTCCGGCTCCGGCAAGTCGTCGCTGCTGCGGGCGGTGGCCGGCCTGGAGCCCCTGGCCACGGGCAGGATCACCTGGGACGGCGAGGACGTCACCGCCCTGCCCGTCCACCGCCGCGGCTTCGTCGTCATGTTCCAAGACGGGCAGCTCTTCCCCCACAAGACGGTGGCGGGCAACGTGGCCTTCGGCCTGCGGGGGTTGCCCAAGGACGAGCGGCGGCGGCGCGTCGACGAGTGGTTGGCGCTGGTCGGCCTGGAGGGTTTCGGCCCCCGCCCCATCACGGCCCTGTCCGGCGGTCAGGCCCAGCGCGTCTGCCTGGCCCGCAGCCTGGCCCCCCGGCCGCGCCTGCTGCTACTCGACGAGCCGCTGTCCGCCCTCGACCGCAACCTGCGGGAACGGCTGGTGGCCACCTTGGCCACCACGCTGCGGGCCGCGGGCACGCCGGCCCTCCACGTCACCCACGACCAGGACGAGGCCTTCGGCCTGGCCGACCGGGTCGCCCTCCTGGACGCTGGCCGCCTCCTCCAAGTCGACACGCCCGCCGCGCTGTGGCGCCGCCCGGCCAGCCGGCGGGTGGCCGAGTTCCTGGGCTACGGCCCGTTCCTCGGCCCGGCGGACGCCGCCGCCCTCGGCCTCGCCCCGCCGCCGGGCCGGCTGGTCGGCCTCGGGCCGACGGCCCTGGTCACCGACCCGGCGGGCCTGCCGCTGGCCGTGGTGGCCTGCCAGCCGCGCCGGGGCGCGGTCGAGGTGACGGTGCGACTGCCGCAGGGGACGCCGGCCCGGCTGACCCTGGCCGACGACCCGGGGCCGAGCGTGACGGTGCGGCTCGACCCCAGCGCCTGCGTGGTCGTGCCCGAGGGAGAACCTGACGGCCTGCCGCCGGCCCCGGCGGCAGAGCTCCAAGCGGTGCCCGACCCCGAGCCGCGAGCGCGCTGAGAGGGCGTCGGCCCCCAGCCGCCAGCGCGTTGAAGAGTCATCGGCACCGAGCCGGCAGAGCGGCGACTGACGATTGGCGCCGAGCCGGCATCGGCGGAACTCACCCCTGAGCCGGGCGCTCGGCGAGGTGTCCTCAGTCCTTGGGCGGCGCCTCCGCCGGTGGCTCCACCCCCCGTTTCGGCCACGCCACGTAGACGCTGCGCGCCACGATCACCAGGACGTAGCAGCCCAACAGGATCGTGTTGGTCCTCGGGCTGAAGAAGCGCGCCAGCCAGGCGCCAGCCGGCGTCACGACGATGGCGGGCAGCGCCAACAGGGCGGCCACCCGCAGATCGACCAGGCCCTTGCGGAAGTTGCTGACCGTGCCCGTGACGGCGCCGGGGATCATCATGATGAGCGAGGTTCCCCGGGCCACCAGGTCGCTGGAGCCGAACAACGCCGTCAGGGCCGAGATGGCGATGAGCCCGCCGCCCACGCCGAGCAGCCCGGACAGGACGCCGGTGCCCAGGCCCAGCCCGACGACGGCCAGCGCGCGCAGCGGATCCAGCGGGATCGTGGCGACGCGCGGCGGCACGACCAGGAACTGGACCACCGCGATGAGCACCATGAACCCGACGAAGAACCAGCGCAGGACGACCTCGGGCAGCCGCGTCAACAGCGCCGAGCCGAGGCGCGCGCCGACGACCACGCCGACGATGAGCAGACCGGCCACCAGCCAATCGACCTGGTGGTGGGCGATGTAGGCGATCGAGGCCGCCACCGCCGTCGGCCCGATGGCCGCCAACGACGTCGCCACCGCCCGGCGCTGGCTGAACCCGAGCAGCACCAGGCCGGGCACGATGACCGTGCCGCCGCCGATGCCGAAGTAGCCCGCCAGCACGCCGGCCACCAGGCCGATCACCACGAGCACGACGGCGTCGCGCCGCCCCAACCGCTGCTGATCCATGAGTCCTTCCGGGGGATCCCTCCGGCTCGCCCCCTGCCCCTTTCCGCCCGCCAGGCCCCTCGCCGCGATGACGGAGGGCCACCGATGGTCGAAAGCCCGGCAGCACCACGCGCCGACCGGCCCAAGACCAGCCACCAAGGCTACCCCCGCGCCCGCGCCCCGGCGTGACCCCGCCGCGCCGGCCGACGCCCCGCCGGACAGCGACTCGGGAGACCGCGCTCTCCTCCGTCATGGTGGAAGACCAAGCCAGCAGTGCCAAGCGGGGGTTTGAGGGGGTCGCCCCCCTCCTTCTCGGGCGGGCCCAGCAGGGCTCGGGACCGGCTAGGCTGCGCCGCGTGATGGAGCGAGATCCGGCCAGCCCCGAGCTGGTGAGACCAGACATCGACCTGTCGTTGTTCCCGGCGACCACGTCGGTCAGCGACTCCGGCCGGGTCGGTGTCGGCGGCGTCGACCTGCTGGACCTCGCGGCCGAGCACGGCACCCCGGCCTTCGTCTACGACGAGGTCGGCCTCCGGACGTCGTTCCGGGCCGCCCGGTCGCTCTTCGGCGAGGGCGTGGCCTACGCCACCAAGGCCTTCCTGACGCCCAGCCTGGCCCGGATCGCCGCCGACGAGGGGATGTCGTTCGACGTCTCGTCGGCCGGAGAGTACCGCTGCTGCCGGCTGGCGGGAGTGGCGCCCGACCGGCTGGTGGTCCACGGCAACAACAAGACCGTCCAGGAAATCGACACGGCCGTGGCCGACGGCGTCCAGTGGATCGTGGTCGACAACTTCGTCGAGCTGAGCCGGGTCATCGACGCCGCCCGCCGGCTGGCGGTCACCCCCCGCGTCCTCATCCGGGTCAATCCGGGCATCCAGATCCACACCCACCGGTACATCGCCACGGGCAACCGCAACTCCAAGTTCGGCTTCCCGGTGTGGACGGGGGACGCCGCCGAGGCCATGGAGACGGCCCGGCGGGCGGGCTGCCTCGACGTGGTGGGCCTTCACTTCCACATCGGCAGCTTCGTGCTCTCCCTCGACACGTTCGTCGCAGCGCTCGACGCCGTGGCCTCGATCGTCGAGCAGTTCGACCCCCGGGTCCTCGTCGTCGGCGGCGGTCTGGGCTTGCGCTACCTCCGGACCGATGAGTGCCCCACCCTGGAGGAATGGGGCCGGGCCATCCTCGACTGGGCGGCCCGCCGGTTCCCCGGCCGCCGCGTGCTGGCCGAGCCGGGCCGCGTCCTGGTCGCCCGGTCGGCGCTGACCCTTTACACCGTCGGCATGGTCCAGCGCAAGGGCCGCACGAGGTTCGTGGCCGTCGACGGCGGCATGAGCGACAACCCCCGGCCGATGCTCTACGGCAGCGGTTACGAGGCGTTCAGCCTGACCCGGCCCCTGGAGCCGCATGCCGCGGTCTGCCGCCTGGTCGGCCGCCACTGCGAGACCGGCGACACCCTGGTCGAGCGGGCGCTGCTGCCTGAGTCGACGGCGGTCGGCGACATCGTCTGCACGCCCGTGACCGGCGCCTACGGCTACTCGATGGCCTCGACCTACAACCTGATTCCCCGGCCGCCGATCATCATGGTGCGCGACGGGCGCGCCCGGGTGACGACGCGGCGCGAGACCGAGGACGACCTGTTCGCCCGCGAGGTGGCGCCGTAGGAGCGTGGGTCACAACGCTGTTCCGGCCCGGGTTCCCGGGAGCACGACCACAGGCCCCGCCGCCGCGACCGCTTGGCTCGGCGCCCCCGTGAGGCCGTGCCTTGCCCTCAGGCCAAGTCCGAGGTCGCCGTCAGCTCCTCGATCGGGTTGTCCGGCACGTGGGCCTTGTCCGTGCCGACGAAGGTGAAGGGACTCTCCTCCCCCTCGGCCGCCACGTCGATCAGGACCACCTGGCCGGCGTGCAGCTCGCCGAACAGGATCTTCTCGCTCAGCGGGTCCTGGATGTCGCGCTGGATGGCGCGGCGCAGCGGCCGGGCGCCCATGACGGGGTCGAAACCGCGCTCGGCCAACAGCGTCTTGGCCGCCGGCCTCAACTCGATGCCCATGTCCTGGTCGGCCAGCCGCTGCTCCATCTCGGCGATCTGGAGTTCGACGATGCGCTCGATATCGGCCAGGCTCAACTGATGGAAGACCACGATCTCGTCGACCCGGTTGAGGAACTCGGGACGGAAGTGCTGTTTCAACTCGTCCGAAACTTTCGCCCGCATGGTCTCGTAGTTCGACGCCAGGTCGGAGCCGTGCCCGAAACCCAGGTTGACGGCCTTGGAGATGTCACGCGTGCCGAGGTTGGTCGTCATGACGATGATCGTGTTCTTGAAATCGACCGCCCGCCCCTGGGCGTCCGTCAGGCGCCCGTCGTCGAGGATCTGGAGCAGCGAATTGAAGATGTCCGGGTGGGCCTTTTCGATCTCGTCGAACAGCACGACTGAGAACGGCTTGCGGCGCACCTTCTCGGTCAACTGCCCGCCCTCTTCGTAGCCGACATACCCGGGGGGCGAGCCGAACAGGCGCGAGGCCGTGTGCTTCTCACCGTATTCGCTCATGTCGAGCCGGATGAGGGCATCCTCGTCGCCGAACAAGAATTCGGTCAGGGCCTTGGTCAATTCGGTCTTGCCGACACCTGAAGGGCCGGCGAAGATGAACGAGCCCGACGGGCGGCGCGGATCCTTGAGGCCGGCCCGCGTCCGCCGGATGGAGCGCGAGATTGCCTTGACGGCGTCCGCCTGGCCGATAATGCGCTTGCCGATTTCGTCTTCCATCATCAGCAGGCGGGCCGACTCGGCTTCCGTCAGCTTGAACACGGGGATACCGGTGGCCGAGCTGAGGACCTCGGCGATCTGTTCCTCGTCGACCTGGGCGGGGATGGTCTCGTCGCCGGATTTCCACTGCGCCTCCATGGCGGCGCGCCGCCGGCCCAACTGTTGCTCGGTGTCGCGCAGGCCGGCCGCCCGCTCGTATTCTTGCGCCTCGATGGCGGCGTCCTTCTCCCGCCGGACTTTCGCGATCTCCTCGTCGATGTCGCGCAGGTTGGGCGGAGCCGTCATTCGCTTGATGCGCAGCCGCGCCCCGGCCTCGTCGATCAGATCGATGGCCTTGTCCGGCAGGAAGCGGTCTGAGACGTAGCGGGCCGCCATTTGGGCGGCCGCGGTCAGCGCGGCGTCCGTGATCGTGATCTTGTGGTGGGCCTCGTAGCGGTCCCGCAGCCCCTTGAGGATCTCGATGGTCAAGGCGATGCTGGGCTCGGCCACCTGGATCGGCTGGAAGCGCCGCTCCAAGGCGGCGTCCTTCTCGATGTGTTTGCGGTATTCGTCCAACGTCGTGGCGCCGATGGTCTGCAGCTCGCCCCGGGCCAGCATCGGCTTGAGGATCGAGGCGGCGTCGATGGCGCCCTCGGCCGCCCCGGCGCCCACGAGGGTGTGGACCTCGTCGATGAACAGCATGATGTCGCCGCGGTTCTTGATCTCGCCCAAGACCTTCTTGAGGCGCTCCTCGAAGTCGCCCCGGTAGCGCGACCCGGCCACCAAGGCGCCCATGTCGAGGGAGTAAATCTGCTTGTCGCGCAGCGTTTCGGGGACCTCGCCGCGGACGATCTGCTGGCTCAGCCCCTCCACCACGGCGGTCTTGCCCACACCAGGCTCGCCGATCAGGACGGGATTGTTCTTGGTCCGGCGCGACAGCACCGTCATGACCCGCTCGATCTCCTGGTGGCGCCCGATCACGGGGTCGAGCTTGCCTTCGCGCGCCGCCTGGGTCAGGTTGCGCCCGAACTGGTCGAGGATCTTCGAGCCCGACGGGCCCGGGCCCCTCTCGGGGGCGCCCGCCGTGGCGGCCTGCTTCATCTGGAAACCGGACAGCAACTGCAGGACGGTGTCGCGCACCTGGTTGAGGTCGGAACCCATCTTGATGAGAACCTGACAGGCCACGCCCTCGCCCTCCCGGATCAGGCCGAGCAAGATGTGTTCCGTGCCGATGTACGAGTGGTTGAGCTGGAGAGCCTCGCGCAGCGACAGCTCCAGGACCCGCTTGGCTCGGGGGGTGAAGGGGATGTGGCCGGTCGGCGCCTGTTCGCCGTGCCCGATGATCTCCTCGATCTGCTCCCGCACCCGGTCGAGAGTCAGGCCGAGCTGTTCGAGAGCTTTGGCGGCGATGCCCTCGCCCTCGTGGATCAGGCCGAGGAGGACATGCTCCGTGCCGATGTAATTGTGGTTGAGCATCCGGGCCTCGTCCTGGGCGAGGATGACGACCCGGCGGGCGCGATCAGTGAATCTCTCGAACATGTTTCTCCGTCTCCGCCGCGGCGGCACTCATCACGGGGGTCCCGCCGCGAACTCAAGGGAGTCTACCCAACCTCGTGTCGCCGCCGTCGTCTAACGACGCGACTACTGCGGTTTGTCCCCGTGTCGGCTGGCCGTTCGCCTGGCCCGGCGTCGCCCGGGCGCCACGTGGTTTCGACCACGCTCGCCAACTCTCGAACACCGGGCCCAACGCCAAGCAGCGCGGGCCCGGTGCTAAGCACCGGACGCGCGCTGCCTCGACGATGTCGCGGACCTCTGGGGGCTTCCAGGCGGTCCGCCGGTGGTGCAGTTGTGGCCCGTTGCCCCTGCTGGGGCCGGGCGGTTGGTGCGGCGCTCTGGGGGCGCGGGCCGCCACGCGCGGCCCGGCGGGCAGGGGAAGGGCGCCGCAGGTAGACGTGGCCTACTGGGCGGCCAGGTACGCTTCGCGCACCTTGGCGGGAATCCGACCCCTGGGGCTGACCTCGACGCCGTTGGCCGCCGCCCAGGCGCGAATCGCCGGCACATCGTCCACCGCCGCGCCGCCCGAGGCGGCTCCCCGCCTGCCCCCGGCACTTGCCCGGCGAACCTTGCGGGCGTTGTCCACCCACTTCCCAAAATCGGCCCGGAGGGCGGCGGCGTTGCTCGCCGACAAATCGATCGAGTAGGAAACCCCTTCCAAGCTAAAAAGTATCGTCGTCTCGGCCACGGATCCATCAACGTCGTCGATCCAAACCACTTCGGTGCGCTGAGCCATTGTTTGTCCTTCCGTCCTGGCGTTAAGCGGTTGCCCAGAATCTTACGCGCCTGAGAATGCCTGTCAACCTGGGCGCGTGATGTTTTTCGACGTTCTGGTCCAGCGGCGCCGGACAGGATGAGATCCGGACACCACCCGGCTGTGTTGGTATCCGACATATGCCCACAAGACAGATGAGGCCGATGGCGGGGAGTCAAGCCCGCTGAACCCGTGGCAAGAAAGTGCGCAGCGACCCGCTCGGAGCGTGGGTCAGAACGCTGTTCTGTGCCACGGGCGCCAGGGGGATGAGTGGCAGATGCTAGATGGTGTGGTCGTATCCGACATACGGCGCAACAGATGGGATTCGCCAATCGCCCGCACACGTCCGCCGCAGCCGCGTGGCGTTTGACACCAGTCTCCTGGGAGGCTGGGGAGATTGAGGTACAGATACCGCGTGTTGTGGCCGCCCGAGGACATCCGCCAGACGTGTGATTCGCACATCTCTCGCCCGCATTCGCCGCGACCGCCCGGAGTCCTCGGAGGGTGGTGTTTCTCGACGTTCACGCCAACGGCTGTGGGGCGGCCGGAGATCCCGGCGACTGCCTGCTGATGGACTTCGACTCGCCGAGCGTGGTGGTGTCGGGCGGCATGAAATCTCGCTGGTTGATTCCACGGGCTGTTCGCGCGAACAGCGCCCAGGGCAGTCGTTGGCCAGGTGGAGAAGGGAGAGATATCAACACATCGCGCCGACGATAGCGCCGCCGGCGGCTGCCCTGAGCCCTGATCCACCGAAGATCGGCGTGGCGAGCGGCACCCAGTGGGTGTAGTGGCGGCGCCGGCGGCGCGATTCAGACTGGACGTCTTCTGAGCGTCGCCGGTGCCGCCAATGCGCCCGCTGGGGGTCGCTCGGTAGTCGAGATTCGGTGGATCAGGGCTGAGCCGGGCGCAGCCGAACAAGGCTGGGAATCAGCCACGTGGGCGACTGCCTGGCGTGTCCGCAAGAGGACAGCCGGGCACAACCTGTCGTGTCCGAACGAGGCTTCCAATCTCCCGTGACTCGTCCGAAAATGAGGGGGACGACTCCCTCAACCCCCGCCCGCCTCGCGGTGCTCACGGCATTTCCCTCTCTCACGGGTGATCCCCGTCGCCGGGCCGCTGAGGCTATGGCATCCGCCGGGCGCGGTCGGCTGGGGCTGGGGCGTGAGTGGGCGCGGACCGGCCTGGCCCCGGGGCTGCGGCTGGTGCGTGAAGTTTCTTCCCTGGTGGTCGGAGGACTTGGGAACCGCCGGGCCCCCTCCGGACGGTCGAAGCCGAGTGGGAGGCCGGGAAGTCGTCCGGGGAGGAGTGGGTCTCTGGGCCGATGTCGGCCCGAAGGCTGAGATTGGCGGGCGTGGAGTTGACGGTGTGCGGGTGTGTCTGGTGTGATCGGCGGATCGGCGTCCAGGCGCGTTGGCCGCGACACTGTTCCGGCCCGGGTTCCCCGGTCTCAGCGCCGCCCCCTGGTCATTCCCCCTGGTCACTCCGCCCCGGTCACTGCGCCCATCATGGTTCGCGCGAGGAGGCGCTGTCGTGGTCAATCGTCGTCTGGTTGGTATTGCTGTTTGTGTGGCGCTGGTGGCGTCTGGTTTGACTGGGGCGGGCGGCCCGCCGGCGTTGGCGGCGTCGGGTGCGGTGGTGGTGTTGGACACCGACGACGACGACGGCCGGGCGACCTGGCCGACCGGGGTGACGTATGGCGAGTTGGATGTGAACACG
>JGI20166J26741_11579363_pt1 | contig 11875 bp, 11 predicted proteins | sample TergutCu122P5_FD_26741 | JGI IMG/M metagenome (IMG submission 26741) | reverse complement strand
GGTACTTGCAAAGCAAAAGAGACAACACTGAGCTTATCTTTCAGACTAATTTTCTTTGTTGAAGATGTAAGGGCATTTGTAACTTTTTATACCACCACTAAAAGTGAACTGGATATCAGTACTGCAATGGTGGTGATGACATTCCTTTGAAATTGGAACACCCTAATTACCAATCATCTTAGCATCTTGTACCTCATCATACCATTTTTGTGTGGTGTGGAACATGGGGTATGCAGTGTGTAATAGGGCAGTCTCTTAAAAGTAGGTAAATGAAATTGAACCTTCTAAGATGATTACTATATACGAAAGTCAAGTTATGGTAGTAAGACAGATATAACTGTATTGTATACATTGACGTAAAGCTGTAGCCAAAAGAATAAAATATAACTTACTGCATGTTACAGTAGCTGTGGAAATTACCACCTTCATCTGTCAGCTATGCTTGATACCTGGTGAACAGATTTTTAAATACTGTTTGAAGTTCTTGTCTGGAATTTATTGACCCTGCACAGATAATTTAATGGTTGTGTGAGTTACATTTAAACATTAAGGTATACAGAAATATAACTTTGCCTTTTGTTTTGTATGGGTGTGAAACTTGGTCGCTCACACTGAGGGATGAATGTAGGGTTGGGGTGTTTGAGAATAGGGTGTTGAGAATATTTGGGCCTAAGAAGGACAAGGTGACAGGAGAGTTGAGAAAACTACATAATGAGGAACTTAATGATCTGTGCTGCTCACCCAATATTGTTTGGGTAATAAAATAGAGAGGAATGAGATCGGTGGAGCATGTAGCATGTATGGGGGAGAGGAGAGGGGTATACAGGGTTGTGGTGGGGAAACCTGAGGGAAAGAGACCACTTGGCAGACACAGGCATAGACGGGAGGATTATATTATGCTGGATCTTCAGGAAATGGGATGTGGGGATATGGACTGGATCGAGCTGGCTCAGGATAGGGACAGGTTGCAGGCACTTGTGAAAGTGATAATGAACATTCACGTTCCATAAAATGTGGGGAATATCTTGACTAGCCGAAAACCGGTTAGCTCTTCAATATGGACTCTGCTCCATGGAGTCAGTAAGTAACTCACATACCGCCAGTCCTGTTTGCAGCATATGCAGTATGCCGCATCATCTGATAATGCAGTCACAATGTACAATTTAATCCGCTATCAGTAACAGACCTGTGAAGCACAGTGTTTTGTGAGTGTGCAGGACAGTTTAGTGCAGAGGATTTGCATTATTTGGAAAACTGTGTAAGATAAAACTGTATGAAAAGTGTTGTAGGAAATTTAGAATACAATTTCCTGGTGTTTCAGTTCTTTTGCAATCCACAGTACATCAAATGTTGGGCAGCTAAACTTGGTAATTCTTGTTTTGTATTATACAGCATGATTCAAAAAGATGAACTCAATTTTATAAGTCGTTTCGTTTGTCGTTTGGACGAAGAGCCTGTACCAGTTGTAGGCGGTATGTCTTGAAGAGTAAACGGCACCACAACACATGCCAGACAGTTGGTTGCGGTATTCCAAGTTCTGTGCTCACTCTACAGGTTGACTTGCGTGGGCTATGCTCAAAACTCTCTTGAATTCGTCTCACATTCTCCTCTGATACACGTGGTCGGCCGGAGCTTTTGCCTTTACACAGACAGCCTGTTTGCTCAAATTGGTGATTCAAATGACAAATGCTCTTCCTCGTTGGATGTTGAATGTTGAAACGAAGACGAAATGCACGCTGCACAGCAGTCGGCGACTCAGTTTTAATGAACTCACAAGCACAAAAAATCTTGTGCTGCATAGTAGCCATTTTGCTCTCAACTGGTGCTGCTGCATGGCTGTGCACTAGGCGCGCACTCTAGAGGTGGTATTTGAAAATTTAGGACCTCCTCTTTCAAATGTTATGTAGATCATTCACATACCTTGTACAGTTCAGGAAATATAGACGTACGAAATTGAGTCCATCTTTTTGAGTCATGCTGTATATGTATAATAAATGAGGTAATGTCAGGCCCTTAAGCTTGCTGTGTGTCTGGGTTAGGTGTTGAATTTAACTCCTTTGTCATGTTCACACACATGTGCATGTGTTTTTGGACACACACATTCACCAACATCTAGCTGTGATAAAGAACTACTTGTCTTTAAACATGTATTGAATTTTTTAGCTGAAATTCTCTGATAAGTGTGCAGTGCTGTGATACAGTCATATATGTAAACCTTTGATACTTCTACAGAAACATGTTGATATGTCAGAGACATTTAGTTAGTCTCAAGGGCAGTGCACATGTAGTTGGCCTTAAAATTTTTTGATTGTTGCGTTTGTACAATGTACAACTTTAAAGTTGTACATTGTACATGTTGTATCATGTAAAACTTTAAAGTTGTACATGGTACAAATGCAACATTATGAGGTCACACTAACATGCCTTAAGCTGAGGCCATATAACTGTGTATCTTATGTTTGTTCAGCTGTTAGTGGTGAGTACAGAAACATACAGAGGAGGATTGAAAGTGAACGAAGTTCGCCATCAGAACAACCTATCAACATTAGACATCCATACAGTGGATTTACTGGAGGCAATTCTGGAGGACACAGTTGAGGAAGAAAAAGAAGAAGAAGAAGAAGATAAGATAAGCTCAAGCAATCGGAGGATGAGGCTGCTGGGTACAAGGCTTAGGGTGCCTGAGGTACAAGTCACTTGACAGAATAATATTTGTGTTTAATTTTCAATGTATGGGCTAAAATATGTTGACCTTTTAAATCTTAATCTTATGTCTAATTTTCAGTGTATGGGTCAGGCAGGTAGGTTCGTGACTGGGTCATGTTTTGTGTGATAAGCAAGCAGATTGAAAGCAACATACAGTATTGGTCAGGTAATACCTCCATATAGTCTGTGTGCATTTGAGAACTGCATTCTTCTGGGCCATTACACAGCTAGTACTGGAAATTCCTTACCGACATGATGGGGCAACCTGTCGGTCCATCTTTATGGGTTAAGAATCCAAAAAGACTGCTGGGCACCCTAGTGCTGGGTTTATGTAGGGAAGAGTGTGGGAGGTGAAAAGACAGTAGCATGGTGCCAGCCAATAGGGTTTATATAGATGGCATTCACTGCCTGTTTTCCATGTCTCGTCTACCTCATGCACTTGTATGATGTAACATACATCACTTTTATTAGTTGAGTCCAGTTGCACAGAAGCCTGTATCCACTGATACCGGGTGTTTTGCAACATGGAGCCTGTATATATCTATTTTTATAAACTGTATTATTTAACCCACTGGCATTGTCAGTAAGTGCCGGTATTATGTGCAGGTGACTGGAATTTAAATGAGAGCAGCATACAGAAGGCCATTAAATGACCATCAGCTGTGCCTGATGTTTGGTGTTTTGAGAGTCACCTGGCATTGGATGAAAAGAGTTAATAATCACTCTGTAAATAGACCATGCAGACTGGTCAGTATAAAAATATCCCTCCAATTGTTACTGCCCAGATACATGTATCTTTATCATCGCATTTTTAACCTTTAAAGACCGAATGTTAGATATATCTAACGCGGCCTGCACTCCCCAGTGGCCGAATGTTAGATATATCTAACGCAGCCTGCACTCCCCAGTGGCCGAATGTTAGATATATCTAATGCAGCCTGCACTCCCCAGTGGCCGAATGTTAGATATATCTAATGCAGCCTGCACTCCCCAGTGGCCGAATGTTAGATATATCCAACGCCGTGCATGCATGAAGTTTTTCAGTGCTCACGGTGTTTACTTGAACAAGAAACCCACACAAACCCACTGTGAGTCCCACAACAAGGCCTGGTATTAGTCAGGAGCAATGATGTCATTTATGGCAGTCCGGGTTTCGATATTATTTATGTGCACACTTGACCTTCGGGGATCAGCTGAGGGAGTGACAGGCATGACACAGCAGACCATTGTTTGAGGCTGAAATGTAGAACCTAGCTCTAGTTAGTCTTCTGGCAGCTTTTGTAGGAGTGTGGCATGTCTTGATATTGTTTTGTAGTGGCGGACTGGCATATACGTGTCAGTGGCAGATTGGTTATAAACCGCAATCCACAATTTTTCACAACCTTTATTGTCAAAGCTGCAAGTGTTACATTTGACAGTCGTGTTTTATGTTACATTATCAGCGGCGAACTGGTATATATTGCATAAATTCACTGGCGATTTGTAAATGAAGTACCCCTTCTTCATTGCTATTGATATTTTTCCTCAGTGTTTACCGACAGAGTTTCATCTGCATTACTTTCCCGTTGAAGAATTATTTAGACTTTAGACACATGGTGCATTATCAGTAACTGTGGCTTATTTAATTTGAACAACAAATTTTGTGAACTGTACGTCTGACAGAAAATCTTGCTGTGGAAGAATTGATCATGTTGTACAAAGGAAGAGAAGTCTTTCAGCCATATATTCCAAAGAAACATAAAAGATTTGGTATCAAAATTTTCAAACTTTGCTGCTCTGTGGTCTACACTTATATGAGCGTGTATTTAGGCAAGCAACGGCAGCATGCCACAACTCAAATAACAGCAACGCACGGAACGGTGCTGCAATTTATTCAAAGAGTTGAGGGACTGGGTCACAAAATTTCCGTGGACAATTATTTCACCTCGCCTGCTCTGTTTGATAATCTGTTCCAACGAAAAATCAGTGCGTGTGGAACTGTTCGCCATGACAGGTATGGAATGCCACGAGATATTGGACCAAAATATCTAAAAATGAAAAGCGGGGACATAGTGACATGAGTCAGGGGAACCCTAAGGGCTGTTTGCTGTAAAGACAGGCGGGGTGTGTGCATTCTGACAAACATGCACGCTTCCCCTGTTGAAGGAAATTTCACCCAAGAATCTGGCCAGGCAATCAAGCCTCACATTGTAGAAAAATGCGATGCATACGTGGGGTTTGTAGACAAGTCAGACAGAATGGTCAACAGCTCTGGAATTGCCCGCAGGACATGGAAGTGGCCCAAGAAACTGTTTTTTCACCTAACAGACATGACCATTCTAAATGTATTTCTTATACACAAGTCATGTGGCAAAATGACGCACAAAAATTTCCGTGAAATTCTTGTTTGCGAATTGATTATCCATTCACAAGAGAAAAATGTGACAGCTAGTGGCATTTCAAGGGGCAGACCAAGTCCAACTGCGTCTCTGCTCAGTCGACTAGAAGTAAAGCATTCACAGCATTGGCCTTCCAAAGGAAAACTACGGCGGTGCTACACGGAGCACGCTGTATTTCTGCTGGAAAGTGTGACGTTGGTCTGTGCATAGTGAACTGCTTCGAGAAATGGCGTATGCGTGTGAACTTGAGTCACTAGACGACACAAAGATGTGATGTGATGGCGTGCAGCAAATTATATCATTGTACAGTGCGGACAGAAAACAATTACCATGTAAATAAGTGTTGTATACTCGTATGTACATAGCATCACACATGCCAGGGGTGTAAAGTATGGGATAAATACATAAAAAATTCACAGAAATGTCATAAAATATGTCACGCAAAATAACTTTTGCATCTATCATAAAGTTTCGTAAGTACGATTTACTGCTAAAACTCGATGTTTCATCTATTAATGTAGAATTTTATTCTCTTTCAAACAGTTTTTGTTTCATAATTTTATGTTATATAGAACAGAAAATATATCTGTTTTTGTGGAGGTCTGCAATTTCAAGATTTAAATGTTAATGTGTGTGTACTCATTGACTTCATCATACTTTGTAAACTTCTAACCGCATTTCTTGTTTCCTTATTTTTTGTTTTTATGTTATCATTAATGCATATTTGTGGTCAGACTGTTCAATAGTTTCAGGACATCAAATTAAAATACTGCAAAATAATTCATTGTACACTTTACTTCATCTGATATATTAGGCTCAAATTATCCATTTAACCATAACGAGTTCATTTATTTATTTTTTTGTAGTGTGTTTTTTCCCTGCTTGACCAATAAGCAGCATCCAAATGCTCCATGCAATTTTCCCAGTGTTGTGCCGTATGCTGCATAGCAGGGAGGTTTGCAGTGGATGGCAGGAGCTAAAGGATCAAAGTGGTAGAGAGTGTCTAATTAGAGCATTGGGCTGGTGCTTGTTGGTCAAGTAGGGGAAAAAAAACACCCTCTACTTTTCTGTTGCCACTATAAGACTACAGAAATTTCAAACCCATTTTATTTCTTTTAACTTATATTTTAATATCTTTCTGTTGTCTTTTCTCCACAAGAGACATACTGAGCCAGTGCCACTCTTTTTGCTCCATACCAGCCCAACATACAAGATATGTAATAAATTTCTGGTCCCCCATGTTGTGTCGTGTGTCTGCACAGTATCATAATACATGCAACATATGATTCACTTTTTTATGTCTCTAAAAAATTCAGATTTATGTGGGAAAGGAGAGTGGGAACTAACATCAGCATGTGCATTTGAAGATTTTTCCTACTCATAACCCTTAATTTTCCACAGCTGGTTGGTTTCATTGAGTTTTGCATATTATATAATTTTGTCTTTGCTCTTTTTAAATTCCTCTTTAATGGTACAAACATTCTTCACAAAGGTTGTTCGAAAATGCCCTCACTAAATGAGAGAATGTGTTATTATTTCTAGGCAAGGCCCTTACTTCCCAGGAGGCCATACATTATTGGTTTGACTGGCAATATTGCAAGTGGGAAGTCATCGGTAGGACAGCGGTTGGAAAACCTTGGAGCTGGATTGATAAACTGTGATATTCTTGCCCACAGTGTATACAGGAAGGGAGAGCCTTGTTATGAATCAGTAGTGCAGCACTTTGGAAAGGAGATATTGGATGATGGTGGAGAAGTCAACAGAAAGGCTTTGGGAGAAATTGTGTTCGCTTGTAAGGTATAGAAATTAGAATACAGCAGACAAACTGGCTTTTGCACTATAATAGAAGGTAAAGATGAAGGTAAAGCAATCCCTTTACAGGTCGGGACAGGCATAGAGGTTTCCAGGAGACTTAGGCTCCCATATTTCAAGACAATCGGCACATGAAGGTGGTAAGGATGTCAGCCCTATGCACTGGCCACCTTTGCCCCCAGGATATATTCCTGATACTCATTTCTGTTTGAACTGATTCAACCCTAGGGCCATAGTGCAGCTGCAAAGTATTATGTCAATGAAAAATTCCAGTGACACCATCAGGAATCGAACCTGCAACCTTCTGACTCGTAGTGCAGTGCCTCAACCAACTGCACCACCACGTACCCCTTTTGCAATATAATAAATATTCTCACAGAAGAGGCTGCAGTTTGTATGGATATGCAAAAATTAATAATTTTGAGATTAAAAGAACATGAAGTGTTTCTCAAAAGGGTTCTGAACTTCAATGAGAAATTTAAATTATATGAGATTCACTGTCCTCATACCAATAACTCTTCTGCCCTGAAAATGGATGTAGGACATTTCTTCAAAACACCGGTACTTTTCTGGTATACTTATAGTAAAAGCCAACAAGTTGCACTATTTCTCAAATTTATTTTGGTAAAGAACTCTACATGTTTCAGACAGATTTACTGTCCATCATCAGGAGTCTTAATACTGTATTCACAGCAATATGTATTTGTCATACTGAAATTTTAAAGATGGGTAAAATTTTTATTATAAGAATCTAGCATGATGCACGGTCCTCTGAATGTCAAATGATGTCACATGTAAGATAACCATGATGTCAGAAATTTTGACTTTTCACATGACTGTCAACTTACCCTTGCTACAGTACTATTCTCATTGCAGGATACAAATTTAGTGTTTTATGTATTACTGTCATCTGGATGCTTTGGTGAATAGAGAAATAACCTGCCATTTCTTAGACTTGAACCCTGCTTCCTCAGTTGTCCAACATGTAGCGTAGTCACCGTACTGTCTGGTCCCAGTTTTGCATATGCTGATAGTTGAGATGGTTTGCAACTGATCAGACTTACCGTACTTTTGTGAATAAAAGACAAGAATTTTTCCTAATTTATCATGTGAAAAATGAGGGCGAGGTGGGGGCCGGTGTTGCTGCATCGTCACACACATTCTTTAAAGACATTTTCTTTACAATTGATGGTTATGAAGGGGGGTTGTCTTGTGTGCAGGGTCATTCTGTATTAGGATAAATGTGGTAAATTTTGTAAATGAAAATTAGACTTGCCATGTTCTGTAATGTAATGTCATGTGGTTTGTAGATGGACAGCAGCGTTGCAGTGGAATATGCTGCCTCCATCTTCAGGACAGCATTGGTACCATCTTGCCTCTACAGTTTGTCACAGTGTAGAAATCCATAATTTTGATATACACTGCCATTACTGTTATACTGATTGCTAACTTGTTTAATTTTAGGAGCAGTTACAAAAGTTAAATAGCCTGGTTTGGCCTATGTTATTGGATCGTGCAAAAAAGGAGATTCAGATCCTGTATGAGGAAGGTTACCAGACTGTGGTGATGGAAGCAGCTCTCTTACTGCAGGCTGGCTGGGACCAACATGTGCATGAGGTTTGGGCATGCATTATTCCATATGAAGAGGTAAGTGCAGTTCCATAAATTGACATGGAATGGAACATGGATTTTATGTTGCTGAAGGGACCATTTAAAATGAATGTAAATTTGAGGGTAATGTAAAATGTTGGAAATGAATATTATGTAGCTGTTGAAATTACTTACTAACTTGCTTGCTTACTTACTCACTCACTCACTCACTCACTCACTCACTCACTCACTCCATGCAGCAGCAGCCCTTCTTCAGAAGATAACTGGTTTTCAGCTAATCAAGAAACTGTCCACATTTTACAGAACCTAAATGTTCATTACTGCATTCCCAAGTGTCCACCACCTGTCCCTATCCTGAGCCAGCTCGATCCAGTCCATACTCCCATATCCCACTTCCTGAAGATCCATCTTAATATTATCCTCCCATCTACTCCTGGGTCTCCCATGTGGTTTCTTCCCTTCAGGTCTCCTCACCAAAACCTTTTATGCACTTCTCCTCTCCCCCATACACGCTACATGCCCCACCCATCTCATTCTTCTCAATTTTATCACCCAAACAATATTGGGTGAGCAGTACAGATCGATAAACTCCTCATGTTTTAGTTTTTCCACTCCCTTTTTACCTGGTCCCTCTTAGGCCCAAATATTCTCCTGAACACCCTATTCTCAAACACCCTCAGCTTATGTTCCTCCCTCAATGTGAGCAACCAAGTTTCACACACAAAGCAACAGACAAAATTATAGTTCTTTATGTCTTTAAATTTTTGGATGGCAAACTGGAAGACAAAAGATTCTGCACCAAATAATAGCAAGCATTCCCTGAACTCAGTTCTTACATTTTATTAATTAAATGTTTTCTTCTCTCTTAGACTGTAAAGAGACTCCAAGAACGCGATAATTTGACTGAAAGTGATGCAAGAGCGCGGATAGCTGCGTTGCCCAGTAACACAGAGTTTGTAGCAAAAGCTCAGGTTGTTATGTCCACATATTGGAGTCCAAGATATACTCAGAAACAAGTGGAGAGGGCGTGGAAATCGCTGCAGTTGTACTTGGCTGAAAGTGTGCAGTTACAAAATTGATTTGTTACAAGAGGATTGTGTCTTACGGTCCTGAAATTTTTGTGGCCTGTGGATTATATATTACCATTTTTAACCACAATTTTATGGGAGAATGCTCTTCTTTCAATATCACATGCTGCTCATATATTCCACAAACATGTCTTATAATAATTGGATGACACAAAATTTTGTAACCAAGGTGACAACTTTCATTCCCTTAGTCTGGAATGTGTTGTCTCAATGCCAATAGTAACCACCACAGGAAGACTTTTTCAAATTACCAACTTAATGCACAATTCCTTTATTCTTCAACAATATGTATGTTATATTATGATCCTCAACATGTTTCAAGCAGCACCTTGCTCATCCTCAGGAGGACAAATTGTATTACTACAGCTTCTGGTATCATCACTCTCTGTAAACAGCCGTACAGGATGCAGGTTGAGAGTGGGCTCAATCTGCATACTGTACGGCTGTTTACAGAGGGTGACGATACCAGAGGCTCTAGTAATACAATTTGTCCTCCTGAGGATGAGCAAGGTGCTGCTCAAAACATGTTGAGGATCATAATGTAACATACATATTGTTGAAGAATAAAGGAATTGTGCATTAAGTTGGTAATTTGAAAAAGTCACCACAGGAAATTTGTATGAATCATCATAAATGAGCAGTGTGTTAGTTGCTGTTCTGTACGGTGCTGCAGTCATAACACAATGTACTAAAAAATGGAAAACATTGTATGAGAACTGTACAAGTGCATGTTGAGTGTGGGTTGTGTGGAAGCCATAACAGAGGTGAGGCAAGCGAAGAGGCACTGGTACTGGGTGCATATGTCTACAAAATGCAACAGTAAAATATATATTTATATACAGAACATGCATATACTGTCACAGGCATGTCACTAACTAACACCATGGAGCAGAGTCATTCTTGAGAAGCCAACAGGTTCTCAGCTAGTCAAGTCCCTGTCATTTTATGGAATCCAAAGTCATTACCAGAATAGCAAGAGCCCACCATCTGTCCCTATTCTGAGCCAAATCAATCCAATCCATACCCTCCTATCCTACTTTTTGAAGATCCATTTTAATATTATCCTCTTACATATGCCTGGGTCTTCCAAGTGGTCTTCTTCCCTCACGTTTCCCTACTGAAACAGTATATACACCCCTCCTCTCCCCCATATGTTCTACATGCACCGCCCATCTCATTCTTCTTGATTTGACCACCCGAACGATATTTGGTGAGCAGTACAGTTCATTAAGCTCCTCATTATGTATTTTTCTTCTCTCCCCTGTTACCATGTCCCTCTTAGACCCAAATATTCTCCTCAGCACCTTATTCTCAAACACCCTCAGCCTACGTTCCTCCCTCAATGTGAGCAACCAAGTTCCACATCCATACTCAACAACAGGCAAAATTATAGTTCTGTATATCTTAATTTTTAAATTTTTGGATAGCAAACTGGAAGACAAAAGTTTTTGCATCAAATGGTAACAAACGTTCCCTGACTTCAAACTGCTCTTAATTTCTTCCTGAATAGAAGTTTGATTTGTTAAGGTTGTTTCAAAATATTTGAACTCTTCCACCCTCTCAAAGGAACTATTATCAGTCTTTATACTGTGACTTCGTCCTGCGTTCTGATCTCGAGACATGACTGTGTACTTGGTTTCATTAGCATTTACTTCTAGCCCAATCTCCTCATTAGCAACTACTACAGCTTCTTTATAGTATGTACGCTTCAGTCCAATATACTAACATCATCAGCATAAACCAAAAGCTGATGTGTACCATTTAATTTCAAGCCCTCCTGGATTACCTGAACCCTTCTAATGGTGTACTCTAAAGCAAGGTTGAAAACCGAAGGCGATAAGGCATCTCCTTATTTCAAACCATTCCTAATAGGCAACATGTCAGACAGATGTTTGCCCACCCAAAACCTTCCTCCAAACTGAATCAATGGGCGATGCCCTGTCTCAGTGAATTCCTATTTTTTCTCAAGTAATTGATGAGTGCAGAATGTGTGATCAGCAGTTGACCTATTACATTGAAATCCACACTGATGATCCCCATTAATTTCCTCTGCATGTGGAGTTAACCTTGACAGCAGGATGTTGGATAAAATTTTGTTTGTAGTTAACGAAAGTGATAACTAACTCCATGGAGCAGAGTCCTTCTTGAGAAGCTAACAGGTTCTCAGCTAGTCAAATTCCCCACATTGTATGGAACCTGAAATTTCAATACCACATTCACAATAGCTGCCACCTGTCCCCACTCTTGGCCAGATCAATCCAGTCCATGCCCCCCCCCCCC
>JGI20166J26741_11579252_pt1 | contig 11875 bp, 12 predicted proteins | sample TergutCu122P5_FD_26741 | JGI IMG/M metagenome (IMG submission 26741) | reverse complement strand
TGTGCCCCGCTAAGATAAGTGCCTCAATAATGGCGGCGAATATGTGGAAAAATAGTTTGAAGAATGTAGAATCTGATAACAATAAAATTTTATACGAAACTTTATCCGATTTTTTTTACAGCGAAACGGTACTTACTTTCTGAATAAGCCTCGTATTTCCCCCTCAAACTTCTGTGCGACTTTTTTATTTACGGCTAATCTCTCCCTCAATTTTGCAACCACCAGATGGTGATCATATGTAGGTAAAATACATATTATAATGTTTAAGATATGGAAGTAATTTACACCTGTTCGTAAGTATCGCGATACTTTATTTACAAATGCACACAAACGTCTATGTTAGAGGTATCTGTCTTGTTTTTTAGGTTTGTCCCTGTGTCGACCCGTTGTTCGAAATGCTTCTAGTGTTCTGTAAACTGTTAGTTTCCATTGCAATGTTGGCGCGAGATTTTTTCTTACAAAACTTTCGGCCACAAGTTTTTCGTGATTCATATTTTCCAGAAGTGCTGCAGAAGAAATTTTGTGTGTTCAAGTGAATACACTTTATAGATCTCAGGGTGCTGAGACAATTAGAGGTCCATGTCTAACAAGAGGTGTCAAACAGTGATCGTTCTAGCTGCTCAGAAGAGGCCTGAAGGGTCACAGTGTCGGCAAACAAGCCCACACATGCCCAGTTCGTATTTTTCCGCGCAAGAAACACGATAAATCTTCCTCTCAGTTTTCTATATGTTACAAGCAGATAGGTATACATTCTTTTATATAACACTTATTTATACAACGCTACGCGTTTCAGCACGACCGAACGATTTTCAGGCGTGCTTGCGTATTTGGTAACATACGAATTCGATTATAAAGTATAATGAATAATAAATAATGTCAGCAGCTACGCACGCACAACTGAAGATCGTACGGCCGTACTGAAAAGCATGGCATTGTATAATCGTGTCATATACGCAATACTGTAATTGATTGAAACATACAGAAAATTGAATGTAATGAATTAGAACATGACAAATATCCCCCTCATCCGATAGCTGACACACGCGAAGGAGTAGAGGCCAGTAAGTGACAAATAACGCTTGTCAGAATAAGGACCTTCTGTTTAACAGATACGGGCCGAAGTGAATATTCTCAGTAATTTCTTTTGTAGGCTAGAACGTTGAACTAAATTTCGACGAAATAATTTTGACGGTTTTGGCCACTCATTCTGCAGTTTTTAACCTCCACATATGATAAAGCGTTGTTCATTAACTTAGGAATTAGTCAAGACATGCACGTATTTTTGCTGGGCGTTTTGAGTTTTCCTACAAACATTAACAATACGGGGTCGTAACGTTTTAGTAATTTTCATACAGATCTGAGGTTCTCACGGTGGTGGCTGTGAAGATGTCGCCTTGAATGTGACGCCGTATTAATTTCCAGTCTGTGGTCCGTCTAACAGGTGAGGTAATTAGCCTACATACAGCTGATAACGCAGCCGGAATAGCGTATTCTGTATAGTGACTACGCTACGGGCTTGACGGTAGAGATAAGAGATTTTTCTCTTCTCTAAAACGTTCAGGCCGGCTCTGGGACCCGCCCATTCTCCTAGGCAACGGGTACCGGGGTTCGTTCCCGGGGGTCAAGGTGCTGGGGCGTGAAGTTAAACAGTCATATCCATCTAGTGCGGAGTTTAAGAATGAGTGGAACTGTGCCTCTGCTTGCCCCCTTATGGCTTAATGGTGTGGACTGGGAAATTTTACTTTGCAGCTAATGACACTATTTTGTACAAATTAGTGAAAATGAATTACGTGACAAATGCGAGGCGCTGTTCTGAAACGAAACTGTACCCATTCACTGTACTTGAATTGCCGAACAGTGATGGGGCAGATCCCGTCTAAGGTTTAGGTCTGCGGCCGCTCACTTGCTGCGATTGCGGGTTCGAATTCTACCGGGGACATAGATGTCTGTCTGTTGTGATTGTTGTGTGCTGTGCAAGTAGAGGTATCTACGACGGGCGGATTCCCGTCCAGAGGAGCCTACCGCGCGTGCGTGCGTGCGCGCGTGTGTGTCAGTGATTGTGAACACAAAAATCCTTTACACTTACAATGAGTAGGTGGAGATTAGACTAAGAAAGAAAGAAAGAAAGAAAGAAAGAAAGAAAGAAAGAAAGAAAGAAAGAAAGAAAGAAAGAAAGAAAGAAAAGTGAAGGGAGACGTTTATTTTTGAGATGGGTTCCCTGGCTTTGCCTTTTGTCCTTCTGTCAAGAATTATATGAAAATGACATCATTATGTTTAGATGTAATAACTTGAAGTAAGGGGTGCGGAATTTTGATTTTCTGGTTAGTGCTAAAGTGCAGTTGGGGGTTGAGGATGGGTTTTGGTGGAATTTGAAGCAAGGGTTGTTAATTTTTATGAAATTTGATCGGGAGTGCTGCATGAGAAGTATACAGTAGCAACTTGGAACTTAGGAAACAATTCAGCATTTGCTTGAAGTTACAGGAAAGGCGAGACAACCTTTACAGGGATCGAGGACTTGCATGAATCTACGTTACATACTTTTCGTTTCATGCCGTACAGAGAGGACAGTCTGCTGCCATTAGAAAAATCCTTTGGTGAATACTCTATAGGGAAGTAATCGCTGTTATTATGAGAATTGTACAGAATACATAAATACACAAAATGCAGTTATTTTAGTGTTCAAGCATGGGCACTCTACTAGGCTTTAAGACGAAATCGCAACCGGATGGTGCTGCTGCACTTGGAGTTTACTTTTCCATTGTGTTATTGCGTGGGCGTTTTGTCACCTGGATCGCCCACCAGATTCCGCCTGAAAGTGCAGTGTACATAGTAGTTCTCAGTCTTCTTCGGTAAAGAAGTTGTCACCACTGAAAGGTGTACTTGAAAATATCGCTACGATTGAATTGACACTTTTTTTTCAACGAGGCGGAACTGTGCATTCGTGCCTACAAACACGTGAGCATTGCTGTCCCTGCTGTCAGGAAGCTCACTTGGACCCAACGATCGCCCTGTAGATGTTAGCATTGTTCATTGGCTCTTTTAACTTCTAGTCATGCTTCTTTGTAGAGTGGAAAAGAAGCTTGTGTCCATAGTGTGCGGTGTGGTACTAATGTGTTGTCGGAAAGGATGTTTCATGAATACCAATTGTAACACGGTGAGATAGCAGTCTTGAATATATCTATATTCATGTTGTGTATTACCTTTTGTTTTCTTGTATGGCCTGATGGTGGCTTGATTATAAAGCTAATGTTGGGTTCGACGAATATATTTATTGGGTTTTACACTTTGACACAACTGGATGAGTAACGTAAAGATAAATAGGCTTATGTTTTAACAAATTCTTTATTCTTCGGTATTATACAATGGCCCGTGATAAGTGGGTCCCTGTCACCACGGCATGGCTCGTCCTTAGGTTGCGGATGGAGGAACGGCTGCGAATATATTTAGCAAGCACTCGCGGACAGCCGACAAGATTTGTTCCTCCAGCATGGGGGTTGGGCGAGGTGTAGACAAATCCTTGCCTTAAAAATGGCTTTGTTACGAAACATGAACACTTGTTTCGGGCCTGGACTGATACCTTGGTACGACCTAAGCAACGAAAAAGGGATATGAGATTTGATAAGTGGAATGTTAGGAACCTTTATAGGGCAGATTCATTTACAGAAACAGCCAGGGATTTAGCAAGATATAGATTAGATATCATGGGTGTGCAGAATGTTAGTTGGGACAAAGGGGACACAGTAAGAGCAGTGGATTATAATTTTTTCTATGGAAAAGGAAACGAAAATAATCAATTGGGAACAGGGTTTTTTGTACACCACTGAATAATATCGGCAGTTAAGAGGGCAGAGTTTGTTAGCGGTAGGGTGTCACATATGCACGTAGTTCCGAGAGGCCGCTGGTGTAATATCATTGCACTGAATGTGCATGCACCAAGTGAGGAGAAAAGTGATAATTCAAAAGACAGTTTTATGAGGAATTAGAGCATTTTTTTTATTTATTTCCTAAGTACCGTATGCAATTTCTATTAGGAGATTTTAATACACAATTCTGGAGAGTGAATATTGTCAAACCAACAATTCGGAATAAGAGTCTACGTCAGAATAATAATGATAATGGTGTTAGAATAGTAAACTTCGCCACATCAAAATGTCTGGATAAGAGCACGATGTTCCCACACCGAAACATTCATAAGTACACCTGGACCTCTCCTGATTGGAAGACTCACAACCGGATTGGTCACATATTGACAGATAGGAGATGACATTCGAGTATACTAGATGTACGAAGTTTCAGGAGAGCTGACTGTGATACTGATCACTATCTGATAGTTGCAAAACTTATGGAAAGGTAGACAGTAATTAAACAAGCCGCACAAAGGTTGGATGAAGAAAGATTTAATCTGAGGAAGCTAAATGAAACAGAAAACAGTATCAGACTGAGATTACAAACAGGTTTGCAGCTTTGGAGAACTTAAGTAATGACGAGGCCATAAATAGTGCTTGGGACACATTGAAGAGAACATCAAACCCTTAGCTAGAGACAGTCTAGGTCTGCACGAATTTAAGCTGCATAAACCATGGTTTGATGATGAATGTTTAGGGTTTTAGATCAAAGGAAGCAGGCTAAAATGCAGTAGATACATGATCCAGGCTAAAGAAATGTAGATAATCTGAACAATGTATGACATGAAGCTGGCAGACATTTCAGGAACAAAAAGAAGGCATATCTGAAAGCTAAAATTGAGGAACTTGAAACTAACAGTAAGATAAAAAATATTAGGGACTTGTATAGGGGCATCATTGACTTTAAGAAGGGTTACGAGCCTTGAACAAATATAATGAAGAATGACATAGGTGATTTGGTTGCAGACTCCCACAGCATTTTGGCTAGGTGGAGGAACTGTTTCTCCCAGATTGAATGTACATGGGATTAATGATGTTAGGCAGACAGAAACACACACAGCAGAACCACTAATACCTGAGCCAAGTGCCTCTGAGCTTGAGTTGGCTATTGAAAAGCTAAAAATTCACAAATCACCACGTATTGATCAAATACCAGTGGAATTGATTAAAGCAGGGGGTAAGACAATTTGCTGTGAGATTTGTAAACTTATTATTTTCATTTGGAATAAGGAGGAATTGCCTGAGGAGTGGAAGGAGTCGGTTATAGTACCTATCTATAAGAAGGGCGATAAAACAGATTGTAGTACGAGTAATTATAGGGGCAGATCACTTTTGCCAGCTATGTACAAAAGTTTATCCTACACCCTGCTCTCAAGGTTCACACAATATGCAGAAGTAATTATTGGGGATCATCGATGTGGATTTCGACACAACAGGTCAACTACTGATCATGTATTCTGCATTCGTCAAATACTTGAGAAGAAATAGGAATACAATGAATCAGTGCATCAGCTGTCTATAGACTTCAAGAAAGCTTATGATTCTATTAGAAGGGAGGTCTTGTATAATATTCTCACTGACACCGGTGTCCCCATGAAACTGGTAAGGCTAATTAACAATTGTCTGAATGAAACCTATAGCAGAGCCCGGGTAGGCAAGAATTTGTCTGACATGTTTCCTATTAGGAATGGTTTGAAACATGGAAATGTTTTATCATTATTGTTTTTCAACTTTACTTAAAGTATGCCATTAGGAAGGTTCAGGTAAACCAGAAGAGGTGGTAATTAAATGGTACTCATCAGCTCCTGGTTTGAGCTGCTGATGTTAATAATAATAATAATAATAATAATAATAATAATAATTTCAAAGGGTGTAAGAGTTCAAATATTTGGGAACAACCTTAACAAATCAAAATTCTATTCTGTAAGAAATTAAGAGCAGATTGAATTAAGGGCATGCTTGCTATCATTCTGTGCAGAATCTTTTGTCTTATAGTTTGCTATCCAAAAATTTAAAGATTAAGATTAGAGAACTATAATTTTGCCTGTTGTTTTGTATAGGTGTGAAACATGGTCGCTCACATTGAGGAAGGAACCTAGGCTGAGGGTGTTTGAAGCTGGGGTGTTGAGGACAATATTGGGGCCTAAGAGGAACGAGGTAACAGGGGAGTGGAGAAAGCTACTTAATAGGAGCTTAATGATCTTTACTCCTCTCCCAATATTGTTCGCGTGATAAAATCGAGAAGAATGAGGTGGGCGGGGCATGTAGCGCGTATGGGGAGAGGAGAGACGTATACAGGAATGTGGTGGGGAAACCTGTATGAAAGAAACCACTTGCTTAGATGGTAGGATAATATTAAGATGGATCTTCAGGAAGTGGGATGTGGGCGTTTGGACTGGATCGAGCTGGCTCAGGATAGGGACAGATGGCGGGCATTTATTAATGCGGTAATATGCCTTGGGGTTCCATAAATTGCGGGAAATTTCTTGATTAGCTGAAAACTGATTAGCTTCTCAAGAAGAACTCTGTTCCATGGAGTAAGTATTATACAATGGCGGAAAAGTAACTTGACACTTGAAATTGACCTCCTGTCTCTGCTGTCAGTTGACTTTCGTGCCATCCTGTGTAGTCGCTGTAGAATTTTGGAGTGAGTAAAAGTTAACTGTCTGCTGTATTTTCTTCGTAACGAATTCACGGACAGGACGTGATAAGCTTTTCTCGGCGCTAGGATGGTGGTCACATTCACTCCTAGTACTGCTGTGTACATAGGGGCGAGGGGCTGCGTTTTATGTACAAAGAGGAGTGAAACGTACGGTAGAGACATCGGGAATCCGAACATCGCAGTCTGTGCGGTAAATAAGTAACGGGCTGGAAGGTCGGGGTATAGGGATTCGGACCCCAGTAGGAGCAGCGTGTTCAGACCGGCTGGGGCCCCACCCTACCTCTTATCCAATGGGTGGGGGGGGGGACTTTCTTCTAGGGGTAAAACAGCCTTGGCCTGAAACTGAATTCTCACTTCCATCTAGTACTGCTGAGGTTAAGAATGTGTGGAACTATGACAACTCCTTACAACTTTATGGCGCCGTGTTTAGTTAAGCACAGGAATAACCTTGCGTTATCCTTCTGGTGGCTTACATCTGTTGCCTTCGACGCATTTTCTTACACGGCCTATCCGTTCTTGGTGCAGCTATCAAACAATGGGGTAACTTCACCTGGGTTTAGTCAAAAATCTCATGGGCACCGAGGTTGTATAGCAGTGGATGATTTCGATTTGTGAAGTGTGAGAGTAGAATGGATCGTAACCTCTTTAGGTATTATTCACTACTTTCGGAGATATTACTGATTTCCAACTTGATGTCACGTTCTAAAACAAACTTAACAATTAATGGCGATGAATCGTATTGTAGAACATTTTGAATATGAAATGCATTAGATACGTACCAAGCACTGAAGGCGGATTGGTGGTGAAGAGTGCCGGAACGGAAGTTCCCGCCGCTATTCTGCTGAGTTGGCCACGTTTTGCTATAAGCTCGCCTACTCGAAGTGACAAACGATATTTGTCAGGTAAAATAATGACTCAGTAGTTCGCATGCGCTGGTGTGTAAAGTGTTTCCAGGGAATAACAATCGGGATGCAGAGTGTTGAAATTTGTACGGCGGTGTAGATATTGTACTTGTCAAGAGAACAGGAACCTATATGAGGAACTTCGTAGGAAGTCGGTGGTTATAGCGGTATTGGTTTGATTACGAGTCAAGGGAAGGGAAATGATTATTGTGAAAATATTTTGAGAATTTTTCAAACACAAACAGTGAAGACAGCATAATAGAATAGTCTTACTGGGATGACAGGAAGACCTATGAAAGTTTTGTTGAGAGTAAGAAGGCCAAATGGCGAAACGGAGAGGAGAGGTTAGAAGATCTAGTGAAACAAAAGGAAGTAATGAAGGCGTGGGAAGCCATTATATTTTCTTTTATATAAGAATATATATATATATATATATATATAAGAGAAAAGATCTTCAAGAAAGGAGGTGAAAACAGGAACGCGTGAAACATTTCCAGAGATTATTTTCTGGTGACAAGGAGGGGGAGCCTAGTGGTAGAAATTAAAGAACTGGTTCCTCTGTGTGTAGAAGAACTAGCGTGGATTTTACGGCAGAAGGAATTAGTAGGATCCTAATGAAAATGATGAATACTCGTATTAAGATCAGTGGTATGATTGGAATACTGGCTGAAACTTGGAAAATATTTCGTGCTAAAAACGAGGGAATTGACAATTTTGATTAATATTTGTAATAAACGTATAAGGGAAGAGAATTCCAGAAGGAATGTCAAGCGGCGCTTGTTTGTTCCAAAGGCAAGGGAAAATGAGATGATGTAGACGGATTTCTTTATTACATGTTGGGGGCAAGGTTCTTTACAGTATTATGGCTGCTATATTAAGCGACTAGTTATTCAGCAATAAGATTTTGTCGAATTTCCAGGCGGGTTTTGTTAAAAAAAAGAGAAGCGTTGCTAATATCTTTATAATTAAAACCGCAGGAGAGAGATTTTCCAGAAACAAGAGGATGTGTGTGCGGTAGATTTGGGACAACTTTCTGTTATGCAAATAGAGAAACCCTATGGTTTACAATGCGAAAGAAAGGTGTTAGCGAATGCATGGTTGAGTGCATGAAAATAATGTTTATGATGATACAGTACAGCGTGAAATGGGGCTGCGATGAAATCACAGATGCCGTACAGGAAAAGACAGGTCTCAGGCAGGGTTGTTAAAAGAGTCCTTATTTATTTACTGTATTTATGGATGATAGCGTGGATCATATTAGAGAAGGAAATACTAACTTGCCCATACGTTACAATACATAAAACACTCGGTCTATACACAACACTTTATTAAGGTGATTATGAGAGCCACATGTTTCGGTTGTGTAAAACAGCCATCATCAGGCTTCGTATTTTAGAAGTGGGTGGCTTTCTTGATCAACTTAATAAAGTGTTGAGTATAGACTGATTGTTTTATTCAGTGTTACGAATCGCTATTGACACAATGGGGATGCCACACCAGATTCTTTGCGGATGATTTAACTGTAGTATGTTTTGCAATAAAAATACTACGAAAAAGGATGGATCGGATGGTGGTATTTTGAAACAGGTGGAGCTTTAAATGTACACACAAGCAAACGGTCACTATTTTTAAGAGGAAAAAAAGAAACTAAAGAAGAACGAATGAATAAAATTTATTGTAGATAACTAATTTTCGTAGGTCTACGTATGAAGTTTCAAAATGCAGGAAGATGGAAGAAACAGGATTCTATATGAGAGGAGATGTTGCAAATAAGTATAACAGATTTTTGGAATTATTATTACTGAGGAGAGAAATTTGAACTTGGTAGAGACAGTACGATAGGTAAGCCGTTATGCCTTGTGGTAAAGTGTAGGGGTAGAATTATACAGACGGAACAGGATGAACTCATAGGAAGATGTTATGAGTGGCATTAGGGAAACTAAAATTTTGAAGGTGACCAAAATAACTTTGGGGAAGAAGAGACAAAATTGTTGTGAGATACATCTTGGTAAAACACGTAGGAAAGGGATGTAAACACGGTATGCCAAATTACTCAACTTAGGCTAAATGACATACGAAGAGATAAATTTAGCAGATATGAGGGAAAAGAGGGCGCTAGTTTCATACTGGTAAATGAAATGTGAGTGGGGGAAGAAGAATAAATATGTTGCCTGTATGTGAAGTAGAGAAGCGGGATAGCGTGGTTCACGTTGAGAATTTGGAATTGGGGAGGCGGCGAATTGAGGAGGGGGAGAAAAGTTGATGATGTACCCTATGCAGAGGGGAAGATAATGCCATTCACTTGCTTCTAACATGTACGGAAACGCAAAGACGGAGAGAGAAACTTTTAAACATTAAGTGGTAAAAATGTAAATTAGGAAATAACAGATAAGAAATTAATTGTACCAGGTCATAGAACTGAGATATCCAGGAAAATGTTTGTGTAAGATTAATGTAAGTGGAAAACCCTGACGAATAACGTAGCACAGGGGGTTGAAGAGAGATGGAAAGAAGCCGTTAGACAGAAGACATTAGTTCAGATAACAATGTCAAGGAGGTGTAATGCAGAAAACCCGGTGTTAGAAGTCACAGCCTTTTGTAATATGTGTTCGTTTTTTGAGGTCCAGTGCTTGTCTTTTGGAAACTGTAAATGAATTGTTTTCGGAGATCGTAACCGTAATTTGTATCATGAAACTGACAACAGGAAAGAAATCGGAGTTCTCTAAATCTCAGATTATGCACACATCGACCGTGGCATTTTTAGGTACAGCTCTTACTTTCAGGGAAATCCCAAATTCAAACTACAGAGAATGAATATTTATGAATAGTGCTTAAGAGATTGTACTTCGTAATTGGTATTATTAAATACGCATTGTGAAAGGATTCGAGTTTTTTATTTCTTAAATTGTAGCTGTGTACTGAACACAAACCTAAAGGGAAAGTGAATCGGAAGAGCAGTAGTACAGGGAATGCAGCGAAGTACCGGTGAATCCTGTTAATTGATACATTTGTTAGCTGCAATTGGGTTGACATCCGGTGGCAGTAGTGCAGTACACATTTACACACAAACAATACATAGAACAACACAATTAACAACTTTGGTTGGAAGGCTTTCTGGTATTCGAACCCACAGTGGTCAAACTAAAATTAATGATGAATTAGTCGCGTAAAAATTATTGCCTAATTGGGAAGAGTGCTGACCGTGCCCCGTCTTTGCGAGTTATACCCTGGCATTTGCCTTACAACTGAGGAAAAAGCACGAAAAACCTCAGTCAGGGTAGCCGAAGAGTGCCAATTGGCACGATGAAAACAATATACAGAACACAACATACTCGTACATAACAATAAGAATACATAAATATAAAAATAAAAGTACGTAACTTACAAAATTAAGCAATAGCATACAAAACACACAACCATAAAAACACATGAAAGAATGTGATAAACGAAAAGGCTATATAAGCAGCAAAGTCATATGATATATATATATATATATAACTTCTAATAATGTTAGACACCCTGTTACTGAGACCTTCATTACACTTCACTACATTTCACCCAACTACACTTAACTCCACTTCACTACACTTCACCCAACTACACTTAACTCCACTTCACTACACTTGTCGACACTTCACTTCCTCTCATTTACACTTCACCCAACTACACTTCTCTACCCTCTCATTTGGCTTAAATCCATTTAAATTTCCTACCGCTCCATTTCACCTCGCATCACTACACTTCACCTCACTTCACTTCACTGCACTTTTAGATGATTTTCGCCACACTTCTGTTCCTTTTAACGTCCGTATTACATCAACAGTTTTTGATAGGTCATTATTCTGTTATGGCATAGGCCTGTTGTGCTGTGTTTGTAATTCAGTTCATTAATAAGAAGGCCTTGTGGATATGGGCGTAGCGGGGGGGTGCAAATGTTGCGGCCTCACCAGTCAGCGGAGTCCAGTGGGCGGCAAAATGGATATTTTAAATAAAAAAATCTTTTCTTCCCTTAACTTACTGAGCCAAATGAAAGGAAATACAATAAATTGTTGGATTGTCTTTGAATTTCGTAATTTCTGGTAAGGGCAGTCCTTGCGATTATTCGTCCTGGACGCCAAAATACAGCGCTACGCAATTGCTAGTCTGTACCGATCGGTGTACGTTTCAAGTACGCATCGGACTACGAATACAATATACGTACCTTTTTCTTAGCATTTATCTCCTTAGTTGAAGCCATCGATGAATTTGCGTTGAACATTAGCATCATTGTTCATAATGTAAGAAGAACTGTGGAGCAACACGCTGAAATTCCAGTAGATTGCTGTCTTTCTTTTGTGTTTGTGTGTGTGTGTGTGTGTGTGTGTGTGTGTGTGTGTGTGTGTGTGTGTGTGTGTGTGTGTGTGTGT
>JGI20166J26741_11579141_pt1 | contig 11876 bp, 3 predicted proteins | sample TergutCu122P5_FD_26741 | JGI IMG/M metagenome (IMG submission 26741) | reverse complement strand
TTGCAGTGAATCACGATTTTGAAATCGCCCGGCTCGTCGGAAAGGGTCAAAAACTGGCAGTCCGCCCCGTCGAGATGGCCGATCAAAAAGTCGCTCCCCGCCTCGCTGATCGTCGGGTAACCGTTGCCGAGCCGTTCGCGAATGCGGTCGAACGCCTTGCACCAGTTGGCCAGCATTTCCATGCGGCCGTGTTTGTTGCCGTCGCGATCCCAAAACTCGTGCAGGTTGATCGACGAAAACACGTCGACGAAATACGCCGAAAGCGGCAGTTCCGGCATCATCATGTTGAAATTCCGCTCCAAAAACGGCATCAAACGATCCGGGCGAAGCTGATAACTTTGGGCTTCAATGCCGTAATTGTTCCACGCTTTGCGCGGCTGACCGTTTTCATTGAACGACACCACGTCAAAGTTGTAACCGTCGGCATCGGGATAAATGTCGATGTAATTGTCGTGCAGGCCGTACAAAATGCCGTGCTTTTTGCAAAGTTCGTTCAGTTGTTTGACCTCGTCGAGCGTCCCGAATCGCGGGTTCGGCGGCCAGATGTCCGGCAGGCGGTTGTCGTAGCCCCAACGCTGCCAGTTGTGATTGACGAAGAGCGCGTCGGTCACGCCGTAGTCGATTTGCTGCTGGATTTTCTTGAGTTGCTCGCCGTAACGCCCGCCCCAGACGTCGAACACGAACCGCCCCGCCTTTTTGGCGACCCCCGCCGACGGTTGCTTGTCGTACAAGGGGCGGTAACGGATCGCACAATCCATCGCCCCGCTCGTGCCGGGGAGCAGCGTCATCGTCGTGCCGGGGCAAACGCTGAGTGTATAAGTCTTACTCGCCGGATCAATGGTAAGGCGATCGGGCGGCGTGGTCGTCGCCATGAGCAGCGAAAGGCCGTTATCGAAATCGAACCCGACGTGACTCGTCGAAAGCGTATGCCCGCCGTTGGTCACCTCGAACCGCTCCGGCTCCGTGATACAGTAGCCGTGCCCGAAATACACCCGATTCGCATGTCGCGTCGCCGGGCCGAACTCGATTTTTGTGATGGCAAGCGGATCGTCGCAGTTGACGGTCAGTTGTATTGCTGTTTTATTACATTTAACGGCATACGACATATTGAGTTGCTTGCCGTTATTAACAACTTGCTGCTTTAATTCATGAATCAAATTAGGAAAACCGGATGTTGTGTCAAATTTGGATTCCCATTTCTCAAACGCCAACGCACTCAATTCCGTGCCAAGCGGCTGCCCTTCGATTTCAACACGCAAGCCGTCATATTGTACAAATTTTTGTTTGTTGCCGATCCCAATTACACCATCCAGAAAGCCGTAATTCCCCATTGTAATGACGGCATACATTTCTCCTTCAAGTTCATAAATAAAAGTTCGTGGGAATTGATTATCCTCACTTGTCGATTCTTTTTGTTTGCTCAAAAGCCCATTCACTCTTGGACGCATCGTAAATTCTTCGCCCTTCGCGTTAAGAACTTGCACATATTTTGGATTGAGTGCATCGGGATTTGTTATCGCTTTGGCATTTTCTTCAAATAACGCCTTTTTTTCTTCCGCCGTCAGCAACTTGGGTGCTTCGCCGACGCGCAGGAGCGGCGTGCCCCAGAAGGCGCTGTCGCAGGTTGTGTCGCGTTTCGGTCCCGGATCACTTTGCAGTCGCAGCAGCACCGTTTGCCCGGCGAATTTCGACAAATCGACCTCGAATGGCACCCAGGTTTTCGACGTACAATGCTTTTCGCCGATTTTTTCGTCGCCGACCCACACGGCAAATGTGACGCCGTCACTTTCCGGCTCGGTCGGGGCGATGTCACGCATCGCAAGGAAGCTCGAAAACGTAATCGGCGTCGTTTTCGGCAATTGCACAAGATATTCGGTGAACATCGTGCCCGCCCCACCCTGATACGGCGGGTGAATCGACAACGATTTCCGGCTGACACCGCCTCGCGTCATCGATTCTTTGGAAAAATGAGCCGATGAGGTCTTGTCGCTTCCTTGCCAGCCGATGGGCAAGGCTTCAGGCTTCGGGCTCCAGACTTCAGGGTTGGTATTCGAAGCGGAACCTGAAGCCTGCCCCTCAAGCCTGTCCCGCTGCCATGTCACGCGATAAGCGTCGGTTTCGGTCAAGGCAATGCCGCCGGCATCCGGTACGACCAGCAGCGGCAGTTGCGACGCATCTTCGATCATCTCGCCGATGAAAATTTCGCGACCGTCACTCGATTTTCCGACCGACTTTTTGATCACACCCGCCGCCCCGAAGTCGGTTTCAAACGCCTGCACCGGGTGCAAGACGTGTTTTGCGCCTTCCCACTCGAATTCCGCGAAAACGTGCACGGGGTAATGTGCGTTGTACGTCCCGGCGCCGCATTTGACCTGCAACACCGTTTCCGCCGTTCCTTTTGCGGGCACGTTGACCGTTTTTTCGTTGAGGGCAACCGTTACCTGTTCGATTGACTTACACGCAAGCGAAACCGCGACGGCGGCATCCGATTCGTTTTTGAACACGACCTTGACATCATAAGGGGTGTCAAGTTTCGTGACCTTTTCGATTTTTTCAATCGTCACCGAAAGCGGCCCGCTTTGATCCTTGTTGCAAATGTATGCCGACGCCGTTTGAAGAGAGAGCATCCAGACAAAAACCGTGCAACAACATAAAATAAGACTTAAAAGAGATCGGACATTCATTGTTTTTCTCCTGTGTGATTCTGGAACCGGTGGGAATGGTTGCCTTCGCTCCGTAGGAGCTGTGCATATTAGCCCAGGGCAAGGCGTTCTCGCCGCCGCCCTGGGTTACGGCACGCAAAAAATAACAACCGCCCTAGAAGGGCAAGGGAAACCTGCCACCTAAAAACAACATTTTCATTGCCCCTGCGGGGCGTTGTTATTTTTTACATTTATTTCCCAGGGCGTTGCCCTGGGCTAATATACGTTGCCCCTGCGGGGCGTATTCGACTTGTTACCGTATCTCGGTGACTTAATACAAATTAACTCCAATAATGCTGAGAGAAGTATATCAATTTTCTTTCGGGATACTCAGCGGCGGAGGTTCTCCGTTGTTCAACGAACCGGTTGCGTTTTGCGTCATTCCCATTCCGGAATTCATGCCGGTGTTCATGGAACCGAAACCGTCGATTGACGGCATGTTTGGCGACGTGGTTGGCGGCATCGAATAAATGTCCCCCATCAGTTCGCCGGCGGTCGGTGCCGGGGATGAAATGACATTGGCAGCGTTGTTTGCCGACTGATTTGCCGTTCCATCCGTCCCGAAAAGCACGCGGTCGTTAAAGCCGATGCCGTAACTGGTGAGGTCTTTGTAATAAACCTGTCGCGGCGGCAAAACGGTGGCGTCGATTGCGACTTCCCCCCGCGCGAACGTGCCGGTGTCGTCGTAAAAACCGATGACTTGCCCCCGGAAGATGTCGCCGCCGCAGGTGATGTGCGGCCAGATGTTCTTGAGTGTTTCAAAATCGACGATGTCGTAAACGAGCAACCAGGTCGGTTGGCGGAATATCTCCCGCGTTTCAAGTCCGGGGCGTTCGCGGCGGGTGAGAATTTGTCGCACCATGTTTTGCGTCAGACCGGGAATCGCGGCGAGCACTTCCTGCGGTGCTTCGTTGATGTTGATGCGACCGACGATGGTTGTCGCCGGACTCGCCGACACTTCGTCGAGATAGGTCAGCAAAATACCGTTGAGCGACGACGCATTGGTGAAGAGCGGACTGTCAATCGTTTGAGGCGTCGCCCGGCCGTTCGTTTGTACCACAGACGTTGCTGCTGTTGATGTTTGTGCGGTGGTTTGATCAGGTAAAGATGCGTTGTCTCCGGAACGTGCGGATGCCGGTGCCGGGATTTTGGGCGATGACGGGGGGATCATGACCGTTGCATTGACGATGTCGAGCGGTGTTTTCAACATGAATTTCGCAGGAACATTGAAGTCGACAATGGAAGATTGCAATGCGGTTCGCTGTTGCAATTCATTTTGATCCTGGCCGAACCGGTTTTCCGAATTGATTCTGCTGCCGGTGTTCATGCGGTCCCCCGTGTTGATCCGTGAATCGACCGGTTCATCGGTTACCAACGATGTCTCCGGTGTTGCCGGGGTTGCCTGTGTTGCCGGGGCATCACCGGCATCGACATTTGAAGCGGAGGATGTGGAGTCGTCGTCGGGCGGAACTTCCGGGGTTGTGTTTGTCGCATTTGCATCAGGTGTTGCAGCGGCATTTGTCGACGACGTGGCAGGAGATGGCGTTGCATCGGTTTCCGTTGTTTCAAGCGTGCCTTCCGGGATGGTTGCATCCGCCGGACCGGAAATCGCGGCGGTTTCATTCATCGTTTCCAATGGTGTTGCTTCCGATGTTGCCTGCTGTGTTGTTGATTGCTCCGCCTGCCGGTTGACGGGTTGCCTCGAAAGGCGTCGACGTGTGCGGGCGTTTCCCGTTGTCGCGGATGTGATCGTTGATGCCGGCTGATGGATGTCGGAAACTGTATCAGCGTTTTGCATTGGACCGGCATTCGGAAACTGCGGGCCGTACTGACGGTACAAGACGACGAAGTCGGCGATTTGCTCCCCAAGACGCTCTTTCAGTTGCGTGTGCAGAAAGGAAAGATCGGACTGGTTGAGATCAATGCGAACGCGCCCCTGGCGGTCGGCGTCGCGTTCGGCACTGGTGACCGTCAGCAAATGCACCCACGGAATGGCGGGGGACGGCGTTTGAACGCTGCCTCCCGGACCGGTTTGATTACGTTCAAGCGAATCGGGGACGAAATTGAAATTTTCGTCGTCACCGAACATCAACAGGCGGGTCACCCCCTGCACAAGCAGAAATTCCTCCAGCGAAACCGGGACGGCGTTTCGCGGCCGGTACGGGAGCTTTTTCGCGGCATAATCGGCGGCTTCAGCTCCGCCGGGACGCCGCATGTCGTCGGCATCGATCCAATCGAGAATCGATTCGGCAATCTGATCGGTCATGCCGGGCAACTGCCGGAGCGCGTTGATGCCGTCCCCCGGTTTGGCGTTTTCCCATTCGAGAACTTTGGCAAGGTGCAGTTTTGACGATTCATTGACCAGACCGTAACGCACGCCGGTAAAACGCCCGTTCTCGAATCGCGGGGCGATCACCGTGACCCGCCCCGGCGGTTGCGACGGGATTTGGGGTAACAATTGCGACGGCAGCATTTCCGGCGACATTTGCATCTGCATTTGCGGAGGGGCGTTTGTCATTGAGACCGCGCAGAACATTTTCGGGTTGTCGTAGGTTCCGCCGACGAGTCCGCGTTGCAGGGGGGAAGCGGCGGCAACGGTTTCAATCAGTGAAATGCCCGATTGCGTCACGTATTGCACTTGAATTTCGCGTCCCCGCTGACGGGCGGTGTCGAGTTCCACCGACATGAGCGCAACGAATGCATAACCGGCAAGCGTCAAGAGAGCAACCACCAGCACGACGAGAAACAACGCCATGCCCCGCCGCTTTTGCCGGTGATGATGTGATGAGAACGCCATGTTTTTGTACTCTCACAAAGGCACTAAGATTCCAAAACGTCATTTTCCCCAAAACTTTGTGCCTTCGTGCCTTTGTGAGAAAATCTTCTTTTTATTTGAAACTGGATTGGATGGTCATTTCGCGGATGCCGCGCGGGGACGACGGGTCCATGACGCGGATTTTGATCTGAACCCCCTCCAGCGGCGCGGAATACGGCGGCGGATATTTCCAGTCGCTCAAACGGTCATAAATATTTGTGACATTGCCGTTGACTCCGAGTCCATCAATCCCGGCAGGGGCTTCATTTTCATAAGCGTCCGTCCAGGTATCGTAAACGGAGGGCAGGACATCACCGTGCTTGTCGTGTCCATAGCAATAATTTCCCATGGAGGCCGGGTATTTTGCACGATCATTGAAGCCATAAGTTGTTATAGTTCGGTTATGTTCACTCCCCAAGTCAATGTACGATTTGCTTACGGAATCCCAAACTTTGACATCGAAACCGATCACATTTGTCAGCAAAACGTCGTCACTGTCGCGCTGTGCTGTCACGGTGCTGTACTCGCCGTTCGCGCACAAAGCAAAAATGTTCCTTGTATCATTTTTATTGGAGATATCGACAGCGGATGTCGTCAATGCCCCTTTTGCCCCCCCTTCTTTGGAGACGGTGTTTTTCCAAGGGAACGGAGCTTTCCAGAAATCAATATACGAGCGCGGAGCATCCGGTTGATTGGGGTCTTGAAAAGGGAAGGGGAATGATGTTTTTTGGCCTTGCCAGTCTGCGGAACGCCATTGCAGAACATCCACCGGATAGAGCGTGTTGTCATAAGTCAAAAAATCACCCAAATTTTTTGTATAAAGATTGTCGCCGGCTCGCCATCTCCATATTTTCGAATTGTCTTGAAGATCGGGTTCGTTCATCGTGCAATCACTCAATGTCGGCAGCCGCAATTGATACCACACCGCACTGTTGTGAAGGCCGTAAGGAAAGGAAAACTGATTTGGCGCCGCGTTGAAATTCCAGTTTCCGAACCGGTTTTCGCGGCGTGTCAAATCGGCAAGCGTGTTGGCCCTGACGTAACCGTTGGCGTCAAGATGAACGGAAACGTCGAAGTCATTGTAAAAACCGTAGCCTCTGTGTGCGCCAAACAAGAATTCTCGTGGCTGATCTGGCTTGGATTTATCATATTTATATTTATCCTCCAAAACTTTTTGCAGTTTGTCGTCGGGATAAATCAACAGCACCCGGCGGTACAACGTCGTTCCGCGCACGAAAAGGCAGATTTCCGCGTCTTCCGATTCTTCCATTTTTCCGCCGACCAGTCCGCGAAATTTCGCGTTCACCGGAGCGTGTGCCGTAAACGAAATGATGTCATCCATGTCGCCGATCGTCGAATCATTGTTGCCGTTGTCCGAATTGATGGCGATGTCTTTGCCGTCCCAACCGGTCCACGTTTGCGGCTTATTGGGATCATTGGTCTCATGGGGATTATCAGGATTCTTTTTCGGATTGCCGTAATAACTCCCCAAGCCTTCGACAATGCAAAGGTAGCCGGGGGAATCTTCGGCGCGAAACGGCGGCTGGAGCGGCCGTTTGCTGTTGGGGAGAGCGTGTTTCAAATCGTCTTCAATCGTCAGTACCGCGCTGCGAAGACGGCTGCTGACGAGCACGGCGGTTTGCGTCTCGTTGATCGTGGTGCCCACGGAGCGGAACATCTGCACCAGGGCCAGCATGATCATCAGCATCAGCGTGAGCGAGACAAGAATTTCAACCAGCGTCAAGCCGGTTCTGGAAATCGTATGATTATGATTCCGTAACATGATAAATATGACTCCGTTTGCAGGCGGTTTGCCCAAAACATGCCCGACCGGCTGACCCGGAACCGGCCAAAAGGATTATTGTCACAAATAACATGATTTTACTGAATCCGGTGGAACCGACAATAATCCCTTATAAATATTTGACACAACCCGTCGGCAAATGTCAACCTTTTTTCAAAAAAACTGAGGAATTATTGCCCGTCTCATAGAAAATGAGGTTTTAAAATAGCAGCCCGGAGCGTAAACGACGGGTTAAACCGGTTACTGACGTTCCCGGCTGCTGTTTCTTGCGTCTTATCTTTGATGAGACAGGCAATATTGTATTGTTGCGGCGGTTCAACTTTCGTGTCCATACCCGTCTTTTGTCAAAAATTCACGGAATCATTGAATTCGGGCGACGTTTCATCTGAAAAACGAAGCTGGCGGTCAAGACAGATGGAGGAAAACAGTTCGGAAAACGCGGGCGGCGGGTCGGCTGGAGGCCAAAACAGTTCGCGACGGATATTGCGGATCACACTTTTCATCACGCCGTCCGCTTCCAGCAAGTCCGGTTCCTGCCATTTTGCGAGCAGAAATTTTGTTTTCGACGCATCTTTGGGGAGCGAAACATAACCGAGTTCGACATCGAAAACATCGTCGGAAACATGATCGTGACTTTCACAAAAAAGCGTTCGATAGAGCGGGAGTTGCAGATCGACCCATTCCCCGTTTTTCCGGTGGACAAATTCCGGATCATCGCCGGCACCGCCGGTTTTGTAATCGAGTAAAACGTATTTGCCGGTTTTGTGATTGAAATCAACACGGTCGATTCGCCCCCGAATCATGACCGGGATGCCATCGACGTCGATCGGAATGCCGCCGTATTGACTTGGAGCGTACTCGACATGCATGATTTCATGGCCGTCGGCGGCCCATTTCGCCTGGGCATCGGCAAAAGCGGACAAACGATACCGGATTTGCTCGACCTGAACGGCAATCACGGGACGGAAGGAATCGCCGTACAAATCACGAACGACGACATTGAGTTGACGGCTCAAATAATCGCGTATTTCGTCCGCGTCTTTCGAATCCTTGAATTTGCTTTTCCCGAACAATTTGAGAACGCGGTGCGCAATGTCGCCGAATGCGCCGCCGTCGAGTTCTTCGCCGACGTCGTCGACCAGCGTCAGTTGCATCTTGTGTTTCAGGAAATAGCGATAAGGGCATTGCAGATAATCACGGAATTCGGTCACACGTATGTGTTTCAGCGGCAAACCAAGCGGTATCGGTTCGGGAACCGAAAACAGCGACTTTTTTTGGCCGGCCTGCAATGTTCTGGAGAAAAACGAGGCCGTCGCATCTGATTTCGGGGACGCTGAAAAACGCTTGACACGTTTTGCGACGGTTTCTTCACCGACGGCAAAAAAAAGACGGCTCGGAAGAAGCAAATCGCCCTCGACGTTTCGTTTTCCGAAGATGAGACGTACGTTTTTGCGCGACGCCAGGATTGCCGACAAGGCGTAAGCGTCGCGGGCGAAACGCCGCCTGTTGTCTTCGAGTTGCAATTCGCGACGTATCGAGTCGGGCAAAAACATGTCGGATGTTTTGGACGACGGCACGATCCCTTCATTGAGTCCGGTGACGGCGAGAGCCGGGGCGTCATCGACAAAAAGTTCCAGCCAGCCGAGCAACTCAATGCCGTTCTCGCCGCGCAATGGCGGAATTCGCGCAGGCCGCCACAATTGCAAAAGCAGCGTCAACGTTTCGGCGACGGTCATCGCGGGCGCGAGCGATCGCGGCACGTCAAGGATTTCCCGATACAGCCGGTGAAGTTGTTCAAACGATTTCAAGAGAAGGTGATCCGGAGGATGCCCGGCGTCGCAGTCACGATTTTTGTAAATGTTTTGCAAAAAACGATCCATTGCTTCAACCCAGTCATGCGGCAATTTGCGAACCGAGTATTTTGCTTCCAAAAGTGCGCCGGCATCGTTGATTTCGTTATTCGGGATTTCAGCATTCGGGATTTCACTGTCGTGAGCCTCATCAGGGTCAAAAAGCAATTGTTGCACCGTCGAACGTTCCGACTCAAAAGGCTCCTTGAAAAGCGTGTCGATCCATTGAGTTACAGCTTGATACACCGCGTGAATTCCGCGATATTCCCGCGATGATGAATCGGAAGTCTGTGAAGCGGAAATGAGATTCGGGGCGGAAAGACTTTCGGTCAATGAAAGGATTTGCCGCGGTGCGGTGCCGGAATAGTCTGTTTGCGAGCGAACAACAGGATTTTGGGAAACGTCAAGTTCCGAATCATCGTCCTCCTCGCGCCGGTGTTTCGGCAACCAGTGCCCGTCGACCGCCAGAGGCAAATGTTCCTTGTAATAGGCATCAAATTCGGTGATCCAGGATTGCCGGCCGGCCACGGTCGTTTTCAGTGCGGCGTTGTCGTTCAAGCGGTCGAAAAGTAAACGTTCCAGGTCGGGATGGCGGACAAGGGTCGCCAAATCATGAAACCGCCGGTTTTGCAAATAGGAACCCAGCGTTTCCAGCAGGAGAAACAACGGCGTTTGTGCGACGGCGGTTCCGGCGGCCGACCGGTGATCAAGCCCCGCTTGTCCGAGCTGTTGCAACAGGAACGGAACGACGTTTGCGTCCGGTGTTCCAATGACGATTTCCCCGGCGGAATATCGGGCGTCGAGCCGTTTCAGCCAACGCAAAACGGCCGTCGCCTGATGAGACGGCGTGTCGGCGGGTTCAATGGAATCGTCGGAAATGTCAATGGGACGATCATGCCATTTTTCCGAATCAACGCAGCCGTATTCGTCGAAATGATCCGCGAGTGATTCGGGAGCGAACACGAGCACCGTCACCTGATCGCCGACAGCGTCGAGAATGGCGCGTTGCGTCCGGTTCATATCGACAAGACCGATCAGGACGACATCGAACGACGTTTGATACTCGTTGTGTTCGAGTGCGTAAGCACGTGCCGTCTGGATGTCCCAAAGTTCGAGCTTATCGAGTTCCCCGATATACAATTTTTGCAGGTCGGCAAGCGTTTCCCATCGCTGGGCTTCGCTTTCCATCTTTTTCCGGCGGCAAAAGACCGCCATTTGGTCAAAATCGACGCGGTCCGCCGCAAGTTCGAGGTGCAATTGGGCCACAAGCCGTCCCAGGGCGATTTTTCCCGGCCAATCCTGCTTTTCCGGAAGTTGCGGGATCAGATATTTTAGCTTGTCGGCATCCGTTTTGTCCAGCCGTTCAAAAGCCCGCGACCAGGCAAACTGTTGGACGAGGCTGCTTGCCGCCGGGCGTTTTTGCGGATACAAAAGTTCGGGAAACGTTCCAAGCGTCGTAATGCGATGCGGCGGAAACCAGGCCGGGTCACGCAAAGACGCTTTTTGCTGCAACAGTTCTTCAAGCCGTCGCTTCGCCCGCGAACCGGGAACGGCAATCAGCACGTTTTGCATATTGACCCGGCCGCCAACAAAATATCGTTCGGCCAGCCAGTCCGCTGCCGTTTCGAGAATCGGCGATTTCCAATCGAGAAAAACACGTCGCATGGGATTATTATACTCAAAACGGTAAGAAATTCCTGAAGGTGAATACGGAAGCCCTGCAACGCAGGACGGTTGCGCAAGGCCGAAGGCTGCTGAAATGCGAAAAACTTGCAAAACAGGACACTTGATCGATTTCAGCGAGACCGGCGATTCACCGGACATGTTTATTTTTTAGTTCCAGCACAATAGTGATTCTATTGCCGTGTAAAAATTATCAGATTTGCTTATTTTTTGCAATATTGAGGGGGGTGGTTCCCGGAAAAAAATTTTTTCTTTCCCTGCCTTGTCAGTGAGGAAATGCCGCGTATAATTTTTTTAGTTTGATGTGATCTTTCAAGAATTTTTGTGAGTTTCTTTGAAAATCGCTACATATTGCGGGCGTAGCTCAGTTGGTAGAGCACGACGTTGCCAACGTCGTTGTCGAGAGTTCGAACCTCTTCGCCCGCTTTTTTTCGAGTTCGGTGGATGGTTTTTGGGTCGGTTTTGATAAAGTGATTTATTGTACAAATGCGTTTTGTCAAAACGAACGCCGCTTTCCATTGATGTTGTAAGCTAGTGTATCTAAAAGAATTATAGCGAATTTTAGTAAAAAATACCGATATTAAATTTCAGGCTCATCTCCGGTTTTCGGGGTAGAGCCTGTTTTTGGATACCATTTGTCATTGCGCAACTCCAAAACGCCGTCAGCGTTTGCGACGAATCACAAGAAAACCGGTCAAGGCGCAAACCGCGAATAGTCCCGATGTGTAAACAAAATCGTTCAAACGCTGCGAAGTGGCCGTTGAAATGCCGCTCACGCTCAAACGGATGTCCGATTGCGGGGCGGTGAACAAATAAATCCGTCCCGTCTGCGGAATCTCAATGTCGAGGCTCGTGTATTTCGTTGCCATCGGCGGGGTCATGACAAACGCGCCGTAACCAAGCTCTTTATTCTGCAAATCTGAAGTCGGCGTTGCCGGCGAACAGGGTTCCGCCGCTGCCGGTCCCCCTGCAAGCTCAAGTGCCGGTGTTGCCGAAGGAGTCGGCATGGGGGCTGGCGTTTC